>Ga0209479_1000049_pt1 | contig 295110 bp, 280 predicted proteins | sample DewCreD2012metaG_2_FD_184112 | JGI IMG/M metagenome (GOLD analysis project Ga0209479, IMG submission 184112) | Hot spring sediment bacterial and archeal communities from British Columbia, Canada, to study Microbial Dark Matter (Phase II) - Dewar... ... | reverse complement strand
GATGGTGTCCATCACCCCCTTCGGTCAGGACGGTCCCAAGGCCGGTTGGGCGGCCACGGACCTTACAGCGCTGGCCGCGTCACACACCTTGCTGCTGACCGGGGACGAGGACCGGCCGCCGGTCCAGGTGGCCGTGCCGCAGGCGTTCTTGCACGCCGGTGCCGAGGCGGCCGTGGGCGCGCTGGTGGCACTTGCCGGCCGCGAGCGAAACGGGAGCGGACAGCATGTGGACGTGTCCGCCCAGACCGCTGCCATGATGGCTACCCAGTCCATGGTGCTCCAAGCGGGCTGGGGGGAGCAGGTCCTGCGGCGGGTGGCGGGCGGCGTCAAGCTCGGCCCCATTCACCTGCGCTTCATTTACCCGTGCAAGGACGGCTACGTGTCGGTGACCTTCCTGTTCGGCACCGCCATCGGCCCCTTCACCCGCCGCCTCATGGAGTGGATGCACGAAGAGGGATTCGTCGACGCCGCGACGCGAGACAAAGACTGGCTCAACTACACGGTCTTGCTGCTGTCCGGACAGGAGCCCCTGAGCGAGCTGCAGCGGTGCATCGACGCGATCGAACGGTTCACCCGCAGCAAAACGAAGGCCGAGCTGTTCCAGGAGGCGCTCCGCCGCAGCCTGCTGATCGTGCCCGTCACCACGACCGCCGACCTCCTCCAATCGGAACAGCTTAACGCTCGCGCCTACTGGACGCCCGTCCGGCACGAGGGGCTGGACCAACCCGTGCTCTACCCTGGCCCCTTCGCCAAGTTCAGTGCCACGCCTATCCGTTACCGGCGTCCCGCGCCACGCCTGGGGGAGCACGACGAGGAGGTGGACCGGGAGTGGGCGGTGCCTCAGGCGGCAACGATGCCGTCGCCCTCGGGTTCCCGCGCTGAGGTCCGGCCGCCACTGGAAGGGGTGAAGGTGCTGGACTTTACCTGGGTGATGGTTGGCCCGATCGGTGTGCGCTACCTGTCGGACTACGGGGCCACGGTGGTGCACGTGGAAAGCGCCGCCCGCGTCGACACCGCCCGCACCATTCAGCCGTTCAAGGACGGCCAGCCGGGTCCGGAGCGTTCCGGCCTGTACGCCAACGTCAATGCTGGCAAGCTTGGCATCACCCTCAACCTCGCCAAGCCTGAGGCGCGTGAGGTGGCGCTGCGTCTGGCTGCCTGGGCCGACGTGGTGGTGGAGAGTTACTCGCCCAAGGCCATGCGCGCCTGGGGCCTGGACTACGAGTCGCTGCGTAAGGTGAACCCGCGCCTCATCATGATGAGCAGCTGCCTCAACGGGCAAACGGGCCCCCACGCCGCCCTGGCCGGGTTTGGCACGATGGGCGCCGCCCTGGCCGGCTTCACCGAGCTCGCCGGCTGGCCCGATCGATCTCCCGCCGGCCCCTTCGGCGCCTATACGGATTACGTGGCGCCCAAGTTCATTGCCGCGGCGCTGCTGGCCGCCCTCGATTACCGCCGGCGCACCGGCGAGGGCCAGTACATTGACCTCGCCCAGGCGGAAGCGGCCATGCATTTCCTCACCCCGGCAATTCTCGACTACACGGTCAACGGTCGCGTGCAAACGCGCGTGGGCAACTTCTCCCCGCATGAGGCGCCCCACGGCGTGTACCCATGCGCCGGGGACGACCGCTGGGTGGCGATCGCCTGCGCCACCGAGGCGCAGTGGCAGGCGCTGTGCGATGCTATGGACCACCCGGAATGGAAGGCCGACCCGCGCTTCCTGACCCTGCCGGCACGGGCGGCCAATCACGAGGCGCTGGACGCGCTCATCGCCGCCTGGACGGCGCCGCGCCCGGTAGAGGAGATCGAGCAGCGGTTGCAGGTGGCCGGCGTACCGGTGCATCGCGTGAGCACCAGCGCCGACTGCTTCGCCGACCCGCAGCTGGCGCACCGTGGGCATTTTGTCACGGTACAACACCCCCAGCTTGGTCCGGTACCGGTGGAGAACTCGCGTTTCCGCCTCTCTCGCACGCCGGCACGCGTGCCTTGGCCGGGTCCGACCTTCGGCCAGCACAACGACCAGGTGCTGCGCGAGATCCTGGGGCTGAGCGATGAGGAGATCGTGCGCCTGGTGACGAGCGGGGCACTGGAATAGCCGGTAGATGTGGAGAGGGAACCGGTAGGGTGCCCCCTCACCCGGGAATGGCCGCCGCGGCCCGGAGCGCCGCCAGGCAGCGGACAAGGGCATCGTCGCCGCCCACCATGCCTCCCTTGGTGACGACGGCCAGGCCGGCAAACGGTCCGTCGGCCAGCCGCCCCAGCGCGGCCAGCGGCAGCACCTCCCCCTCGACCCATATGCCGTGTGCCCCCAGCCGCTCCAGCACGGCGCGGGCCACGGCGCCGCCCGTGAGGAACAGCCCGGCCAGCCGCGGCCCGGAGGCCATGGCCGCGGCCACGATCTGCGCCAGCCCCTCCCCCACGGCTGCCACGCGCCGCGGCTCGGCCTGCTCGCCGCGCGGGCTGGGGTCGATCCCCACCACCGACGTGGGCAGGGCCGCCAGGGCGGCGAGGGCGCGCGCCACCTCTTGCTGGGCCGCCTCGCCGCCGACAACCAACGCGGTGCCGTCCACGGGTACGCACCTTAGCCAGCCTCGGGCCGCGGCCACCGCGATCTGCCGGCCGGTGATCGCTGTCGGGCTGCCCAGGACCGCCAAAATACGGCCGTGACGGCCGTGTGCCCAATCGCCGCTCGCGCCTTTGCCCGCGGCGGGCCGCGCCGCGCCCGGTACGAGACCGAGCGCGCGGGCCAACGCGAGCGTGAACCCGCCGGGGTCCACCGGCAGCACCGGCCGCCCGAGCGCCGCGGCCGCGGCGGCCAGCGTGGCCACGTCCGCCGTCGTCTCCGCATCGCAGACCACAACGCGTGCACCGCTCGCGGCTGCCTGCCGGAACGTGGCGCGCACGGCTTCTGCGCCCCGGCGCACCGTGGCCAGCGGGCAGCCCACCGCCGCCAGTCCGCGTGCCTGCGCGGCGAACAGGCGCAGGGGTTCACCCGAACCACCGGTCACGGCCGCGAGCGGCCGACTGGCGAGAAAGACGCGCCCACCGACGCAGGTGCGGCCGGCCTCCGGCGCGGCCGGCACGACCAGCGCCAGGGTCTCCGGCGCCAGGACCGTCAGCAGCGCCGCGGTCTCGGCCGCGATGCAGCCGCGCAGGGTGGTGTCGATCCGCTTGGCCACGAGCCGCGCACCCCAGGCAGATACCGCACGGGCGGCCGAGCGAACAGCTGCTGCCGCCACATCTGGCCCCACGTCGCGCGTGGCGGTATCCACTACCAGAACGCCGGCGTCCGGCGGGGACATGGCGGGCGTCGGCCCCAGTGCGGTGAAGGCCCGCACACCGGCTGTGGCCAAGGCGGCAGCCACAGCGTTGGCGCCGGTGAGATCGTCCGACAGGATGGCAACGCTCGACGTTGTGCTTTGGAAAGCAGAGGCCGTCATCGCTCTGTCCCACGTCATGGCCCGGCGGAGCGCGTCACCACCAGCCAGCGCGTCCAGTTGTCGGGGTCGTCCTCGATGTTTTCGGCGAGGGTCATAAGCCCATACCGGCGGCCTGCGGCAGCGGTGCCGACGGCGGCTAACTCTGGGCGACCCGCTGCTGCCACCGACTGAACGGCCATCGCCGTGCTGGCGGTGTGCTCCAGGGTCGCGCTCGGCAGCAACGCCGCCAGGCGCGTGCGGCAATCGGCCAGCGCCTTTGGGTTGGAACGCACGACGGTGATATCGGCCAGCGTCGCGCCGGGCAGGCCGAGCAGGTGGTAGTGGCAGACACGCTGGATGGCGGTGAGGACGGTGAGGCCCAGGTGCTCGATGGCCTGTGCCTCCGCCATACGGTCGCCGCCCAGCGAGGTGGCCACCGCCACCACGGCGTGGTCTACCTCCCCGCGCGCCACCGCCCCGAGGGCGGCCAGGCCAGAGGGAAACGGCAGATAGACAGGCTCAGCCCAGCCCAGCTGCGCCGCCGCCAGCTCCACGGTCTCATGGGTGAACGTCCCTTCGGGCCCCAGGAACCCGACCCGCGGTGCATGCCGCGTCACCATCGCTGCCGCCTCCGCCGTTTTTCCGGTAGTGTACGGACGGGAGGCCCACGATGACCACACCGCCGCCTCAGCCGGGTCCGGATGAGCTGCGCAGCCTCCTGGCCGTGCTGAGCGGGCTGCGCGCCATCGCGGAAGGGCGCCTGGCCGGGCTGGGTATTGCCCCGGAAGAGTACCTAGCCGACATCTACTGTATCCAGCGGGTGGCCAGCCTTCTGGCGATGGAACTCTCCGCGCTGGGCCGCTCGCTGCGGCGGCCGGAGACGCAGCAGGCCGCGAACGAGGTGCACCGCATCGAGGAGGTCCTCGCCCGGGCGTTTGCCACGGCCGGCCTGCACCTGGAGGACTGCTACCTGGACCTGGCCCAGGCCGCCGTGCGTTCAGGCATCCCTCGCCCGGAGGAACAGGCGTAGCCGCCATCGCTTAGCGTTCCACGTCGCGTTCGGGCGGCGGCTCCTGCCGCTCGACGTCCTCCTCTACCCCCGCTGCCGGCTCCAGGGTCTCCTCCGCCGCGGCCTCCTGGCCCATCGCTTCCGGTTCCCGCTCCACATCCGTGCGTGGCTGGCGCTCTCCCACCATGGCCGACTCCCCCGCCGGCGCGCGGCGTCTCGCTCCTCCGGCGCCGGCATCGGCGTAGTGCGTTCCCTGGGTTGAAGAACGGGCGATCACCATGTCGCCCCCGGTCATCGGCCCGCCGGTGAAGTGCCGGTCCGGGAAGGCTGTCCGGACCAGCCCCTTGTGCTGGGCGAGCGACATGGGCTTCCTCCGCCCTATCCTCTGTCCAACACACCGGCAGAGTACGCCGCGGGGCCCGTGCCGGTTCGTCTGGAGGTTATGTCGATTACTGGGCCGGTGCTTCCTCAGCCCACGCGGATGGCGAGGCACGTCGTGGTGCGTTTGACGCCCGGGATGGCCTGTAAGCCGCCGGTGATGGCGTTGCCGAGCTGGTCTAGGTCGTCGGCTTCTATCAGCGCGATGACGTCATAAGGGCCGGTGACGGTGTCCGCGGCGAGCACCCGCGCCCCGGGATGGGTGAACTCGCGTACGGAGCGGCCGACCAGTTTGGCGCTGGCCACTTCGGTCTCGATGAGGACGTAGGCGCGGATGGTCATCGCCTGCCCTCCCGCAGAGGGTTCGAGTTTCTCATAGGGCGTAGCCCGCGTGATGTCAATTGCGAACGCAACGCCCCGCCGCTCGGCGGGGGGTCCCCTTCCGGAAATCAATCGATCGGCCCAGAAAACGCAAGCGGGGCAGTGTGACCGCCCCGCCGTGGCGCGCTGATCGACAGCGTGGCTTAGCCCTCCTGGAGATGAGCCTCCAGGAACCACAGGTGCTTGTCCAATCCGCGGCAGATATCACTGAGCAGATCGGCGGTGGCGAGGTCACCCGCCTCGGTGGCCGTGGTGATACCGGCACGGGTGGTGGCGGCGAAGCTCGCGTAGCGGTCGGCGAGGCTGCGCACGTGCGGCAACCCGCCGGTCAGGTCCGAGGGATACTCGGGCAGGCGTGACGCTGCCGCAGCCATGCGCACGGTGCCGCGCGCTTCACCGCCGAGCGCCGTGGCCCGCTCGGCGAGCATGTCAATGTAGCCCCTCACCGCTTCGGCCAACTCATCAAAGAGCTCGTGCAACTGGGAGAACTCGGGGCCCTTCACGTTCCAGTGGGCCTGCTTGGTCTGGCTGTACAGGTCAAAGGCGTCGGCTAGTTGCTGGTTGAGCAGGGCGACCATCTGCTCGCGGGTGGTGGTTGACAGGTCATGACGGGTTGGATAGACGCGCGTGGTTGTCATGGCTCCCCGTATCCTCCTTTCGCGCTCATCACCGTGAGTCAGGCACGGGCCGCATCTGCGGCTACTCGTTCCTCGGTGTGAACCAGGCGGGGCAGCGCTGGCACCAACGGCAGCGGTAAGGCCTATGCAGGGAACGCTGGCGAGCGGGCCACGGAGGAGACCCACCGGTCACGGCGGGAACGGCCACGGGCGGGGTGGTCGTGTTGGCGGCCTCCGCCGCCCGGCGCGCGACGAACCGCGCGCCACCAGGTCGGGTTCCGGCACCCCTACAGCGAGGTCGAACCGCTTACCAGGGATGGCTGTGCGCGGGGGCGCCGGTCGATGCTCGCCAGCTGCTCCAGGGCGGCCCATCGCGCCTGACAGTGCCTTCACGATCTCTAACAGGACAAGCTGGTTAGGTCGTCAAGAGACCCCTGTGGCCAAGGATCGGCCTATGGGCCGTGGAGCGCGGAGGAGCGCGGCCGTACGAACCCTTACCGAGGCAGGTGGTACAGCTCGGCCGCGTTGTCGTGCAGCACCCGCCGGGTCGTCCAACGGGCTTCGTCCGCCGACAGCCAGGCCAGAGCCGCGGCCAGCGCCCGCCGACCGGCGCGTGCGGCCAGCCAGAACCACTCTGGCACCCCCCAGGCGTCGGAGCCGTACAGGACCTTGGTGACCGGCGTCAGGGCCAGTAGCTCCTCCAGCACATGGGTGAGGCCGGGCCCGGCCAGGAGCGGCACCGCCAGGGAGATGTCGACGTAGACGTTGGGGTAGACGCTGGCCAGGTAGGCGGCCTCGCGCACGAACGGGTAGCCGGCGTGCAACAGCACCACCGGCAGGCGAGCCAGCACGCCTCCCTCTAGTTGCGCGCGCAGGTGTAACGGGTTGGCCAGGCGCAGGTCGATGTCCCGGTCGCCGAAGCCGGTGTGGAGCTGCAGGGGCAGGTCGCGCGCCGCCGCCCACTCCGCTGCCGCCAGGAGCAGGTAGTCCAACAGGGGTTTCGCCGTCAGCCGCCTGGGTGGTGTGCCCCAGGCGGCGCGCACCCGCTCGAGGGCGCGCCTCGCCTCGTCGCGGTCCACCGCACCGAGCATGAGGCCGGAGCGGTAGGCGATGATGCTCTTCAGCCCGAGCAGCTCCGGCCCCGCCCGCTCCAGCTCGCCGATCAGCGCCGCGCACAGGTCGTCGAGGCTCCCGTGCCCAGGGATGAGATCCTCGGCCAGCCGCTCGATGCGCGCCAGCCGGTGCACGCGCACCCCGGCCACGTCAGCCAGCATCTGCGTGGGCAATGTCCCCTCACGTGGGTGGCCGTCGTCCACCAGCACCGCCGCCACGTTCGCATCGGTGAGCAGGCGGCGCAGGTAATCACCGAAGGGCAGCGCGGTGCGGGCGGCCGCCACGGCTTCCTCGGTCGCCGGGCAACCGAGCAGCTCAGCCAGCTCGCGCAGCGCCCACCGATAGAAAAGCGTGTGCGGCGCGTGGTGGGTGATCGTCTCGGCGTCATGGGCCTCGGTGAAGAAACGGGCGAACGGCTGCGCCGCCGCGGCCGTCGGCGGCAGCAACGGATGCGCATGACCGTCGATCAGAGGGATCTCGTCCAGCGACCCGGCCCGACTCTCGGTCACGGTGCCGCCTCGCTAGTACCGGCGGAAATAGACGGCCACCTGGCGGTCCGGCGGCAGCCGGCCCACGTCCTCCAGCTCCGCCTTGCGCACGGCCAGGAACTCGCGCGCCAACACCGGCCCTAGCGCCTCCATCAGCACCGCGTCCTGCTCCAGGGCGGCGATGGCCTCCCCCAGGCTTGTCGGGTAGCGGCGGATGCCGCGGCGGGCCCGCTCCTCTTCGGACAGGTCGTGCGGGTTCATCGCCAGCGGCGCGCCCGGGTCCAGAGCACGGTTGATGCCGTCCAGGCCGGCGGCCAGCAGGGCACCGAGGGCCAGGTAGGGGTTGGCCGAGCCGTCCACGGCCTTGATCTCAATGTTGGTGGTGGCCTCCACGCGGCCGCGGAAGGGCGAGGCCACGCGTACGGCTGCCTCGCGGTTGTCCGGCCCCCAGCAGGTGTAGGCCGAACTCCACATGTTGGGCGCCAGGCGCTGGTAGGAATTGACGCTAGGGCACGTGATGGCCAGCAGTCCGGGCAGGTGCGCCAGCACGCCGGCGATGAACTGGCGGCCCAGGGCGGAGATGCCCAGCTCGCCCTCCGGGTCGTACATCACGTTGCGCCCGTCCCGCCACAGGCTGAAGTGGACGTGGCAGCCGCTACCGGCCTGGTCCAGGAACGGCTTAGGCGCGAATGAGGCCACCAGGCCGTGCTTAAGGGCCACAGCCCGCACCGTCTCCCGCACGGCGATGTGGCGATCGGCCGCGGTGAGGAGCGGGGCGTGGTCGATGGACAGTTCCTGCTGGCCGGGGCCGAGCTCCGGGTAGTACTGCTGCGGCCCGAACCCCTGCCGGTCGAGCGCGTCCATCACCTCGCGGATCACCGGGCCGGCGCGGTCCATGCCGTCCGAGCTGAAGCACAGGCTGTCGTCCGCCGGCACGTAGCGGCCGTCCACCTCGCGCGCCAGGTAGAACTCGTACTCGAAGGCGGCGCGGCCCTCGATCCCCTCGGCGGCGGCGCGGGCCATCATGCGCTTGAGGAACGTGCGCGGGTAGGCCTCCCAGTCGGCGCCGTCCAGGGTGCGCATGTCGCACAGCATCCGCGCCTCGCCTGGGGCGTAAGGCAGAGGTGTAAAGGTGCTCAGGTCCGGCACCAGGCGAATCTCGCCCACCGGGCCCTGGGCGGTGCCGGGGGCCAAGCGCTCGGTGATGGTGAATCCCTGCATCGCCACCGTGAGACCGATGCCGCTCTCGATGACCGGCCCAAGAATGCCGATATGCGCCACCTTACCGCGGATGATGTTGCCGTTATCGCAGTAGAGAAAGCGCACGAGGCGCACGCCCTCCGCCCGCGCCCATGCCAGCACCGCGTCCCGGTCCACGGCCGGTTCCTCCGCCTTTGGGATGCTCGTCACTCCGCCCTGCGATGATGTCGCCGCTTCTTCGCGCTGTCAACAGGCTGATATCCGGCGGCCGCGCGTTTGACAGCGACGCACAGCGGCAGTACGCTGCCAGCGCCGCCGGCCGGGCGCGGTCGGCGCAGACGCAGGAGACGAGGAGGCAGCCGTGAAAGCAGCCGTCTTCCATGGTCCCAACCAGCCGCTCACCATCGAGCAGGTGGACATCGACAGCCCCCAGGCGCACGAGGTGCTGATTCGCACCGTGGCCAGCGGCGTCTGCCACAGCGACCTGCACTTCGTGGATGGGTATTACTCCTTCCCGGCACCGGCCGTGCTCGGGCACGAGGCCGCCGGCGTCGTCGAGGCGGTCGGTGATCAGGTCACCTACGTCAAACCGGGCGACCACGTCATCACGTGTCTCTCCGTGTACTGCGGCGAGTGCGAGTACTGCCTCACCGGTCGCACCCACCTCTGCCAGTCACGCCCGACGCGGGCCCGCACGGACCGGCCGCGGCTCATGTGGCAGGGTCAGCCGGTCAATCAGTTCGCCAACCTCTCCAGCTACGCGGAGAAGATGCTGGTGCACGAGCACGCAGTGGTGAAGATCCGCGAGGACATGCCCCTGGACCGGGCGGCGCTGATCGGCTGCGGCGTCACCACCGGGCTGGGTGCGGTGCTGAACACGGCCAAGATCGAGCCCGGCTCCACGGTGGCCGTGTTCGGCTGCGGCGGCGTGGGGCTGGCGGCCGTGCAGGGAGCGCGCATCGCCGGGGCGCGCACCATCATCGCCGTGGACGTGTACGAGCACAAGCTCTCCTTGGCGCGCGAGTTGGGCGCCACCCACAGCGTAGACGCCTCCTCGCGTGACCCGGTAGAGGCGATCCGCGAGCTGACCGGCGGCGGGGTGGATTACTCCTTCGAGGCCATCGGCCTCAAGAAGGCCGCTGAGCAGTGCTTCGACTGCCTGCGGCCGGGCGGCACGGCGACCATCATCGGCATGATCCCGATGGGACAGAAAGTGGAGCTGGACGGCTACATGTTCCTGCGGGAGAAGAAGATCCAGGGCAGCAGCATGGGCTCCAATCGCTTCCGCGTGGATATGCCGCGCTACATCGATTTCTACATGCAGGGGCGCCTGCGCCTGGACGAGATGATCAGCCGCCGTGGCCGCCTAGAGGATGTGAACGACGCCTTCCGCGCCATGAAGGCCGGCGAGGTGGCGCGCACGGTGCTGATGTTCGACTGAGCGCTTGCCCGCAAAGCCGGCAGGGCCGGCCTCTGCGCCAGCCCGGCCCTGCCGGTTTATCCCTCTTCCTCGATGCGGTAGGTGTGCCGAACCTCGGCGCGGCAGGCCAGCATTGCCGATACGGGGCAGTACTTGGTGGCCGACAGCTCCACGGCGCGGGCCACGTTCGCCTCGTTCAAGTGGCGCCCCCGCACGATGTGCTCCACGGTGATCTTGGTGTAGACTTTCGGGTAGTCCGGGGCGCGCTCGTCCCCACGCACACGCACCGTGTAGCCGGTGACGTCCTGGCGCATCTTGCGCAGGAGCGAGATGACGTCCATGCCCGTGCAGCCGGCGAGCGACAGCAGCACCAGCTCCATCGGCCGGGGGCCACGCTCCTGCCCACCCACCTCGGGCGCGGCGTCCAGCACCAGCTCATGGCCGGAGCTGGTGCGCCCGTGAAAGGCCATGCCCTCCATCAGCCTGGCGCTGGCCTCGTACACGTCCGCCACGTGGGACCTCCCCTCAACAGGTGTTGCACCGTCACTATCCCCGCTCTAGCGACTACCGTCTAGCGGGCAACGCGGCGCCGGCTCCGCGCAGGAGGAGCGAGTTCGGTTACGCGGAGCCGGCGCCTGCTGGGGGCGTATCTGATTGTCGGGGTTAGCCGCCCTCGCGCTCTTACCCGCCGCGTCCACAGATGCGGTCGCTGCCGACAGGCGCTCCCGCAGCACCGGGAGGTTGGGCCTCAACACGCGGGCCTACAGACGGAGGGCGGCTCGACCTGCCCTCGGAGGGGCCCGGCCATCCCCGGAATACCGGGGTGCCGGTCTGACCTGCCCGGAGCGCTCACCTCGGAAAGAGGGGCCCGTATCCTGTGGCCACCTCATTTCGCTTTCCAAGCCAAGCCTACCTCTGCCCCGGCGGTCTGTCTGTCGGGTAACTTGCGACATCCGCGGCACGTCGGAACCGGACGCTTGCGGGGCACCTCACCGCAGGCTCAGCGCAGACGACCCACGCCAGCGGTCGCAGCCGCCACCACCAGCACGACGCCAAACCAGTCGCCAACCACGGCACCACCGGCCAACACGGCGTGTGTCACCCAAGCGGCGCACAGTCCGGCCACAGCGATCGCCTGCATTAGCGGCCCGCGCTTGCGGTTCGTCACCCGGTCCAGCACATCGGCAAAGAAATAGCCGAGTGGGCTGCCTAGGAGCAGGCCCAGCAGCGCGCCAAACAGGCCGAAGCCGGGACCGGCAGGCAGAAGCAGACCCCACAGGACACCCAAGGCGACACCGAGCGTCAGCGACGCGGCCGCCGCCCGAAGCGCGACGGGGAGCGAGATATCATACATCGGCGGGCGACGCAGGCGAGCGCAGGAGCGGCACCGGGCGCCGACCGGCGTCTGCACCAGACAGCGCGGGCAGATGGGAGCCTCGCAGCGGCCGCAGCGCAGCTCCGTTTCGACCTCGGGGTGGGTCGCACACCGCATCGGCTGCCGCTGACGTGCCTCGTACGGCTCACGAGTGCCGTCGGCACCGTTGATCCGGATGGTACCATGCCACACCGGTGCGCCGGTGAACTGCCAACCGACCGGGCCGCTCGACCCTCAACTCTTGACGCTGCCGCCACGGCGCGTACCGCGGAGCCCACCGGTGCTATGCGCCTTCCCCGCCGATAACGCGTAGGGTTGAGCAGCTCGCCATGCCGCGCAGCCGTGGCCAAATACGGCTACACGCGGGACGAGTTCCTCCGCATGACGATCGCCCACATCCACCCGCCGGGGGACGTCCCTGCCCTGCTGGCCAACGTCAGCGCGCCGTGACCGGCGCTCCACCACAGGTAGTCGCCGAGGCGGCGATATGCCACCCGGCACAGTCTCTCTGGCTGGGGATGCCGTCCGAGCTGCCGCCGATTCGGGGATGACGCCCGGCGGCTCGGTCAGCTCGTGCAGAGCCTGCTTGACAACGCTGGGCGCTACTCGCCCGCCGAAAGGCCGGTGAAGGTGCGCGCGTGGCGCACCAGCCCCGGCGACGTGGTCGCGGCCAGCGACCACGGGATCAGCATCCCGGCTGGGCAGCTGCCACGGCCGCACGGGGGAGAATCGTTATCAAGGGGTGGGGCGATGCTGCGGTGCGTCATCTGTTACTTCGACGTCAAGCTTGATGATGTCGCGCTGGGCGGCAGCCGTGGGCGGTGTGTGCCTGTGCTGTTACGACCGCGAAGCCGGGTCCCGGCGTGTGCCGCTAAAGCGCCTCCAGCGAGAGCTGCGCCTCGTCTTCACCACTCTGCCCGCTGAGCCGGACCTGTGGGCGGACGGTGACTCCGCATGATGCACCGGGTCACCCCCTCGGCCGCGTAGCTGACGAGCCCTGTCTGGGAAGACGGGCTCTGGATTTAATCTGATCGTAACACGAGCGTTGATCCATAACGAAAGGCCGCTTCTACAATCGGAAGCGGAACGGCGCCGGGCGGCTTGCCGCGTCACCGGCGTTACTCATCGAGGAGCGAGCGCATGACCCCTCAGGAGATCTTCCAGTACGTCAAGGCCAACAATATCCAGATCGTCGACCTGAAGTTTACCGATCTGCCTGGTCTGTGGCAGCACTTCTCGGTGCCGGTTACTGAGCTGACAGAGGAAGCCTATAGGTTCGGGATCGGGTTCGATGGGTCGTCGATTCGTGGCTTCCAGAAGATCCAAGAGAGCGACATGGTGCTCGTTCCGGATCCGTCTACCGCGGTGAAGGATCCCGTGACGGCGATCCCGACGCTGAGCATTATTTGCGATGTAGTGGATCCGGTGACTAAGGCCAACTACTCGCGCGACCCGCGCTACATCGCCAAGAAGGCGGAACAATATCTGAAGTCGACCGGCATCGCTGACACGGTCTACTTTGGCCCGGAAGCCGAGTTCTTTATCTTCGACGATGTTCGGTATGAGCAGAACTCGCGCTGTGGCTACTACTTCGTAGATTCGCACGAAGCGGTGTGGAACACCGGCCGTGACGAGGGCGGTAACGGGCGTGGTGGTAATCTTGGCTACAAGATGCGCACCAAGGAAGGTTATTTCCCTGTGCCGCCGCACGACACGCTGCAGGACATCCGCTCAGAGATGGTGCTGGCGTTGATGCAGGCCGGCATCCCGGTCGAGGCGCACCATCACGAGGTAGGCGGGCCCGGTCAGGGTGAGATCGATATGCGCTTTGACACTCTGACCAACATGGCCGATAAGGTCATGATGTACAAGTACATCGTCAAAAACGTGGCCCGCAAGCACGGCAAAGTGGCGACGTTCATGCCCAAGCCGATCTACGGCGAGAACGGATCGGGCATGCATTGCCACTCTTCTCTGTGGAAGAATGGCGAGAACCTGTTCTTTGACCCGGACGGCTATGCCAAGATCAGCCAGCTCTGCAAGTACTACATCGGCGGGCTGCTCAAGCACGCACCGGCGCTGGTGGCCCTGGTGGCGCCCACCACCAACAGCTACAAGCGGCTGGTGCCCGGGTATGAGGCGCCGGTGAACCTCGTGTACTCGGCGCGCAACCGCTCGGCCGCCTGCCGCATCCCGGTGATCTCCGATAACCCGCGCGCCAAGCGGGTGGAGTTCCGCGTGCCCGATCCGTCCTGCAACCCGTACCTGGCCTTTGCCGCCATCCTCATGGCCGGCCTGGACGGCATTCAGAACGAGATTGACCCCGGCCAGCCCATGGACGTCAACACCTACGAGCTGGAGGGGCCGCTGGCGGCCGAGATTCCGACGGTACCCGGTTCACTGGAGGAGGCCCTGCGCGCCCTCGAGGCGGACCACGAGTTCCTGCTCAAGGGCGATGTCTTCACCATGGACGTGCTGGAGACCTGGCTGGAGTACAAGCGGGAGAACGAGATCGACCCGGTGCGGCTGCGCCCACATCCGTACGAGTTCCACCTGTACTTTGACGTCTAACCGGTCCGGTCCGTTACTGTACGCAGGGGGCGCAGGGAGCTGCGCCCCTCTGTGTCTCCCCGGGTCAACCGTCAGCGTCGATCCACCGGCAGGCCGGCAACTGGTACGCTGACTCTACCAGGGGTCATGCGCCGCGCCCCGGCAGGCCTGCCGACCGGCTGCGGCCCTACCCAGGGCACAAACGGCCTGACACAGCGAGGTCTTCGCCATGAACGACCGCCGTGAATCGAACGCCTACGTCCTGCAGCAGGCGCGGGACAACGATGTCAAATTTATCCGTCTGTGGTTCACCGACATCCTTGGCCAGCTCAAGAGCTTCGCCATCACCGTCGAAGAGCTGGAGGATGCCCTGGAAGAGGGCATGACGTTCGACGGCTCCTCCATCGAGGGGTTCGCCCGTGAGGATGAGTCCGACATGGTGGCGCTGCCGGACCCATCCACCTTCGCCCTCCTCCCTTGGCGCCCCCAGGAACGGGCCGTGGCGCGGATGTTCTGCGACATCATGCTGCCCGACGGCACCCCCTTCGAGGGCGATCCGCGCTTCGTGCTGCGGCGTACCCTCAAGCGCGCCGCCGACCTGGGGTATACGTTCTATGTAGAGCCGGAACTGGAGTTCTTCGTCTTCAAAGACGCCGAGAGCCGAGAGCCGCTGGACAGCGCCGGCTACCTGGATCTCACCCCGCTCGATGCCGGCTCCGACTTGCGCCGCGATATGGTGCTGATGCTGGAGCAGATGGGTGTGGGGGTGGAGTACAGCCACCACGAGGGCGCGCCCAGCCAGCACGAGATCGGCCTGCGCTACACCGATGCCCTCACCATGGCCGATGCCGCTATGACCTACCGTCTAGTGGTCAAAGAGGTGGCGATGCGTAACGGCTACTACGCCACCTTCATGCCCAAGCCGCTGGCCGGGCAGAACGGTAGCGGCATGCATACCCACATGTCCCTCTTCCGCGGCGAGGAGAACGCGTTCTACGACCCGTCCGACCCTAACAACCTCTCGGCTATCGCCAAGGGGTTCATCGCCGGGCTGTTGCGCCACGCGCGTGAGATCACGCTCGTCACCAACCAGTGGGTCAACTCCTACAAACGGCTCCTGCCCGGCTATGAGGCACCGGTGTACATCTCCTGGGCCACGCGCCGCAACTGGTCCAACCTGATCCGAGTGCCGGAGGTGCGCCCCGGGCGGGGTGACACCATGCGCATCGAGTACCGGGCGCCGGACCCGGCCTGCAACCCCTATCTCGCCTTTGCCGTGATGCTGGCCGCCGGTCTGGAGGGCATCGAGAAGGAATACCCGCTGCCCGAGCCGGTCACCTCCAACGTCTTCGCCATGACCGAGGAGGAGCGGCGCCGGCGCGGCATCGGCATGCTGCCCGGCAGCCTGAACGAGGCGATCGCCGCCGCGGAGGGAAGCGAGCTCCTGCGCCGCACGCTGGGCGACCACGTCTTCGAGAGCTTCATCAAGAACAAAAAGATCGAGTGGGACAACTACCGACAGCACATCACGGACTACGAGATCAAGCGTTACCTGCCGATCCTGTGAACGGGTGGGGGCGCAATCACGCCGCCATAAGAAATGGGCGCCGGTGCGATAGCGCGCTGTTCGGCGCGGCACGGACTGGTTACGCTAGCAGAGAGCAGCCGGCACGCGCCGATCAGAGGAGGACACCAACCCGTGACCCAGTGGCAGCATGCCTGGATTTCGGTCAACCCCAACGAGCGCGACGACATCAGCAAGCTGGAGCAGATGGGCAACGAGGGGTGGGAGCTGGTCTCGGTGATCCCTTGGGGCCAGACGATCTTCCTGATGTTCTTCAAACGCCCGAAGATGGCCTGACCGCTCACCGCTCCATCCCCTACTGCACGGGCATGATGTCCTCGGCACACCGGTCCCGCCCCCGTATGCCGGGGAGCAGAACCAGTGTACCGGGGGATCAGCGCCCCGGCGCATCGGACCTGCCCTGGCCGGGGCGGCTGACCGGCGCCGGGGCGTCCTCGTCCCGATCGCCAGCAGACGTTCCTGCGCCGTCGCCTCGCCCCGCGCGCCACAGGGGTGTCTGCGGCACAGAGGCGCACGCTGCCGCCCGTGATGCCGGCGTGCAGGCCTAGCACGATGCCTGCCAGGTGGCCAGACAGCTTGTGGCTACTATCCTGGAGGATGAAGCGTACCACGACTGGGTATGCGCCGGCCCGGTACCGCGCGGCTGGGATCGCGGCCACGACCGCGACGCTTGCCCCGTGCTGCGGGACAACGAGCCCTCGTCTGATCGCCTTTGAGGAGGGCTGGCTCTCCGAGGCGCTTCGTCGCTTGGAGGACGCCTGCACGGCCGGAGAGACCGTGGCCGCGGACGCCGTGGAGGCCATGCGCGAAGCGCTGCGGGCCATCCCCGTCGAGGGTGGACAGGGCTGACGCCCCTCCTCGTCCGCGCTCAACCCTGAGCCGGGCGGCCGAGCCCCTCCCCGGAGGCGCCTGCCGTGTCCTCGCCTTGACCTCCAGTGGCTATCCGTACGGGCGTGCAGCGCTGTGTATCGGTACCCCTGCCGCCAGGGCTGGCGCCCAGCGCGACGACATAGCGGCGCAATGCCCGTGCGGGTCGCCATCGTCACATCGCCGCAGCGCGCGAGCGGCCCCGTTCAGCCTTTGACGTAGGAGAGCTTCTCCGCCACCTTCCCGCCCTGCACACGGAAGACGTCCACTCCCCGTACGTGACCCGGCCTGCCGGGCTGGTCTGGTGCCCAGCGATAGCGCCAGCGCACCACGCACCGATCGCCGACCGCGAACATCTCCTCGGTCTCGAACACGGCGTTGGGCGAGGCGCGGAACAGCTCCTCCCAAGCAGCCCGCACCGCTGCCTGTCCCGCCCGCCGCTCACCGTCCGGTGGGGGGACGGTGTTCTCGAAGACCACGTCGTTGGTCATAAGTGCCATCATCGCGTCGACGTCGTGCCGGTTGGTAGCCTCATTGAACCGGTGCACCGTGGCCAACGTCGCGGCCGTGACCGACTCCCATTCCGACCATCCGGTGGGTGCACTCGTGGTCATGGCGCTCTCCTTTCCGCCGTCACACCGCTTCCCACGACAACCGATGTCCTGCACCCCGAATGGTAGCGTTGGGAACCACCCCCGAGCAAAGATTCAGCCGCTGGTACACGCCCGGGTGCGCCGGACGTGCACCTAGCGAGGTCACGTCGTCCGACCGCGCTGCCCGCTCAGGCGCCGAACAGGAAGCCGGCGGCGGTGTGGGCCGCGCGCAAGAGCGGCATCGGCCATACACCCAGGAAGATCACCGCCACCACCAGCACGGCCACCGTGCCCCAGAGAAGCCCGGAGGCCGGCACGCGCTCTCGCTCCGCGGGTGCCACCACGTACATCTGGCGGATGACCATGAGGTAGTAGTACAGCGAGATAAGGCTGTTGACCACCGCCAGTGCCGCCAGCCACTCCAGGCCGCTGTTCCAGGCCGCCTGGAAGAGGATGAACTTGGTGAAGAAGCCAGCGAACAGGGGCATGCCCGCCAGGGAGAACAGGGCCGCCACCATGCCCATGGCCATGAACGGCGCCCGCTCCGCCAGCCCGGCCAGGTCGGCGATCTCCTCCTTACCGGTGCGGTTGAAGAACACCACGAAGATGGTGAAGGCGGCCAGGTTGGTGATCGCGTAGCCGGCCAAATGGAAGAGCAGCGCCGCCCCCGCCTCGTGCGTGGCCGCCGCTACCGCCATGAGCATGAACCCCACCTGACCGATGCTGGAGTAGGCGAACAGGCGCTTGAGGTTGTGCTGCTGCAGCGCGATCAGGTTGCCGGCCGTCATCGTCAGGGCGGAGATGAGCACGATCATCCACCGCCACTCGTCGTGCGCGGGCAGGAAGCCGGTGCTGAACAGCCGGAAGAAGAGGGCAAAGGCCGCTGCCTTGGAGGTGGTGGAGAGCATCGCCGTGATGGGGAGCGGCGCGCCCTCGTAGGCGTCGGGGGTGTACATGTGGAACGGCACCGCCGCCGCCTTGAAGCCCAAACCCGCGACCACGAACACAAACCCGGCCAGCAGCGCCCAGTTCAGGCCGTCCGCCCGGTTCTGCAGCGCCCGCGCGACGCCGTCGTACGTGGTCGCCCCGGTGACACCGTAGATGAGGCTTAGGCCGTACAGGAACAGCGCCGTGGAGAAGGCGCCCAGCAGCATGTACTTCAGCCCGGCCTCGTTGGAGCGCAGCTCCCGCTTGGAAAACGACACCAGCGTGTAGAAGCTGAAGCTGAGCAGTTCCAGCGAGATCCAGGACGTGATCAGCTCCGTCCCGGCCGCCATGAACACGCCGCCCAACGTCGCCACTAGAATAATGCCGAAGTACTCGCCAGCGTTGGTGAGGCGCATGCGCACGAACTGGGCCGAGATTATGCAGATCACGGCGGCCACGCCATACAGCAGCACACGCATGTAGGTGCTGTAGTCGTCCACGTGGATGAGTGTCACCCCGGGCGCCGGTTCAAAGCCTTTGTCGACGTTCACATAGAGTAGCGATACCACCAGCGCGGCAACGGCCCCTACGGCCGCCAGATAGGCCGGCACGTCCTTGCGCAGCCGTGGGAACACGAGCTCCACGGCCACTACCAGGGCCGCCCAGCCGGCGATCAGGTACTCAGGGATCAGCAGCGTGTAGTCCGGGTTCATGGCCACCCCTGAGAGCAAAGCGTTTCGCCCCGACCGCGCTGCACACCACACCGCGTGCGCTGCAGCCTGAGCGTACCCATACGCAACGTTTCACCCGCCACGGTCCTACTGTGCTCAGTGACCGGGCGCGCCCGCTCAACGAGCCGACGTGGCCCGCGAGCCGTCCGGCACGCAGCCTGGACCCGGCGGGCACGGCGCCAACGGCACCTGCGGCGAGCGCTCCACCCGTCGTTCCACCTGGCGCGTGGGGTCGGTGACGCCGGGCAGCTCGCGTACGGAAGGCACGATGCGGTCGGTGAACGGTTTCGGGTACACGCCCAGGAACACGATCCACACCGCCAGGGCCACGCCGCCGAAGATCTCCGTCTTCTGCAGGTCGCGTAGCCTGGCCCAGCGCGGATTGAAGCGACCGAAGAACACCAGCGCGAACATGCGGAAGGTGTAGGCCGCCGAGACGGCCGCCGCCGTAACGGCCAGCGCCCCCAGCACCGGGTACGTGCGGAACGCGCCCACGAAGATGTTGAACTCAGCCACGAAGCCCGCCAGTGCCGGTAAACCCACGCCCGAGAGCCCAGCCAGGATGAACAGGATGGAGAACAGTGGCATTCGGCCGGCCAGGCCGCCGAACACGCTCATCTCGCGCGTGTGCGCCTGGTCGTAAAGCGCACCGACCATGGCGAAGAACAGGGCCGTCATCACGCCGTGGGCGAACATCTGCAACACGGCGCCGTTGATACCGACGAGGTTCATCGTGGCCAGCCCAATGATGACGTAGCCCATGTGGCTGACCGACGAGTAGCCGATCATCTGCTTGAAATCGCGCTGCGCCAGCGCCGAGAACGAGCCGTACAGCGCGTTGATCGTGCCCAACAGGATGACGCCCGGCATCCAAAACTCGGCGCCGGCGGGCAGAAGCTGTATCGCTAGGCGAATAATGCCAAAGGCTCCCAGCTTCATGAGCACACCGGCGTGCAGCATGGACACCGCCGTGGGCGCCGCCATGTGCCCGTCCGGCGACCAGGTGTGGAACGGCCACATGCCCGCCAGGAAGCCGCAGCCCACGGCCATGAACGGGAAGAAGATCTTCTGGAAAGTGGGATCCAGGGGGCCGTTGGGCTGGCGGGCCAGGTTCCAGAGCACCGGCAGGTCAAACGTCCCTAGGCCGGCCCGGTGGAACACGGCGAAGATGCCGATAAAGATCAGCACCGAGCCGGCCACCAGCATCACGGTCAACTTCATCGCCCCGTATTCCTTGCGGGTGGAGCCCCACACGGCGATGAGCAGGTACATGGGGATGACGGCCAGCTCGTAGAAGAAAAAGAACATGAACATGTCCAGCGCCACAAAGGTGCCGAACACGCCCGCCACCAGGACGAACAGCAAGATGTAGAAGTCTTTATTGCGGTACTGGATCTTCCAGGAAATGATGCTGCCCGACATGATCACGATGCCGGTGAGCAGCACCATCGGCGCCGCGATGCCGTCCACCCCAACGTGCAGGACGATGCCGTTGTCACCTAAGACGCTGGCGTTCTCCATCCACGTCCAGGACTTCTCGAATTGAATGCCGCCCGCGCTGCCCTGGTAGGCGACGAAGATGTACAGGGAGAGCAGGAACATGGCCACCGCGGCCGCGCCAGCAATGCCGCGCACCACGTTGCTGAAGCGGGACGGCACGAACACCAGCACCAGCGCCGCCACCAGGGGCAGAAGCCAGACGGCCAGGGGCCAGTAACCGCTGCGGTTCAGTTCGTCCATGGTCGCTCCACACCGCTGGGCGTGGCCGGCCGCCCCTCCCGCGTCCGGCAGAACGGATCATGGGGCGTCGCGCCACGCGTCAGGTTCTTGCCGAGAAGGCGATCACCGCCAGGGCGATCACGCCCACCACAATCGCCAGCGCGTAGTTCGGCAGCTTGCCGGTCTGGGCGAATTTGAGCCGGAAGCCAAAGTAGTTGAGCAGGTTGGAGGTACCGTCCACCCCGGTATCGTTGATCAGGTGGCGGTCAAACCAGGCGACCCCGTAGGCCACCACTAGAACCACCCGGTCGATCAACCACTGGTACATCTCATCGAAGTAAAACTTGTTGCGCACCAGGTGGTAGGGGCCGGGCATGGCCGCGGCTAGGCGCTGGGGCCGACGCAGGTCGGCCACCAGCCACCAGGCAAACAGGATGCCCAGCACAGCCGCCAGCGTGCCGGCCAGCGCCAGCTCACCGTTGAAGTGGTACGCCTCGGCGTGGCCGCCGGTGGTGTACACCAGCTCACCGAAGCCACCCGGCAGGCCGATGGCGCGGGCCACGTCCGGGATGACGACGAACCCGGCCACCACCGACAGCGCCGCCAACACGACCAAGGGCAGCGTCATGCTGGCCGGCGACTCGTGCACGTGCTCGTATATGTGTGGGTCACGTGGCCGGCCCAAGAAGGTGTAACCGACGAGCCGCCAGGTGTAGACGCCGGAGATGAACACCCAGAGCAGGGCCACCAAGAACCAGGTCACATGCGTCTCCGTCTGGATGGCGTGCAGGATCTCATCTTTGCTCCAGAAGCCGGCCAAGGGGATGATACCGGCGTTGGCCAGCGCCACGATGATGAACGTCCAGCCGGTGATCTTCTGCTTCTTGAGCAGCCCGCCCAGCGGACCGATCTCCTGCACGTGCGTGGCATGGATCACCGAGCCGGCGCACAGGAACAGTCCCGCCTTGAAGAAGGCGTGCGTCATCAAGTGGAACATGGCCGCTGTCACCGAGCCGGCGCCCAAGGCGGCCATCATGATGCCCAGGTTGGACAGGGTGGAGTAGGCGATCACGCGCTTCAAGTCGGTCTGGGCCAGAGCCACAATGGCGGCGAACACCGCCGTTGTCATGCCCACGGCCAGGATCACCAGCGTCACGTCCGCCGCCTCGAACAGCGGCAGCATGCGCGCCACCAGGTACACCCCGGCCACCACCATCGTGGCGGCGTGGATCAGGGCAGAGACGGGCGTAGGGCCCTCCATGGCGTCCGGCAGCCACACGTGCAGCGGCATCTGCGCGCTCTTGCCCACCGGCCCCATGAACAGGAACAGGGCCGCCACGGTCAGATACAGCGGGTCGATGGCGCCGCGCTCAGCGGCCTCCAGGATGTCACGGATGTTGAACGTGCCCGTGGCCCGCCAGAGGAGGATGATGCCGATGAGCATCCCCACATCGCCGATGCGGGTGGTGACGAACGCCTTCTTGGCCGCCTCGGCGGCCGAGCGCCGCTCCCAGTAGAAGCCGATGAGCAGGAAGGAGCACAGGCCGACGAGCTCCCAACCCACGTACACCAGGAGCAAGTTGTCAGCCAGAACGAGGGTGAGCATCGAGAAGGCGAACAGGGAGAGGGCGGCGAAGAACCAGCCGTACCGCGGCTCCGGCACCGATGCCGGCAAGCTGCCGTGCGCCGCCTCTGCGCCGTGACCGGCCGCCCCAAGGCGGCGCGCCTCCTCTTCCGTGAGGCCATGACGCTCCTTCATATAGCCCACGGAGTAGATGTTCACCATCAGCGCCACGGTGGTGACGACGATCAGCATCACCAGGGCGATCTCGTCCACGTGGAAGCCGATCTCAATGCTGAAGCGCCCGGCGGTCAGCCACTCCCAGCTGCGCGTGCCCGGCAGCCGGGACGGGTAGTCGGTCAGGCCGTCGATGAGGACCAGGATGGAGAGGACGAACGAGGTCAAAATCGCCAGGATGCTGAGCCAATCTCCCTTGCGCGGCAGGATGTTGTGGAACAGGGCGATGATCACGAACGCGCCCAGCGGGATGACTGGGATGATCCAGGCGTCCTGCACACCCATCGCGGCGCTCACTCCCTCCTCTAGATCAGCGACGCAGCGCGCCTCACCACTTGAGCAGATCGGCCTCGTCCACGTTGGCCGTCCGCCGGTTGCGGAACAGACGCAGGATGATCGCCAGCGCCAGGCCAGCCTCCGCGGCGGCGATCACGATCACGAACACCGCGAACGCCATGCCGGTGGCGGCAGTCGGCCGCAGGTAGGCGTTGAAGGCGATGAGGTTGAGGTTGACCGCGTTGAGCATCAGCTCCACGGACAGGAGGATGAGCACCGCGTTGCGGCGAGCCAGCACACCGTAGACGCCGATGGCAAACAGCAGCCCCCCGAGCACGAGCACATGCTCCATCGGGATCATGTGACCTCTTCCTCCTCTCCCCGTGCCAGGATGATGGCACCGATCAACGCCACCAGCAGCACCAGCGAGGCCACCTCAAACGGCACGGCGAAAGTCGTAAACAGGTCGTGGCCTACGGCGCTGGTGTCCCGCACCGTGCCTTCCGGCGTGGTGGTGGTCACCCGCTGTACCTGCACCGGCGAGCGCTCCGGCCGCCGCTCGGCTGGGATGGCCAGGCGCCAGTCTGAGCGGACCACCATCAGGGCCAGCACCGCCGCCACCGCGATGCCGGCCACAATGGCGAAGGGCCGTTGCGGCCCTTCTAACGGCACGCGCGTGTCACGCACGCGGGTGATCATGACGGCGAACAGCACCAGGATGCTGACGCCGCCGCCGTAGACGAGGATCTGCACCAAGCTCAGGAACTCCGCGGACAGCAACACGTACACACCGGCCGTCATGACCAGGGTGACGACGAGGTACAGAGCGGCGTGGATGATGTCCCGGGAGAAGACGACTCCGAGCGCCCCGGCAAGCGCCACAACGGCCAGGAGGTAAAAGACGGCGTGTTCCCAGCTTTCCACCAGCACGTGCGCCTGCCCCTCCACGGTTGTGCTGGATGACGCGCCACGTGGGAAGATTCCGCCGCTCGGCGGCACGGGACGCTTTGTTCCGCGTCACACAATACACGGCGCGCAGCTTACGTGCATCCCCTCGCACAGCCGGATTTTGGGCCCGGCGCGGTCGCACCGCACCGCACGCGGGGTGACAAAAGGGGCACACCAATGCGGTGTCCCCCAATGGGCAGGCGCCCCTTGCGCGGTGCCTATTCTTCCTCGCCGCCTTCCTCGCCCTCCGGCACCCAGCGGACCACCTCTCCGGCGCGCGACTTGGCGAGCAACTCGTCCATGTCCATCACTAGGTTGCGCCGGTCGTACGCCGAGCGCTCGATGCCGGACCAGGTGTTGTTCATGGCGATGGCGTCGAAGTTGCACACCTCGACACAGATGTTGCACCGCATACACCGACCGTAATCGATCCAGAAGGTGTCGACGATCTTGCGTCGCTTGGACTCCCCCGTCTTGAACTTGGGGTTGTCGCGCATGGTGACCGTCATGCACTCCACCGGGCAGGCCCGTTCGCACGCCTGACAGCCGGTGCAGAAGGGCTCGTCGACCTCATGGTCCCACAGAAGCAGCGGGAAGGCCCGCTCGCGCTCCGGAATGGGCAGGTGCACCTCGGGATACTGCACCGTCACCGGTCGGCGCAAGGCGGTCTTCAACGTCGTGCGCATGGCACGCAGCACACCGATCATGGCTGTTGCTCCTGTAGCTGGGGCGTTCCCCCGCCGGCGAGCGCCTCCGACGGTGCGCCATCGGTCACGCGGGGGTGCGTCATCCGACCTTCACCGCTATTGTACGCTGCCGGCTGCCCGGGCCGCGGCCCGCGCCCGTAGATAGGCGAGCCGCTCCTCCCGCGGGCGCCGCACCGTGTAGCGCAGCCGCTTGCGCACCACCGCGGCCGACACAACCAGGGCCAGCGCGGACGGGATGGTGATGGTGATGTCGGGCCAGCCGTACACCTTCACCAGCCCCGTGAGCAGGACCTGTAGGAAGGACAATGGGATCAGTGCCTTCCAAGCGTAGGCCATGAGCTGGTCGATACGCAGACGCGGGAAGGTGGCGCCGATCCACATAAACACCACGATGAGCAATGTCGTCTTGACGAAGGTGAGCGCCACCTGCCAAGGCCACCCCCAATCCAGGCCAAACGGCCAGGCGTAACCGCCCAGAAACATGACCGAGCCGAAGGCGGACAGGATGAGCAGGTTGGTGTACTCCGCCAGCATGAACATGGACCAGCGGATGCCGCTGTACTCCACGTGTGGGCCGCCAACCAGCTCCGATTCCGCCACCGGCAGGTCGAAGGGGCGGCGGGCCAGCTCGGCGGTCGCGGCCGTCATGAAGATGAAGAAGGCCAGCGGCTGCCAGACAAGGTAAGGCACGCGGTCCTGGGCGCGCACGATCTCGCGCAGGTCCATCGTCCCGGCCATCACCGCCACCGACAGCACGGACAGCACCAGCGGCAGCTCGTAGCTGATCATCTGCGCCACCGACCGGAGGCCACCCAACAGGGCGTACTTGCTGTCCGAGGCCAGACCGGCCATGAGCATGCCCACGATGGACACGGAGGAGACCGCCACGATAAAAAACAGCCCCAGGGGCAGGCCGGCGCGGATGCCCAGGTCATCCGTGAAGGGCAGCACCACGAACGTGAGGAACGCCGGCACGAAGAACACGAACGGCGCCAGCTCGAACACCCAGCGGTCGGCCGTGAGCGGGCGCAGGTCCTCCTTGGCCAGGAGTTTGATGGCGTCAGCCACGGACTGGAGCAGGCCCATCGGCCCGGTGCGGGTGGGGCCTAGCCGCTGCTGGATGCGCGCCACCAACTTGCGCTCCAGCCAGATGAGCAGCATCACCGTCACCGTCATGAAGGCGACGACGATCACTAGCCGCACGAGGGCATCGGCCCAGGCCTGGCCGAAGAACATCCCGTTGTCCCACCAGGTGAACAGCACGTTCACCGCCTCACCCCCACGCACCGGTGGTCTCGCTTACCGGTCGACCTCGCACATCACCAGGTCCAGTGAGCCGATGATCGCCACCGCGTCCGCCACGTACTCACCGACCAACATCTCCCGCAACCCCGCCAGGTTGCTGAAGCAGGCTGAGCGGATCTTGAGCCGGTAGGGCTTGTTACCGCCGCGCGAGACCAGATAGATGCCGTACTCGCCGCGCGGGTTCTCGGTGCGCATATACACCTCGCCAGCGGGCAGGCGCAGCATGCGCGGCATCCGCTCCGGCATGATCGGCCCGGCCGGCAGCATGTCCAGGCATTGCTCCACGATCTTGACCGATTCCTTGATCTCCTCCAGCCGCACCTTGTAGCGGTCCCAGCAGTCGCCCTGCTCTCCTACCGGCACGTTGAACTCCAGGCGCGGGTAGATGGAGTAGGGCTCCTCTTTGCGCAGGTCCCAGGGGATGCCGCAGGCGCGCAGCATGGGGCCGGTGAGGCCGTAATCGATCGCCTTCTCCTTGCTGATGGCGCCGACGTTGCGCGTGCGGGCGAGGAAGACCTCGTTCTCGGTGAGCAGGCCCTCGAAGTCTGCCACCCCCTGGCGGATGTGCTTAAGGAGCTGCTGCACCTTGCGCTCAAAGCCATGGGGCAGATCCCAGGCCACACCGCCGACGCGGAAGTAGGAGTACATCATCCGCTCGCCGGTCAGCTCCTCGAACAGGTCCATGATCCGCTCGCGCTCGCGGAAGGCATAGGTGAACGCTGTCCCGAACGTGCCGATATCCTGCCCGTAGGCACCCAGGAACATAAAGTGTGAAGCGCAGCGATTCAGCTCCACGCACATCACGCGGATGAACTCCGCCCGCTCCGGCACCTCGATGCCGCCCAGCCGCTCGGCGGCCATGCAGTAGGCCTGCTCGGCGTTCATCTGGGCCAGGTATTCGGTGCGGTCCTGGATGCCGATGCCCTGGCGGTAGTCGAGGTTCTCGGACAGCTTCTCGCCGCCGCGGTGCATGTAGCCGATCACCGGCTCCACGTCCACCACCAGCTCGCCGTCCACGGTGAGGATGGCGCGAAACACCCCGTGCGTTGCCGGGTGCACGGGGCCCATGTTGATGTTCAGCTCGACCGTTTCGTACTCGTGCTCGATCATCGCCTGCCGGTCAGCCTTGCCGCCGGCTGACCCCTCCTCCGGCCCCTCCTGCAGAGGAGGGAACACGAACGCAGCGCTCACGACCGGACCGTCGTCACGGCCGTGTCACCCTCCCTCACTGCTCAGAACACGTTCACGCCCTGCTTCAGCTCCACCTCGGCCAGGGGGTGGGCCTTGCGCAAGGGGTGGATGGTCATGTCTTCATCCAAGAGCAGGTTGCGCGGGTCCGGGTGGTCCTTGCACACCACGCCGAACATCTCCATCAACTCCCGTTCGTGCCACTCGGCGCCGGCCCACACCGGCGTGACGGAATCCACCACCGGGTCGTGGAGCGGCACGACCGTTTTGATCAGGCAACTGCGCTTGGTGGTGAGCGACTTCAGGCCGTAGACGATCTCGATCCCTTCTTCTTGCAGGTCTACGCCGGTGACGAACCGCAGGAACTTCATATCCAGCGCCGGGTGCTCCTTGGCGTAGCGCATCACCCGCAGCACGTCTTTACGGTCGATGACCAGCACCACGTCCAGCGGACTGGTCAGCACAGTAAACTCCACGTCGGGCAGCCCCTCACGGAAGAGGCGGACGGTATCCTCCATCTCCTCCGTGATGGTGAACTCGGCGCGGGCCGGCGCCCGCTCGGCCCGGCCAGCCACCACCGGCCGCAGCACCGGCTCAGCCCCGGGCACGCCGCGCGTGACAATCTCAAAGATGCGGCGTCGCTCCGCGCGCTCGGCGTCGGTCTCACCGGGCACGGCGGCTGCCGCGGCGGCCGCGGCCGCGGCTGGGGGCAACCCGCCCGACGCGGCCGGGGCGGCGCCCGCCGCCTGCGCCTCCCGCGCCGCCAACGCCCGGGCGCGGGCCTCGGCCACCCGCCGCGCTCGCTCCTCCGGGGTGGCCGGCGGTTCGGCCTTGGGGGCGTTGGGATCGCGCTTGAGGGTGCCCTTCGGGGTGCGCAGTGCGCCGCCCGCCGGCGGCGGTGCGGGCGCCGCGGCGGCAGGCTCCGCCGCCGGCGCGGTAGGTGCAGCCTCGACGGCCCCCTGAGGGGCCGGCCGCGGTGCAGCGGGTGCACCGGCGGCCATCGCCGCACGGGCGGCCAGCGCCCGGGCGCGGGCCTCAGCGACGCGGCGGGCGCGCTCCTCCGGTGTCGCCGGTGGCTCAGACTTGGGGGCGTTGGGATCGCGTTTGAGCGTGCCCTTCGGCGTGTACTCAGCCATCGCTGTGCACTTTCAGGCTGCTACTTGCTCCGCTCGGCCATGATCTTCTTCTGGAGGGCTAGGAAACCGTCGATGAGCGCCTCCGGCCGTGGCGGGCAGCCTGGCACGTAGACATCGACCGGGATGAGCTTGTCCACGCCCTGCACCACGCGGTCATAGGCGGTGTACGGGCCGCCGTTGGTGGCGCAGGCGCCCATTGAGATCACCCACTTCGGGTTGGGCATCTGCTCGTACAGGAGCTTGACGGCCGGCGCCATTTTCTTGGTCACCGTGCCGGAGACGATCATCACGTCTGCCTGCCGGGGCGAGGGCCACGGCACGATGCCGAAGCGGTCCAGGTCGTGGTCAGACATGAATGTGGCGATCATCTCGATGGCGCAGCAGGCCAGGCCAAAGGTGAGGGGCCACAGGCTGCTCTTGCGGGCCAGGGCGAAGACGGCATCGGCGGGCACCACCATCACGCCGGGCAGCACCTCCCGGTAGAGGGCCTTGCCCTTGGTGACGTGCAGGGGCTTGAGCCGCTCCAGCTCCGGGGTGAAATCCGGTTTGTACACCGGCAGCGGCATCGGCTCGGCGGGGGCCGGCGCCGATGGCGCCTCTGCCGGCTGCGTGGTCGTCTCGGCAATGAGGGTGCGCTCCTCTACCGCCATGTCAAGACCCCCTTCTTCCACGCGTAGGCCAGCCCCGCCGCCAGGATCACGATGAACAGGGTCATCTCCCAGAACGCCCGCGCACCGATATCAACGAAGGTGATGGCCCACGGGAACAGGAACACCGCTTCCACATCAAAGATGAGGAAGAGGATGGCGAACACATAGTACCGGAAATGGATGTAGCCGGAGGCGCGCCCGATAGGCAGCATGCCGCACTCAAACGGCGTACCTTTGGCGCGGGACGGCGCCTTCGGTGCCAGCACCAGGTTGGCCATGAGCGCCACAGCCACCAGCAGGACGCCGGTGATGGCGCCCAGGCCCACCGCTACCCAGTTGTTGAAGATGTCGGACACCGCGACGACACCCTCCCGGCTCGTGGCCGCCGATTGGAACGCCGGCAGGCGCCCCCGCCGGAAGGGTCAGGCGGCCGGTGGGCGGGCCGCGACCACAGCTGAGGCCGGCGGCTGCCGAGGACAGGGAACTGCCCACCTAACCAGAGCTGTACCCCGACCGGCCAACCGGGACCGGGCATGACGGGCCGGACGGCTCCCGCCGTCAGCCGCGGCCCGGAGAGGACTGCCCCCGGTAACCCGAACATAGCACCGGGAGTTTGTGAGGTCAATCGCAAGCGGCAGCACCGGGCAGCGCCATGCCCAGAAGCCGCATCACCGTCTCGGTCACGCGGCGGGTCTCCCTGGTGGTGTGGATCAGGGGTTCGGGCAGGCCCAGGGCGCGCAGTCGCGCCTCATCGAGAAAGCGCCGGCAGTAGTACGCCGGTGTGACCCAGCGGGCCCCGACGTGTTCCTCGTTGAGCACGCAGGTGGCGCCGGGCGGGCACGGTGCCAGGTAGATGAGGCCGTGATGTTGCGTCTCCGGGTCGGGGTAGAAGGTGGTGACGTCTACCAGCTGCAGGGAGGTGGGGTCCAGGACGATGCCGGTCTCCTCCCGCGTCTCACGCACGGCCGCCTCCAGGGGTGTCTCCCCAAACTCGACATGTCCACCGGGCACGAACCAGCCGCCGCCGGTCCGCTTGAGGATAAGGATCTCCCCGTTCCGATGGATGAACACCGAGGCGGAAAGCACCAGCCGTGCCATCTGCTCGTCCTGCTGGTCCGTGCGTCGGTCAGTCCCCGAGCTCGGCCAGGCGGGCGCGCAGGCCGTCCAGCCGGTTACGGGCGGCGGTCAGCTTCTCCTCCATGCCGGCCACCACCCGATCGGGGGCACGGCCGCGTGCCTTGGCGATTTGTGCCTCCAGATAGGCGATGTACTCCTCGACTTCCGTCGTCTCGCGGCGCAGTTTGGCCCGCTCGGCCTCCAGGTCCACGAGCCTACCGAGCGGCACGATCACCGTGGCGTCGGCCAGTACCGCCACCGCGGCCCCTTCGCTCTCCACCTCACCGGTGGAGGCGACGATGGACAGCGGCTCCACCCGGGCCAGGGCCTCAATCAGTTCACGCCGCTCGGAGAAGGGCACGCGGAGGGCGGCATCGGGCACGACCACGCTGGCCGCCACCATCTGCCGGGGCTCGATCTTGCGCTCCGTGCGGATGTTGCGGATGGCGCGGATCACCTCCATCAGCGCGCCCGTCTGCTTCTCGGCCGTTGGGTCGAGCAGGGACTCGTCCCCGCGCGGGTAGGGTGCGACTACGAGCGACTCCGGGCCGCCCGGCGCCAGCAGGTCGCGCCCGTTCTGCCAGATCTCATCCGTGACGAACGGCATGAACGGGTGCAGCAGGCGTAGCATCGTTTCCAGCACCGTGGCCAGTACCGGCAGGGGGGAGCGGTCACCCCGGCGCAGCCGCACCTTGGCCATCTCGATGTACCAGTCGGCGTACTCGTGCCAGAGGAAGTCGTACAGGCGACGGGCTGTTTCACCAAGCTGGAAGTCGCCCAGCAGGCGGTTGGCGTCCATCGCCACCGCCTGTGCGCGACTCAGGATCCAGCGGTCCTCCGGCTGCAGCGTCGCCCGGTCCAGCGCCCCCGCCGGCTTGTCCCTGAGGCTGGTGAGCACGAAGCGGGCCGTGTTCCACAGCTTGTTGGCGAAGTTCCGCCCGTTCTCCAGGTCGGACGTCTGCAGCTTCATGTCGTTGCCCGGCGAGGAGCCGGAGACGAGCGTGAAGCGGAGGGCGTCGGCGCCGTACCGCTCCACGAGGTCCAGCGGGTCCACCACGTTGCCGCGCGTTTTGGACATCTTCACGCCGCGGGCGTCGCGCACCAGGCCGTGCAGGTAGACGTAGCGGAAGGGCTCGACCCCGTTCATGTTGTAGAGGCCGAGCATGATCATGCGTGCCACCCAGAAGAACAGGATGTCGTAGCCCGTCTCCATCACCGTCGTCGGGTAAAAGTAGGCCAGGTCCTCCGTCTGCAGCGGCCAGCCCAGGGTGGAGTGCGTCCATAAGGCGGAGGAGAACCAGGTGTCGAGCACGTCCTCATCCTGATGGAGCTGGGTGGAGCCGCAGCGGGCGCAGCGTGACGGCGGATCGACGGCCACGTTGGTCTCGCCGCAGGCGTCGCAATACCACACGGGGATGCGGTGGCCCCACCACAACTGGCGGGAAATGCACCAGTCCTGGATGTTCTCCATCCAGTTGTAGTACACCCGTTCAAAGTGCTCCGGGATAATCGTGATCCGCCCCTCGCGCACGGCGGCGATAGCCGGCTCGGCCAGCGGTTTGGTGCGCACGAACCACTGGAGGCTCACTAGCGGCTCGACGATCGTCCCGCAGCGGTCGCAGCGACCGAGCACGAGCTCGTGCGGCTCCACCCGCACGAGCAGGCCGGCGCCCTGCAGTGCCTTGACGATCTCTTCACGGGCCGCGAAGCGGTCTAGCCCGGCGCACGGACCGGCGTTCTCGTTCATCGTGCCGTCTGGGTTCATGACGTTCACCACCGGCAGGCCGTGGCGCTGGCCGATCTCCCAGTCGGTGAAGTCGTGCCCGGGCGTCACCTTGACGGCACCGGTCCCGAAGGCCGGGTCCACCACCGAATCGGCGATGACGGGGATCTCGCGCCCGATGATGGGCAGGCGGGCGCGGCGGCCAATGAGCTGCCGGTAGCGCTCGTCCTCGGGGTGCACGGCCACGGCGGTGTCGCCCAGGATGGTCTCCGGGCGGGTGGTGGCCACCTCGATGAACTCGCCGGTCTCATGACCGTCCGCGTCAAGCAGGGGGTAGCGGACGTACCAGAGGGAGCCGCGCTCCGGTTCGTCCTTGTCCACCTCCAGGTCGGAGAGGGCGGTCATGCAGCGCGGGCACCAGTTGATCAGGCGCTCGCCACGGTAGATGAGGCCATCATCGTACAGGCGCTTGAAGGTGGTGCGCACCGCCAGCGCTGGGATCTCGTCCAGGGTGAAGCGGTTGCGGGTCCAGTCGCAGGAGGCGCCCAGGCGGCGGTGCTGGTCGTCGATCCGGCGCCGGTAGCGGTGCACCCACTGCCACACCCGCTCCACGAACGCCTCTCGACCGAGCTGCTGGCGGGTGAGCCCTTCCTTGGCCAGCTCCCGCTCCACCACCATTTGTGTGGCGATACCGGCGTGGTCCGTGCCGGGCAGCCATAGGGTGGGATCGCCCAGCATCCGATGCCAGCGGATAAGCGCGTCCTCGATGGCGGCCGTGAGGGCATGCCCGAGGTGCAGCTCACCGGTCACGTTCGGCGGCGGCATGATGATCACAAACGGCGGCACGCTGGGATCGACCGGTATGCCGTAGGCGGGCGGCGGCTCGCCGGGACGGGTGAGCACCGGGGTGAAGTATCCGCGCGATTCCCAGAACTCGTAGAGGCGCTGCTCTACGGCGCGCGGGTCATAGGCTTTGGGCATGTCCCGTCGACCCGTCGCTTGGGCGGTCATCGCGCGTCCTCCCTGAGGCTAATACCACAAAACGGGGCCCCCCGCCCGCGGGAAGCCCCCGCCCTGCGCCCACGCCGTCGCGCGGGCGCATGTTCCTTCCCAGTATAGCAGAGCCTCCCCGCCGCCCGGGCCAGCCGCCGGGTCGGAATGGCGGTCACTGCGCCCGGTGGGCACCCCGCGCCAGGATCTCCGGCGGCACCTCGCGGCCTGCTGCCTTGAAGGCGTTGGCGATGGCGTCCAGGCTGGGGGTGAAGATCTCCCGCCGATGTTGCTCGACGAACTGTTGCGAGGCGATCACCGGCTGGAGCGTGCCCTGGAAGCGCGGCATCACGTAGCGGGCGAACAACTCGTAGCTCTTTAGGATCTTCTCCCGCCCGGCCCACTCGTGGGCGATGCCCAGTAGGCCGCCGAAGCCGCCGCTCGCCTCCTGCAGCCGCTCGATGGCCGCCACGGCGTCCTCCGGCGTGCCGATGATCATGCCGTCGTTGGCCACGACCTCTTCTAGCGGCACGTTCACATGCGGGCGGCCCAGGGTGCGCTCGAAGTAGGCGGTGCTCCATTCGTGCCAGCCGTCGCGCACGTCGTTGAACGCCTGCTCCCGTGATTCAGCGATGTAGATCGGGATAACGAGCCGCCACTCCTCACGGCGCACGGCAGTGCCGTGTTTGGCCGCGTACTCCTCGGCGATAGCCCAGTGCGGCTTGAGCGCCGCCTTGCCGCCCGGCTGGCCGGCGCCCAGCGAGAGCACGCCCAAGCCGTACTTGCCGGCGCACATCATGCCGGCCGGCGAGATCTGGCTGGCCACGGCAATGGGGAAGCAGGGGCGCGTGTACGGCAAGAGCTGCAGGCGGGCGTGGCGCAGCTCGAACCAGTCGGCCTTGTAGGTCACCTCTTCGCCGGCCAGAAGACGCACGAGCACGCCCAAGGCCTCGTCCATGCGCGGCCGCTGCGTCACCGGGTCGATGCCCATCATGTAGGCATCCGACACCAGCGCGCCAGGACCCACCCCCAGCATCGTCCGGCCGCGCGTCATGTGGTCCAGCTGCACGAAGCGGTCGGCGACCATGAGGGGATGGTGATAGGGCAGGCTGACCACGCCGGCCCCCAGCTTGATGTGCTTGGTGCGCTCGGCGACGGCGGCGATGATCAGCGCCGGGTCGGCGATGATCTCCCAGCCGGCGGAGTGGTGCTCGCCGATCCAGGCCTCGTCGTAGCCCAGCCAGTCCAGCCACTCGAGCAGTTCCATATCGCGGCGGATGGCGAGCGTGGGGTTCTCGCCCACCCGGTGAAACGGCGCCAGGAAGATACCGAAGGACATGCGCGGCGGTCGCATCGCGGGCTCCTCGTGCGTGCTGACGGGCCGGCGGCAAGCCCGGTTTGCTGTCAGGGTTCAGGGTAGCGCCTTTCCGCCGGCGGGGCGAGGCAGGAACGCCCGCCGCTCACGCCTGCTGCGCGGAGGGATAGCGCGGTGCCGTTCGTTCGCGAATCCCCTTAATGCCCGCCGCCACGTCGGCGGAGAAGAAATTCAGCATCTCCAGCGCCAGGGAGTAATCAAAGGCCGCGATGCCGCCCAGGCGCAGCCACTGGTTGAGGGCCCGCTTGGTGAAGCGCAGGGCGTACTGCGGCCCGTCGGCGAGCTGGCGGGCGATGCGCATCGCCTCGGGCAGCACCTGCTCCCGCGGCACCGCCTTGCTCACCAGGCCGATGCGCTCCGCCTCACGGCCGTCGATGAAGTCGCAGGTGAGGAGGTAGTACTTGGCTTTGGCCATGCCGCACAGGAGCGGCCAGATAATGCAGGCATGGTCGCCGGCGGCCACGCCCAAGCGCACGTGTCCGTCCGTGAGGCGGGCGTCCTCGGCGATGATGGAGATGTCGGCGACGAGCGCCACGGCCAGCCCCGCGCCTACGGCCACGCCGTTGATGGCAGAGATGATCGGCTTGTCGCAGTTGACGATGCTGTACACCAGCTCCTGCGCCTCCCGCATGACGGCGGCGATGGCCTGGAAGCGCTCCGCCGCCGGCATGGCATCGCGCGCCTCGATGTCCGTCAGGTCGCCGCCGGCCGAGAAGGCGCGGTCGCCGGCGCCGGTGACCACCGCCACCCGCACGGCCGGGTCGCGGTCGATGTCCGCCCAGATCTGGGTGAGCTCCCAGTGCAGGCGATTATTGGTAGCGTTGAGCGCCTCCGGGCGGTTGAGCGTCACCAGGGCGACCCCATCCCGTACGTCAACCGTCAGATGCTGGTAGCGGCTGTAATCCATCGCTGCGCCTCCCGTCTATCCTGAGACCGGCGCCGTGCCCGGTCCGCTTGACTCTACTCCGTCAACGGCGTATCTGTCACTCCATCAGATGAAGGGTGGTTGGACCGCGCCCGGGCGCTGCCCCGGCAAGGAGGCGAGGCGATGAACTTCCACTGGTTCCACCTGATGCCGTACCGGTTTTTGCCGCCGGACTTCTCCCAACGGTACCGCTCGGTGTGGGTGGACGTGCCCGCGGAGCTGTTTGACGCCGCGCGCTGCCACGAGCTCTATAACGAGTTCCTCGATGAGCTGGAGTTTGCCGACCGGATGGGCTTTGACGGCATCTGCGTCAACGAGCACCACCAGAACGCCTACGGCCTCATGCCCTCGCCCAACCTGATGGCGGCGGCGCTGGCCCGCCGGACGACGAACGCCGCCCTGGTGGTGCTGGGCAACTCCCTTGCCCTCTACAACCCGCCCATCCGCGTGGCGGAGGAGTTTGCCATGCTGGATTGCCTGTCCGGGGGGCGGCTGGTGGCCGGCTTTCCGGTGGGCACGAGCATGGACACCAACTTTGCCTATGGCATGCCGCCGGCCACCCTGCGCGAGCGGTACTACGAGGCGCACGACCTGATCGTGCAGGCGTGGACGCGGCCGGAGGTGTTCAGCTTCAACGGCAAGTACACGCAGCTGCGGTACGTGAACATCTGGCCGCGGCCGCTGCAGCAGCCGCATCCGCCCATCTGGATCCCGGGCGGTGGGTCGGTGGAGACGTGGGAGTGGACCAGCCGCATGGGCTACGTGTACTGCTACCTGTCGTACTCCGGCTACAAGCGCGGCCAGCAGGTGATGGACGGCTACTGGCAGACGGTGGAGCGGCTGGGCGGGGATATGAACCCGTATCATGCCGGCTTCCTGCAGCTGGTGTGCGTGGCCGAGACCGAGCAGCAGGCGGAGCGCGATTACGCCGCGCATGTGGAGTACTTCTACGACAAGTGCCTGCACGTGTGGCGGGGGTGGGCGGATGCGCCGGGATATCGCACCCTGCGCACGTTGCAGGCCGGGTTTGGCCCGCAGGTAGGGCAGGCGGCCACCCAGGCCCGCCAGGGGCTGCGGTGGAAAGACCTGGTCGAAGGCGGCTACGTGATCGCCGGCAGCCCGGCGCAGGTGACGGAGCGGTTGGGGCACGTGATCGAGAGCTTGCGCGTGGGGCAGCTGATGGTGCTGTGCCAGATCGGCTCCATGCCCAAGGAGCTGGTGCTGAAGAACACGGAGCTGTTGGCGCGGGAGGTGCTGCCGCACCTGCGTGGTCTCTGGCGGGAGTGGGAGGACCGGTGGACGCCCAAACCGCTGGCCCGGCGGGCCCAACCGGCGCCGGTGGCGGCCGGGTAGACCGCCCCGTGAGGGGCCAAGGGGCGGTGGCCACGGTCCGTGATGGTGGCGATGGCGGCAACCGCGGCGACTGCCCCAAGCCAGATAGCCAGATAGAAGAGGGGAGCATCGCAACGTGGAGCACCTCACGGTTTCCGTGCGCAACGGACAGTTCATGACGCACCTTCTACGGGGCGGGCAGGGGGCGCCGCTGATGTACCTGCACGCCGCGGGCGGGTTGCAGGAAGGGAGCCCGTGGCTTACGGCGCTGGCCCAGCACTACACGGTGTACGCGCCCTGGCATCCGGGCTGGGGCCCGTCCACGGGGCTGGAGCACCTGGACGACGTGCGGGATCTGGCGACCTACTACCTGGACCTGCTGGACGCGCTGGGGCTTGAGCGGGTGGCGCTGGTAGGGCACTCGTTTGGGGGGATGGTGGCGGCCGAGGTGGCGGCCCAGTGCGGAAGCTACGTGGACAAGCTGGTGCTGGTGGCGCCGGTGGGGCTGTGGCGGGAGGACGCGCCGGTGGCGGACATCTTCACCATGAGCCCGCGGGAGCTGGTGGAGGCGGCGGTGGCGGACCCGACCGGGCCTTTGGCGCAGCAGCTTGTGCGGCAGCAGCAACCGGAGGATCAAGAGCGGCTGGCGACGGTCATGCTGGACCGGATTCAATCGTTGGCGGCGGCGGGCAAGTTTCTGTGGCCGATTCCGGACAAGGGGCTGAAGAAACGGCTGCACCGGGTCAAAGCGCCGACGCTGCTCCTGTGGGGGACGGCCGACCGGCTGGTGCCGCCGGTGTACGCGGAGGAGTTTCGGGCGCGGTTGGTGAACGCGCCGGTGCAGGTGCAGCTGGTAGACGGGGCGGGGCATCTGTTGCCGCTGGAGCAGCTTGAGACGTTCGTCCAGGTGGTGCGGGAGTTCATCGGGTAACTCGCCCGGCGGTGTGACCAGGATGGGCTGAGACGGGAGGGGTCCCGTCCCAGCTCACGCTATCTCGGCCAGGGGATGTTCAGCGTCGGCGCGTGGAAATCCAGCGGCGCAGTTCCGACCACCTGCCAGCCAGCAGGCGTCTCCTCCACGAACACCCATGTGCTGAATTCGGAAAACGTGCGGCCGATGAGATAGGCGCGCATCGCGCCCCGGCTCCCGATCAGTTTGGCGCACACCTTGCCGATGTCGTCCGGCGAGCGGGTGGCGGCGCAGTCGCCGGCGTACACGGCGCCGGTCGCCTCCACCGCGGAGCGCACCGCCTCCTCGGCGGAGACGGCGGCCGGCGGCACGGCACCTTCGGCGTGGAGGTCGGCCGCCTGGCCGGCGCACGCGGCCAGGAGCAGCGCCGTCAGCGCCGTGACGATCTGCCAGGGCCGCCAGAACCGCTGCACCATCCCGTCATCCCTCATCTGCTCACCAAACCGCTCACACCCTCGCACCGCGAGTGCGCGCACATCCGCTGATGGGAGGGGCCATCCTGGCCCTCAATGCCTCGTCAGACGTACCGAACCGTACCCCCTACTTTTACCTTACGTTAAGCGCGTCCGTCGGATATGTCGTGCGACAGTCATTTGTCAGGGGAATCGGGAGGGCAGCGTGACCCGCCATCCGGAACAACCCGGATAGCTGGACCGCGGCATCGGATCAGCAGCGCGCGCCGTGGGGAAGGCGCACGTACTCACCAGCGATGCCTGTGGAGCCGAGCACGGTAACGAACAGACGTGTCTGCTCCGCCAGGGCGCCAGCGGGGCTGAGCAGGCGCCACCGGTCCAGGGCGTAGCCGGTCGGCAGCAGGCCGGGCGGCTCGGGACGGAGCACGCCCTGATAGCGAAACGCGATGTCACCCACAAACAGGCAGGAGGGCAAGGGCACGCGCTGCGCCAGCTCGCGCCGGTCGTACATGGTGATCCCCTCTGACATCACCGCCTCGCCGGGTCCCTGCCAGATGCGCCGCGAGGGGTCCGGCTGAGGCGGGCTGGGGGCTCCGCAACTGGCCACGAGCACCGAAGTGAGGAGGACGAGCACCAGACAGCGCATACGTTCGGCCCGTGCCGCACGGCCGCGCGGACCTGGGAGCAGAAACGAAAACCCGGGCCGGGAGCCCGGGCAACATCCGGCACGACCGGCCGTCACGTTATCGCTGCCACCAGGCACCCAGCGCCACCATGATGGCCAGCGAGCCCATAATCGTGAGGAAGACAAACACCAGTTCCAGCGTCTCGCCGGGGGCGGTCCCAAAGCTGAACAGTTCCGGCATGCTCCCTAACCCTACCGGCGCGCGGGCGCCGCGTGCGTCACCGTCAGCATGCCGCACCACCGCATCAGGATCAAGAGCGGTCTCGCGGCACCCCCTGCCTTACTCCAAATCACGGGCGGCCGGGGCGAACCGCATGGCCAGGAGTGCCATCGCGATCAGCACCGCGGCCATGGCGCCCATGGTGATCTGGGGACCGAAGGCGGCGGTGCCGAAACCGGCCATGAGCGTGCCCAGCGGCACCATACCCCGGTTGAGGAACAGGGTGCTCGTCACGCGGCCGCGGTACTCCTCATCCACGTATACCTGGATGAGCGTGTTGTTAGTGGCGTTATAGACCTGCTGGCTGGCACCTACCGCCATCAGCGCCGGCAGCGACAGCCACAACCAGGGCGACGCCGAGAACAGGAGCAGGGCCAGGCCAAATCCCACCAGCCCGGCCAGCATTAACCGCCCACGCCGCCGCGCGCCGCGCAGCGAGGCCACCGTGAGCGCTCCCAGCATGGCCCCGGCGCCGGAGCAGGCGGTAAGCAGGCCCAGGCCGCCGCCGCCTACCTTGAGCACGTCCCGGGCGAACACCGTGAGCATGGTCATGTACGGCATGCCGAAGACCATGGGGAGCAGAGCAAGGATCACCACCGTGCGCAGAGCCGGCTGGCCACGCAGGTAGCGGATGCCACCCGCCAGCTCCGTGAGGATGCCGGCCTTGCGCCGTTTGGGCGGCCGCTCCGGAAAGCGCATCATGGCCAGGCCGTACAGCACGGCCAGGAAGCTGGCCGCATTCAGGTAAAAGGCACCGGCCACGCCGACCGTGGCGATCAGCCCACCGCCAATGGCCGGCCCGATCACGCGGGTCAAGTTAAGGGTGGCCGAGTTCAGGGCGATGGCGTTCATCAGGTCCTCGGCGGGCACCAGCTCCGAGATGAGCGACTGCCGTGCCGGCATGTTGAACGAGAGCATGACGCCCCGGCCGGCGGCGATCAGCAGCACCATCCACACCTGGACCATCCCCGTGGAGACGAGGGTAGCCAGAACCAGCGCCAGCACCATCGCCACCGACTGGGTGGTAAACATCAGCCGCCGCCGCTCCACCCGGTCGGCCACCACGCCACCGATGAGCGTGAACACCAGGATCGGTGCCAGGCGGCAGAAGTTGAGCAGGCCGAGGTACACCGGCGAGTTGGTCACGGTGTACATCAGCCAGTTAAGGGCAATCTGGTCCATCCAGTCGCCGGAACTGGAGATGAGGGTGCCGGTCCAGAGCAACCGATAATTGCGATGCCGCAGCGAGCTGAACGTGGCCGGCAACGCCAGCCGCCGCCCTGCCCGCGGGGTGCTCTCGGGCAGCTTGGGCCGGACTCCTACCGCCATGTGCCGTCCTCGCTCCCCATCGAGTTAGACATACTAAACTTTACGGGTTGGCTGAACTATCAAGCAATCCGGGGCGGCCTGCAGGTAGTGGGACAGAACCGATCGCGGTCGTACCGCCGGAGTGACGCGGGTCCGTCCGTGCCACAGGCCCCTTGGCCCGGTGGCCCCGGCTTTGGCGCATTTTCGCGCCCCGTTCTCCTCGGCGACGTATCCGGCTGTGCCCATCCCGGTGGCGACCCGCGGCCGATGAGCGAGCGACCGCGCCGGGCGACCGCCATGTCGCAGCGCTGGGTTCCGCGACCTGCGGGCGGGCTGCGCCTGGCGCCGGGCGGGCCGAGCGGCAGCCGGCGAGATCATCTGCGTACCTACGCCTGTGGGCCAGTGCTCAGCGCAAACTGACAGGGGTTAGCCAATTGACGGCGGTTGCGCGAGTGCCGTTGAGCCACCACCGCGGCCCCTGACCTCCGGCTGACGGGTGGGGTGGCTCGGTGCCCGTCAGGCCTGGTCGCGTCCGCTCAAGTAGATATAGGCGTACAGCACCGCGGCGATGGCCGCGCCGATCCCCGGCCCTACCCAGTACACCCACCAGTTTTCGAACGAGGCCTGGACGATGGCCGGGCCGAACCAGCGCGCCGGGTTCATCGCCGCCCCTGAGATCGGCCCCGCCGCCAGGATGTCCATGCTGATGGTCAGCCCGATCGCCAACGGGGCGATGGCCCTGGGGCCGCGTGGGTCGACGGCGCTGCCGAAGATCACGTACATCAAGAAAAAGGTGGTGACGATCTCGGCCAGCACCGCTCGCCCGGCGGAGGCCGTGGCCCCTACCGCCGGGACGCCCAGGTTAGTGGCGTCAACCTGGGCCGTGGGGAAGGTGGCTTTGATCAAGAGGGCACCGATCACCCCACCCACGAGTTGGGCGACGACGTAGCCGATCGCTTTGTCCCACCGCAGCTTGCCGGCAATGAACAACCCCAGGGTGATCGCCGGGTTGTAGACACCGCCGGAGATGTGGCCGCCGGCCGCTACCAGCAGGCCGATGGCCAGGCCATGCGCCACCGCGATGGCGAGAAGGTCGTTGCCGCCGGTGGCCATAATGGCGCCGATGCCGATGTAACAGAGGGCGAGCACACCGATGACCTCCACGACCAGCGGCACCACCCATTCTGTGACGACATCGGCCTGGGGTGCAGCCGAGGTTCCGGCACGGTTCGCAGCCATGGACCTACCTTCTTCCGATTTCGAGCTAACCAAATTCAGGCGAAGTCTAGGGATGCGCGGTGCACGCTGTCAATTGTGCGCCATTGGCCGTGCACCGCTTCCGGCGCCCGTATCGCCCCGGTACCCTGTGCACAGGGCACGACCGGTCGCGTGAGGACAGCTGCGCGGGTGGTCGATGTGGACGAACGCCTGCCCGGTCAGCGGGTGCTGGTGCCGCTCGTCAGCGTGGTGCTGGTGTTACTGGCGCTGCGCCTGATACCGCTACCCCTGGAGCACGCCTTTGTGGTGCTCTTTACCGCCGTGTTACTCGCCGCCGCGGTGACCCCTGCCGCTGACGCGTTGCAACGTTTCCGGGTGCCGCGCGGCGTGACAGTGCTGGCGGTATATGTCATCGGGCTGGCCGTTTTGGTGGGGGTGGTGGCCCTCATCGTGCCCCTGGTCTCCGATGAGGTGCACGCCCTGCGTGGCCGCTTGCCCCGCTACAACGAGGAGCTGCGTGGGCTGGTGGAGCGGGTGGCCGGCCCCGAACAGGCGGAGCGCTTCTCCAACGAGCACCTGATCGACACCGCCTTTGACCAGATCAGCGCCTACGCCGGGCGGGCGACCGGGTTTGCCGTCTCCCTCTCCGCGCTAGCGGTGCGCCTGATCATCGTCCTGGTGATGGGCTACTTCATGGCGGTGGAGGCGGACTTCGCGGAGCGGGTGGTGACACGCTTCACCCCGCCGCCGTATCGAGCCCGGGCGCACCGCGTGCTGTCGCGCATCGGCAACCGCCTGGGCCAGTGGGCGCGGGCGCAGCTGTTTCTCGCCCTCTACTTCGGCATCCTGTTCGGTGTCGGGCTGCGCCTGGCCGGTGTGCCCTACGCGGTGACGATCGGCGTGATCGGCGCCGTGATCGAGATCGTGCCGTACCTGGGTGGCTTCACAACCCTGGTGCTGGCCCTGCTGGTGGCTGCCACCAAAACGCCGTTGCTCATGCTGTGGGTGCTGGTCTGGTACACGGTCGTGGTGCAGACGCAGGCCCATATCTTCGCCCCGGTGCTGATGGGCCACGCCGTGGGCATGCACCCACTGGTGGTGGTGCTGGCGCTGTTCATGGGTGTGGAGACGCTGGGCATCTTCGGCGCGCTCCTGGCCGTGCCCATCGCCGTGGTGCTCCAAGTGCTGCTGGACGAGTTCTACACGTTCGACGAACCGGAACCGCTGCCCCCTCCTCCGCCGGACTCGGCCGCGAGCGCACATATCGGTGATGCCAGCGCCGTGCACCCCGCACACCGGCCGCGGGAATGAGCCGGGCCGCCCCTTTCTTACCGTTCTCTAACGCTCGGTTAACCGGCCCATCCCTCACCGTGGCTACGATACGGCCGACACCGGGCGCAGCCCGTGGACGTGAGGCCGGGCCCATGCGCGTTCCCCCTGCTACGGTCTACATCCCAGAAGCCGACCGCCGCGCCATCCTCGCCCGCATCGACGAAGCCCTGGCCACTGGCCAGCTCACGCTGGGCAAGTTCGGGCGAGAGCTGGAGGAACGCTTTGCCGCCTACTGCGGCGCAACATACGCCGTGGCGGTCAGCTCCGGCACCAGCGCCCTAGAGATCGCGCTTCGTGCCCTCGGGGTGGAAGGCAAGGACGTGCTGGTCCCGGCCAACACCTTCTTCGCCACCGCCGCGGCCGCCCTGCACGCCGGCGCCCGCGTGCGCTTCCTGGACTGCGACCCGCGCACGATGGCCGTCTCCGTCGAAGATTTGGCAGCGCAGATCGGCCCGCGCACGGCCGGCGTGATCGTGGTGCACATCGGCGGGCTGGTGACGCCGGACATCGAGGCCATCCGCCGTCTGTGCGCCGAGCGGGGCATCTGGCTGCTGGAGGACGCCGCCCATGCCCACGGCTCCACCATGGGCGGCCGCATGGCCGGCACGTTCGGCGTCGCCGGCGCCTTCTCGTTCTATCCCACCAAGGTCATGACCGCCGGCGAAGGCGGGATGATCGTGACGGACGACGAGCGGCTGCGCGACGAGGCGCTCATCTACCGTGACCAAGGCAAGGCCTCGTTCACGCAGAACGCGCACACGCGCCTGGGCAGCAACTGGCGGATGAGCGAGCTGCACGCGGCGGTGGCGCTCTCCCAGCTCGCGCGATTGGACGAGTTCATCGCCCACCGCCAGCGCATCGCCCGTGTCTACGACGCGGCGCTGGCCGACGGGCGGCTGGGCCTGCGCCCGCTGGCCGTGCCCGAGGGCGCGCGCTGCAACTACTACAAATACGTGGTCTACCTGCCCGATGGCATCGACCGGGCGGCGCTCAAGCGCCTGCTACGCGAGGAGTACGACATCGGCCTCAGCGGCGAGGTGTACGAGACGCCGCTGCACGAACAGCCGGTGTTCGCTTCCTATCGTGACCGCTCCCTGCCGGGGGCAGAGTACCTCTGCGCGCGGCACATCTGCCTGCCTATCTCGGCCGTCATGACCGAGGAGCAGGCCCGGTTTGTGATCGATGCGCTGGCAGACGCCGTTCGGCGTCTTAGCTAACCAATCAGGGGAGGCCCCGCCATGGTAGACGTCGCCGTGACCGGTGGGTCCGGCTTCATCGGCTCTCACGTGGTCGACGCCCTGCTGGCGGCCGGCCACCGCGTGCGGGTGCTGGACCTGCGCCCACCACACCGTCCGGAGGCGGACTGGCTGCCGGTGGACATCCTGGACGTGCCTGCCCTGACGACGGCCCTGAACGGCGCCGAGTTCGTCTACCACCTGGCGGCCATGGCCGATGTGAACGACGTGGTCGCTGACCCGGTGGATGCGGTGCAGGTGAACGTCACCGGCACCGCCGCCGTGTTGGAGGCGGCGCGGCGGGCCGCGGCGGGCCGGGTCATCCTGGCCAGCACGGTGTGGGTGTACAGCGCCAGCCTGTCGCAGGAGGTCGACGAGGAGGCGTGTTTTGCGCCCTCCACTGACCGGCACCTGTACGCCACGACCAAGATCGCGGCCGAGATGATCTGCCGCGACTACTGGACGCTGTACCGCCGTCCGTACACGGTGCTGCGCTATGGCATCCCTTACGGCCCGCGGATGCGTGAGGCGCTGGTGATCTGCACGTTCATCCGCCGCGCCCTCACGGGCGAGCCGCTTATTCTCTCCGGCGGCGGCACGCAGGTGCGCTATTTCGTGTATGTGGAGGACCTGGCCCGCGCCCACGTGCTGGCCATGGCGCCGGTGGCCGAGAACCGCACGTATAACCTGGAAGGGCCCCGCCCGGTGAGCATCCGCGAGATCGCCGAGGGCGTGCGCGCTCTGGTGGGAGAGCAGGTGCGTATCGAGGTTGGGCCCGGTCGCACGGGCGACCTGGCACCCAAGCGGGTCTCGGCCCAGCGAGCCTGGCAGGAGCTGGGCTGGCGGCCTGAGGTGGACTTCGCCGAGGGGCTGCGCCGCTCGTTCGCCTGGTACCGGCAAAAGCTGGAGCGTGAGGCCGCCATCGGCGCCGGGGACGATTAGTGAGGGCACGGCACGCCAGACCCCCCGCTGACGAGGGCGAGGGGGTAGGGGGTGAGGGCCTGGCCAGCCTGGGAGCCAGCGAGCGATGAGCGAGGCCACCACGCAACCCACAATGCAACCCTTTGTTGCCGTAGGGCCAAACGGCGGCCATCGCCTGGATCGGGGCGCGCGCGAGCGGGCCACGTCCGGTCCAGCCGCGCGTTGGCGGCCGGCACCCGCGGCGCCGCGGCGCATCGCGGTGGTGCCGGCCTACAACGAGGAGGCCACGGTCTTCGACGTGCTGGCCCGCCTCGACGCCCACCCGTCCGTAGACGAGGTCGTCATCGTGGATGACGGCTCCACCGATAACACCCGCGCCGAGATCCTGCGCTACATGGCCGCCCACCCCGGCCACCGCGTCCAGCTCGTGGCCTTCGATCGCAACCGCGGCATGTCCGCCGCCTACGAGGCCGCCTTCCGCGCCATCGGCGAGCGGGTGGCGCGCGGCGAGCTCGCGGCCGATGACCTCATCCTCACCGTCGACGCCGACGGCCAGCACGACCCGGCCCTGCTCGACTATCTCATCCAGATCGTGCAGGACGAGAACCTGGCCGCGCTGGTGGCGGAGCGCGACCTGAAAGGCTCCGGGTACACCCGCTATAAGCGGCTGGGCAACTGGCTGATGTCGGCCTGGGCCACGCTGTGGGCCGGGCGCCACTGGCGGGACGTGGAGTCCGGCTTCCGCATCTTCCGCGTGGGGCCGCTCCTGGACGCGCTCCAGTACTACAAGGGCTGGAAGTACTCCGAGACGGTGGAGGTAGCGGTCATCCTCTCCCGCCTCGGCTACCAGGTACGCAACGACGTTACCGTGCCGGTGCCGGTGTTTCGGTCGCGCACACGCCTGTTCGACGTGGCGGTGGACCTGTGGTCCATGCCCGCCGCCTGGTGGCGGGTCACCTGGCTGCGGCGGCCGCCGCCGGGCATCGGCCGGCGCACGGCCATCACGCTGCCGCTGCTGGCGCTGGTGCCGCTGGCGCTGGTACTCCTGCTCGTAGCCAGCAAGCGAGTCTTCCTCGGCACCGATTCGATCAACGTCTACATCCACGTCTGGTACCTGAAGGACCAGCTCATCGACCACCTGCGCTTTCCAGTGCGCGCGGCGCCGCTGGACGGTGGACGGGCGGTGGCGCTGCCCTATGGCGGCGCCGTGTGGGTGCTCGCCGCCCTGCTGTTCGCCTTTGTCCAGGAGTGGGCGGTCACCTGGACGTTCGTCCTGGGGGTGGTGCTGTTGCCGTGGGCGGCCGGGGTCGCCCGCCGTGTCCTGCGCGACCCGTGGCTGCTCCTGTTGTTTCTGATCAACCCGTTCTACGTCGACGCTATCTTCTCCTTCCAGTACGCCTTCGTCTGGTCGGCGGTGTTCTTCTTCCTGTTCGTGGCCGCTCTGGACCAGCGCCGCTGGATCTGGGCGGCGGTGCTGGGCTGGCTGGCGGCAGGGACGCACCCGATCATGGGCCTGCCGCCTGTGGTCCTCTACCTGGGCTGGTCGGCGCTGCGCCGGCGCACCCCCTGGCACGTTGGGGCGGCGCTGGTGGTGGGGATTGGCGCGGCGCTGCTGCCGCTACTCTGGCTCACCCTGCAGACGCCGGCCGTGGGCGAAAACGACCTGAAGACCATCGTTCTGTCCGTGGCGGACGTGGTGGTGCGGCGGGGGACGATCCTAGCAGTGCCCTTCGCCTTCGCGGCCTGGCAGGCGCAGGTCCGGCGCTGGTGGCGGCCGCTGGCGGCGACGATCGCCGCGGGCCTAGTGGTGAACGCCGTCTTCGCCAACGGCTTCCTCGGCTTCGCCCAGGGCAGCTACACCGGCATCGTGCGCACCTCGCGCGATATCTACCGTCCGTTCGTGGCCTCGGGCCTGTTCGAGCCGGGCGCGCGCTACCGCGTGCTGGCCCCCAACGAGCGGGAAGACGGCCTGTACTACCTGGCGCGGCACGGCGCGGTGCTGACCTCGGAGCTGTTTACGGAGAGCATGTTCAAGCGCAGCTTCACCCTGCCCGAGTACACCTGCTTCCTACGCGCCAAGCGGGTGGACTTCGTGGTGGTGGAACGGGACTACTTCCGCCAGTACCACACCAACGAACAGCAACTGCTAGACACCCTGCACGCCTTGGACCTGGCCCAGCCGCTCTACCATGACCCGCATGGCCGCTACACCGTCTACGACGTGATCGCGGCGGCGGAGAGCGGCCGCGATACGGGCGGGCAGGTGCAGGTCTGCTTCCGATGAACGGGCAACTGGGCTGTCCGTGCGTCCGTTATTGCTCGCTCTTCTGACCTCAGCGCTCCTGTTCGTGGGAGCCTATACACTGGCGGCCTGGCCGCAGTCGCAGCTGTACGGTCGCGTCGTCAGCCACGGCCCGGGTGACGCGAGGTTGGTGGCCCTCACGTTCGATGACGGCCCGAACGACCCGGCCACCTCCCGCCTCCTGGATGTGCTCGCCGCCAAGGACGTCAAGGCGACCTTCTTTGTGGTGGGCGAGAACGTCGAGGTCTACCCGGACACCGCGCGCCGCATCGTGGCGGAGGGGCACGCGCTGGGCAACCACTCCTACCGCCACCGCAAGCGTGACGCGCTGCTCGACCCCGGCTACGGCGAGCTCGAGCGGGCACAGCGGGCGATCGCCGCGGTGGTGGGGTTCCGCCCCGCCCTGTACCGCGCGCCGAACGGCTTCCACACGCCCTGGCAGCTCCGCGCCGTGCGGCGTGCCGGACTGGTGACCGTGCACTGGAACGTACAGACGAAGGACTGGGAGCGGCCCGACCCGGACACCATCGTCCGCCGTGTGCTGGAGCACGTGCGCCCGGGCGCTATCGTGCTCCTGCACGACGGAGACGACACCCGCCACGGCTCGGATCGTGCCCCCACGGTGGAGGCGCTGCCGCAGATCATCGACGCGCTGCGCGCCCGCGGCTACCGCTTCGTGACGGTGCCGGAGCTACTGGGCGTGCCGGACCGCCTGCCGGCCCCGCGGTAGCTGGGAGAACCGGGTGAGGGCAGGTGAGGTTCGAATTCGCTGGCGCAACCCTCCCACTCCCGCAAGACGCGAACAGGGCCTGGGGGGTGAGCCTGGATCACGGCTGGAAGGGCCCCACTCTCCCTCGCTCCTCATCCGACCGGCCCACAATCCGGGAACGTCCCGATACCGTCCGGCCGGACGGTACGCGAATCCTGGGATGAACCTTCGGTGAGGAGGGAGCCATGGGCTTCATCCTGCGCTTGCGCGAGGAGGGCTCGCACGCACCGCTGCTCGTCGGGCGGGTGCCCAGTGCCCGTGATGCCCTCGCCCTCATGCGTCGCTGGCGTGAGCAGTACGTCGGTACGTGGGTGGAGGTGGTCCAGCCCGAGCGGCGGCCCTCCGGCGACGCCGCCTGAGGCACGCCGTTGCCCCAACCGCGCTCGGCGGGTAGCATCGGCCCGCAACGAGGGTGACGCGCGGCCCAGGGGCGAAGCGGGCGACGCCGCCCCACCTCTGCCCCGTGCCGCCCGCCGCTCACCGGGGAGGCGAGGCCGTGACCGAGACCGGTGCGCGCATTGACTTCAGCGGGGCGCTCTCCCGCCTGGACGGCACGCTCACCGTGCCCGATCTCCTCGCGCCCATCCACATTTACCGCGACGCCCACGGCGTGGCCCACATCCGCGCCCAGAACGAGCACGACGCCTGGTTCGGCCAGGGCTTCGCCGCCGCCCAGGATCGCCTCTGGCAGATGGAGTACGACCGTCGCCGCGCCGTGGGCCGTTGGGCAGAGGCGGCGGGTGAGACGGCGCTGGCCGCCGACCTCCTGGCCCGCCGCCTGCAACTGGAGCGCGCCGCCCACGCCGACGTGGCCGCGATGTCCGCCGAGACGCGCGCCATGTTTGAGGCGTACGCCGCCGGCGTGAACGCTTTCCTGCGCTCGGGGCAGCCCCTACCGGTGGAGTACCAGCTCACCGGGCTTGCGCCGGAGCCGTGGGAGCCATGGCACTCGGTGGCCTGCTTCAAAATCCGCCACGTGCTCATGGGCGTCTGGCAGAAGAAGGTCGCCGCCGCGCGCCTGCTCGCCGCCATCGGCCCAGAGGCGTTCGCCCGCCTGGACGGCCGTCCTCCGGTGGGCTCGCCCGTGATCCTGCCGCCCGGCGGGCGCGTGCGGGAGCTGTTCGACCAGGCCGAGGCCGATATCCGCGCCGCCGCCCTTCACCTGGGCTTTCTCGCCGAGGCCGAGGCCGGCTCCAACTCCTGGGCCGTGCACGGCACGCGTACCACCACCGGCCGGCCCGTCATCTGCAACGACTCCCACCGCGCCCTGGACGTGCCCAACGTCTACTGGCAGGTGCACGTCGCCTGCCCGGAGTTCGACGTGATCGGCGCCGCCTTCCCTGGCGTGCCGGGCTTCCCCCATTTCGGCCACAACGGGGCCGTGGTTTGGAACATCACCCACACCGGCGCCGACTACCAGGACCTGTACATCGAACAGTTCGACCTGGCCGACCCCACCCGCTACCGCGGGCCGGGCGGTTGGGACGACGCTGAGCACCGCGTGGAGGCGGTCCACGTGCGCGGCGCCAACCCGGCCAAGGTGGACGTGTGGCGTACGCGCCACGGCCCCGTGGTGCACGGCGACCCTCGCACCGGCTGGGCGCTGGCCCTGCGCTATACCGCTACCGACGGCCCCTGCCGCGGTTTCGAGACGCTGCGGCCCATGCTGCGCGCCCGCACCGTCGAGGAGCTGTTCGAGGCGCAGCGCACCTGGGTGGACCCGGTCAACAACCTGGTGGCCGCGGACACCGCCGGCACCATCGGCTACCTGACGCGCGGGCTGCTGCCGGTGCGCACCTCGCAGGCGCACCGCCTGTTCCCCGCCCCCGGCTGGACCGGGGATCATGAGTGGACCGGGTTTGTGCCGTTCGAGCGGATGCCGCGCGCCCTGAACCCGCCGGAGGGTTTCATCGTCACCGCCAACCAGCGCGTGATCGCCGAGGACGAGCCGTACATCGCTCACGAGTTCGCGCCGCCCGCCCGCGCCGAGCGGCTGGTGGAGCTGCTCAGCGCGAAGGCGCCCATGAGCCCAGACGAGATCGCCGCCATCCAGGGCGACACGCTGTCGGTGTCCGCGCGCCGGTGGGCGGCGCTCCTGGCGCGCGTGGGGCCGTTCACCGGTGAGGCGGAGCGGGCGCGGGCGCTGCTCGCCGGCTGGGACGGGAACGAGTTGCCGGACAGCGCCGCGGCGCTCCTGTACGCCGCCTTCCGGCAGGAGCTGGCCCGCGCGCTGTTCGAACCGGTGGTCGGCACCCGCCAGTGGGCGTGGCTTGCCGCCGGCGACCCGCCCGCCCTGGCGACGATGGTCCACCGCTGGCTGGCCCACCTGCAGGCCGTGGCCGCTGATGCCGAGTCCCTGCCCGATGGCCGCCGCTGGACGCAGGTGTTGCCGGGCGCCCTCGCCACGGCCTGGCAGGCGACCGCTGCCCTGGCGGGCCCGGACTCGGCGCGCTGGCGCTGGGCGGACCACCACGCCACCGCCGCACAGCACACCCTGGCCGCGGCCTTTCCGGAGCTGGCGGCGGCCCTCAACCCGCCTCGCGCCGCCGTTGGCGGGGATGGGGACACGGTGCAGTGCGCCGCCTACGGTTGGCAGCGGCGGAACGGCTACCCCATCACCGCGCTGTCCGTGTACCGGCAGGTGGTGGACCTGGCCGATATCGCCCACGGCAGCTTCGTGGTGCCGGGTGGTGTCTCCGGCCTGCCCGGCACGCCGCATTACGCCGACCAGCTCGAGCTGTGGCGCACGCACCGGCGCATCCCCATGCACTACACCGAGGCCGATGTGCAGGCGGCGGCCGTGCACGTCCTTACCTTGGTACCTGCGCGCGGGAAGGGCAGATGAGCGATCCAGGCCTGTTCCACACTATCTACACCACCCGCGCCCTGCGGCGCCTGCGGCCGGACCCGATCCCGGACGAGGTGCTGTTCCAGTTGTTCGACGCCGCTATCCGGGCCCCCTCCGGCGGCAACGCCCAGGACTGGCGTTTCGTGTTGATCACCGATCCGTCCGTGAAACGGCAGATCCAGGCCTGGTTCTGGGAGGCATGGACGCGCTACCAGCCGCGCTACGCGCAGAACCCGGCCCTGATGGACGACCTGCCGCGCACGCAGCGCCTCGCGCTCAAGAGCACGGCATACCTTGCGGCGCACGTGCACGAGGCGCCGGTGATCGTGGCGGTGTGCGGGCTGCGCGGCAAGCATACCACCCCCGGCGGCAGCATCTTCCCGGCCGTGCAGAACCTGCTGCTGGCGGCGCGGGCGCTGGGCCTGGGCGGCTCCATCACCAACTTTGCCCGCGCGCACGAGGACGAGCTGCGCAACCTCCTCGGCATCCCGGAGACAAACCAGGTCTACTGCCTCGTCCCGCTCGGGTACCCAGTCGACCGGCCAGGCCCGGTACGCCGCCGCCCGGTGAAGCGGGTGGTGTACCTGGACCGCTGGGAGCAACCCTGGCCCTTCGCCGAGGCCCAGCCGGACGAGGGCTGGCAGGCGCGCTGGCTGGGCGACGGGGATCGGTGACCATCCGCCCGCGCTGGTTCACCGACCGGCGCGGGCAGCGCGGAAGTCCGGCCGGCGCTTCTCCATGAAGGCCGTCACGGCCTCGCGGAACTCCGGTGAGGCGTACGCCTGCCGCAGCGCCTCCCCCTCGCGCGCCAGCACCGCGTCCAGGTCCTGCTCCACGGCGTTGGCGTGCAGAAGCTGTTTGGCCAGGCGCAGTTGCGTGGGCGGCAAGGCGGCGATCTCCTCGCCCAGCGCCAGCGCCTCCTCCAGCAGGCGGTCGTCCGGCACCGCGCGGGAGACGAGCCCCAGGCGCAGCGCCTCGGCGGCGTCGATCATGCGCGCGGTGAGGCACAGTTCCAGCGCGGGGCCCAGGCCTACCAGCTGGACCAGGTAGTGGGTGCTGGCCAGCTCCGGCACCACGCCCATACGCACGAACACGAAGCCGAAGCGCGCGCTTTCCGCCGCGATGCGGACATCCGCCGGCAGCACGTGCGTGGCGCCCACGCCGACGGCCACCCCGTTCACGGCGGCGATCACGGGCTTCGAGCGGCGCAGCAGGTGGACCCAGCTCTCGCCGGGGCGAGCCGCGGGGCCGCCGGAACGCTCCACTCCGCCCTGCTGTAAGCCCTCACGCCAGGCACCGATGTCGTAGCCGGCGCAGTAGCCTCGCCCGGCGCCGGTGAGCACGATAGCGCCCACCTCCACGTCCTCGTTAGCGCGGGAGATGGCGTCGTGCAGCTCCGCGTGCATGCGGTCGGTCCAGGCGTTGAGCTTTTCCGGGCGGTTGAGGGTGAGAAGGGCCACCGCCCCGCGCCGTTCGGCGCGAATCTGCTCGTAGTTCATGCCGTGTTCCCCCGAGGCCGCACGCGCTTCACGGCGCGCGTGCTGTGACGGTAGTGTATGGTTGACTGGCGGGTGGGGGAAGCGCGCCGCACGGTGCGAGCAGCGGGCCCCCTGTGCCAATGCGAGCCGCGCGCTCTCCGCTACATCTCTGCGTATAGCTCTTCCCCGCGCGCCAGGCGTTGGGCGATGGTCACCGTCTGGCGGAGGGCGCGCGGCGTGGGGCTGTGCGCGGCCAGAAAGCGGGCCACCCCGACCAGGGTGCGCCGCGCCGCCAGCGGCCGCCGCGCCCGCAGGGCCGTGAACAGCCGCCAGCCGGCCTCGAACGCCTGATAGGCGTGGAAGCCGGCGTCCTCACGAAACAACGCGTGCCCTAACGTCTGCACCAGCGCGGCATCGTCCTGCCCCGCCGCCAGGTAGGCGTCCACGAGCCGGCCCACCGGGTTCACCTGCTGCTCTCGGTCCATGAGCTCCAGCAATGCCTGCCGCAGCGCGACCGGCTCCGTCGGCGCCGCGGGCGGCTCCGGCTCCATATCGGGCAGGCGCTGCGGCGGCACGTTCAGGAAGCGGTCCAGGTAGACGCGCAAGGCGGCGTGGTACAGGCCGCGCGCCAGCTCCGCCGATGGGGCGCGCCGCAGGGCCTGATAGAGCGCCTGGCAGGAGGTCCAGGTGTTGTGCACGGTGTCCCAGTCGCCGAACTCGTTACTCGTGTGGAAGCGGGCGAGCCGCAGCGCGGCCGCGTGCGCCACTGCTAGCCCCAGCTCCGGCAGGGCCACGCCGTCCCTCAAGGCCGTGGACAGCACCCGCACCGTGGCCTCTGGGTCCTCGCCCAGCACCGTCCAGACCAGGCCGTCGAACTCCTCGTCGCTCAGGGTGCGGCCACCGTCCGCCATCGCCGGCAGGGCCCCCGTGACCAGCCGCGTCAACTCTGGCCCTGCCAGCGCTACCAGGTCCACCGGGTGCCGCCAGGCGTTCTGCTCCTCGCTGCGCGTGGCCCGGCACAGACCGGCGACCAGCGCCGGCAGCGTCGTGCCCGCCTCCTGCCAGCCCACCAGGTCGAGGTACTCGCAGGCCTTGTTGATGAAGTCCAGGGTGTGCCCGTCGTCCAGGTAGAAGTGGTCGGTGGCGGCGGCCAGCAACATGTCGGCCAGCTCATGCGGGGCGCCGCCGACGGCGATAGCGGTGGCGAGCGCGCGCTCCGCCGCCTCCTCGTCCCGCACCTCAACGGCGCGGCGGAACCACTGCTTGAGCCGGGCGATGGGGGCCGCGGTGCCCGGCAGCGGCTCGAGCGGGAAGCGGGGCGGCTGGCCGGCACAGTCGGCCGCCACCCGCGCCAAACCGTGCACGAGCGCCGGCACGCGGTCCTCCGGCGCCAGGGCCGGCAGCACGCTCGCGCAGGCGGTGAGGATCGTCATCCCCGGTCCCCAGCCGGCGGCGCGGTACTGGAGGCCGAAGCGGCCGCCGATGGCCGCGATCTGGGCTGGCGCCACGCCCGCGCCCAGGAGGGCGATCACCCCCTTGGCCAGCACCAACGTGATCTGCTGCTCCAACCCCTCCTCGATCCGCCGAGTCCAGTAGGGCACGCGCCCGCCCTCGCCCGCCGGCACCTCCACGAAGACCTCCCCGTCCACCACGCGCACCGGGAAGGTGCGCACATCGTCGGCGAAGGGGTCGAGCGTGCCGCCGGAGGTGAGGTCAAAACGGGCGTGGTGCCAGTGGCAGGTGAGCAACCCGTCGCGCACCGTGCCACGGCTGAGGGGAAAGCCCATATGCGGGCAGCGGTTGTCGAGGGCGTAGACGCGCCCATCGTGCAGAAACACGGCCACCGTGTGCCCGCCGGCCGGCACCACCATGCATCCCCGTTGCTCCAGTTCTGCCAGCGTGCCCACGCGCACGCTGCCGCTCGCGGCCATTGCCATCGCTCTCCCTCCCATCTGGCTCAGCGCGCCCATTGTAGCCCCGTGGGGGCACGGCGAGTCGCGCCCTATGGCCAGGCGCCATCTGACCGCTCGGCCAGGCGGCCGGCACGCGGTCCGTGCTTCCCAAGATCGGCGTTGGTAGACTGGCGAGAACCGAACCTCATACCACCGGAGCTGCTTCCGTGCTGACTGAGCCCACCCTCACCACCCCGCAGGCGCTGCTGGAGCTCGTGCGCGAGTTTGACGCCCTGGGCATCCACCGTACCGGCTCGCCGGGGGACAACGCCACGACGGCCTGGCTGGCCCGGCGCCTGGCCGCGATGGGCGTCACCGCGAAGGCCTGGTCGTTCGCCGTGCCACGCCTGGAGACACGGGTCGCCTATGTGGACACGCTGGGACGGCAGATCGCCGGCCACGCGCAGATGGACGCGGGGTTGACCCCTACCGGTGGGGTGGAGGGGCCGCTGGTGCCGGCCGAGGCGGTGCGCCGCGGCGCGATCGCGGTGCTGGACATCGATGTCAGTGCCAGCACCGGACACGACATCGAGCAGGCGGTCCAGCGCGGTGCGGCGGCCGCGGCGGCCGGGCTGGTGGTTATCACCCGCCGCGGCGGCGCATCCGCGTTCTTGGTCAACGCGCCGCGCGTGTGGACGCCGGACCCGCTGCCGGTGCTGTTTGTGCCGCCAGCGGACGCCGACCCGATCCGGCAGGCGGTGGCCGAGGCGGCGCGGGCGCGACTGGTCGTGGATGGTGTTCGGCGGCTTGTCACCGCGGAGAACGTGGTCGGCCATCTTCCGGCCGACGCCCCGCGTGCCGGCATGGCGCCGCTGGGGGTCATGACGCCAAAGAGCGGTTGGTTTTGGTGCGCCGCCGAGCGCGGCGGCGGCATCGCCGTGTGGCTGGCGGTTGCCCAGACGCTGGCCGCCATGCGCGGGCGGGGCCGGGACGTGGTGCTGCTCGCCACCAGCGGCCACGAATTGGGGCACAGCGGCCTTGAGGCGTATCTCCTGGCGCACCCCAACCTGGCGGCGGGCGCCGTGGTTTGGCTCCACCTGGGCGCGTCCATCGGGGCGGCTGTGGCACCGCCCCTGGGGCTGTTCGCCAGCGACGCGCCCCTCCTGGAGCAAGCCCGGGCGGCGCTCGACGCGGCGGGTGCCGGGCCGTACCGGGTGCAGCCCGCCGGTCTGGTCCCGGGCGGCGAGGCGCGCAACATCGCCGTCCGGGGTGGACGGTACATCTCGCTGGCGGGGGGCCACGCGTTCTTCCACACGCCGGAGGACCGACCGGACGCGGTCGACGCCCACGCCCTGGCGCGATTTGCCAGCGCCTGCACGGCACTGGCGCGGACGCTCATGGCCGGTTAGGCCCGCTCATACACCGAGACATGCGAGGGGCTCGCGGAGGTGAAGGGCTCACCCCTCCAGCCGCCCCAGCGGGCGCGCAGTTGCAAACCGGCGAGCCGCGCCATCAGGTCCAGCTCCGAGGGCCAGGCGTAACGCAGGTGCACCGGGTAGAGGCGTACCCCCGCCTCGGTGATGTGGATGTGCTGCGTGAACACGCGCTGAAACACGGGGTCGTGGCGGGCAGCGTCGATCACCACCCGCCCGATCCCCACCCGTGAGGTCTGCACGTTCTGGTCACGCACGAAGCGCGTTGGGTCCGGCACAAACGCCTCGATCAGCAAGACGCCGTTGTCCTCTAAGTGTGTGGCCACGTTCTGGAAACAGCGCACCTGGTCCTCCTGCGTGAGCAGGGCGAAGAAGGTGTTGAACACCACGTAGATGAGCGTGAACCGGCCGTCTACGGGCACATCGGCGAAATCGCCGATCACCACCGGGATAGCCTCACCGCCCGGCTTGACACGCAACCGCGCAACCATCGCCTCCGAGGCGTCGATACCGTGCACTTCCACCCCACGCTGCGCCAGCGGGATCGCCAGCCGGCCCGTGCCGATGCCCAGCTCCAGGGCGCGGCCGCCGGCGGCCAGCTCGGCAAGCAGCGCTACCTGCGCCTCCTCATCGAACATGCCGGCGTAGAGCTCATCGTAAATTTCCGCGATATGGTCACCGTAGGTGGCGGCGGTGTACTGGTTCATGGGTCACCCGTGGTCGCTCATGCGTCGGCCATCAGCCGGCGCAGCACGTAGGGCAGAATGCCGCCGTGGCGGTAGTACTCGATCTCGATTGGGCTGTCCAGCCGGGCGACGGCCCTGAACTCCGCCGTGCGGCCGTCCTCCGCCCGCGCCCGCACCGTCACCAGGGCGCGCGGGTGCAGCTCCCCGGCGATGCCGGCGATATCGAACGTCTCCCGGCCAGTGAGACGGTGGGTGGCCGCGCTCTCGCCCGGCAGGAACTCCAGCGGCAACACGCCCATGCCCACCAGGTTGCTGCGGTGGATGCGCTCGTAGCTCTCCGCCAGCACGGCGCGCACGCCCAAGAGCAGCGTGCCCTTGGCCGCCCAATCGCGCGAGCTGCCGCTGCCGTACTCTTTCCCAGCCAGCACCAGCAGGGGAATGCCGGCCGCCTGGTAGCGCATGGCGGCGTCGTAGATGGTCATCTCCTCGCCGGTGGGCAGGTACAGGGTCCAGTAGCCCTCCCGGGGCGCTACCAGCTTGTTGCGCAGGCGGATATTGCCGAAGGTACCGCGCATCATCACCTCGTGGTTGCCACGCCGCGCCCCGTAGCTGTTGAAGTCGGGCGGCTGCACGCCGTGTTCGATCAGATAGCGGCCGGCCGGGCTGTCCGCCGGGATGTCGCCCGCCGGTGAGATGTGGTCCGTGGTGATCGAATCGCCCAGCACCACCAGCACCCGCGCGCCCAGGATGTCCCGGGGTGGAGTCGGCTCGGGTGCCATGTCCTTGAAAAAGGGTGGCTCCTGGATGTAGGTAGACGCCGGGTCCCACTGGTAGAGGGCGCCCTGCGGCACCGGCATCGAGCGCCAGCGCTCATCGCCGGCGAAGACCGCCTCATAGGTGCGGCGGAAGACCTCCGGCGTCACCGCGCTGCTGATCGCGTCGGCGATCTCGCGCTGGCTGGGCCAGATGTCGCGCAGGTAGACCGGCTCGCCGTTCGGGTCGTGCCCGATGGGCTCGGTGGTGAGGTCGATGTCCACCGTGCCGGCCAGGGCAAAGGCCACCACCAGCGGCGGCGAGGCCAGGAAGCTGGCGCGCACCAGCGGGTTGATGCGTCCCTCGAAGTTGCGGTTGCCGCTCAGCACGGCGGCCACCACGAGCCCGTGCCGCTGTACGGCCTCGGCCACGGGCGCGGGCAGGGGGCCGCTGTTGCCGATGCAGGTGGTGCAGCCGTACCCCACCAGGTGGAAGCGCAGCGCCTCCAGGTAGGGCAACAGCCCCGCGCCCTTGAAGTACTCGGTCACGGCGCGGGAACCGGGTGCGAGGCTGGTCTTAACGTATGGTTTGACGGTGAGGCCGCGCTCCACCGCCTTCTTGGCCAGCAGACCGGCGCCGATCATCACCGCCGGGTTGGAGGTGTTGGTGCAACTGGTGATGGCGGCGATCGCTACCGTGCCGTGCGTGAGCGCCACCCGCTCCCCGTCCAGCTCGACCTCGACCGTGGGGAGCTGGTCCGCCCCGCCAGCCCTCGCCCCCAACCCCTCTCCCGTGTGCGGGAGAGGGGTGGCCGAAGGCCGGGGTGAGGGCCCGGGCTGGAGCACGTCAGCGAACGCGGAGCGAAACACCCGCCCCACCTCGGGCAGTGGCACGCGGTCCTGCGGCCGCCGCGGCCCGGCCAGGCTGGGCTGCACCGTGCCCAGGTCCAGCTCCAGCTGCTCATCGTAGAGGGGGTCGGGCGTGTCATCGGTGCGGAAGAGGCCCTGCGCGCGGCAGTAGTCCTCCACGAAGGCCACGTGCTGCGGGTCGCGCCCGGTGAGGCGCAGGTAGCGCAGCGTTTCCTCATCGACGGGGAAGAGGGCGGCGGTGGCGCCGTACTCGGGCGCCATGTTGCTGATGGTGGCGCGGTCGGCCAGCGGCAGCGTGCTCAGCCCGGGGCCGTGGAACTCTACGAACTTGCCCACCACCCCGTGCCGACGCAGCATCTGGGTGATGGTGAGCACCAGGTCCGTGCCGGTGGCCCCCTCCGGCAGGGCGCCGGTGAGCTTCACTCCCACCACCACCGGTGGCAGCAGGTACATTGGCTGGCCGAGCAGCACCGCCTCGGCCTCGATGCCGCCTACACCCCAGCCCAGCACCCCCAGGCCGTTGATCATGGTGGTGTGCGAGTCGGTGCCCACGAGGGTGTCCGGGAAGGCAACCGTCTCGCCGCCCTCGGCGCGCAGGGCGACGACGCTGGCCAGGTACTCTAGGTTCACCTGATGCACGATGCCGGTGCCGGGCGGCACGACTCGGAAGTTCTGCAGCGCGCCCTGCGCCCAGCGTAGGAGGGCGTAGCGCTCCTGGTTGCGCTCGTACTCGCGCGCCACGTTGTAGGCGAAGGCGTCCACCGTGCCAAATCGGTCCACGATCACGGAGTGGTCGATCACCAGGTCGGCGGGCACGAGCGGGTTGATACGCTGTGGGTCGCCGCCCATACGGGCCACGGCGGCGCGCATGGCGGCCAGGTCCACCACGCACGGCACGCCGGTGAAATCCTGTAACACGACGCGGCCCGGCAGAAAGGGGAACTCGCCAGTGGAGCCGTTGGGCGCGCGTCGGGCGAGCGAGAGCACGTGCTCCTCGGTGACGTGCCGCCCGTCTACCTGACGCAGCAGGTTCTCCAGGAGGATCTTGACGGTGATGGGCAGGTGCTCCAAGTGGATGCCCGTCTCCGTGGCCAGCCGGTCCAGGCGGTAATAGGTCACCGTCAGCCCGCTGTGCGCGGAGGACAGGGTCGAGCGGGCGCCAAAGGGGTTGGTCTGCGCTGATGGCATCGTCGCATCTCTCCAGGGGGTGAGAACCTCGGCCTGGTCGGTTCCGCCGCCTGCCCTGCGCGGGTCTCACCCGGTTTTCCGCGCGCCCCGGGCGCATCCCGCTCCGGGGCACGCACTACCCTGGTTAGCATACCGCGGCGGTCCCGCTGGTGCAGGCCGCGCCCAGGGCAGCACCCCCACACCTCGCTGAGGCGTCGCTTGCAGCCGAGCGGTGGTAGAATGGCGCGGGCGAACGCGGGGACGAGCCCGCGCCGCGGACAGCGGCGCGTCGCGCCCCGCGCCCTATCCAAAGGCAACCCGGTGAGCGTGGTCCATGACCGTTCGCGTGCTTGCCTTGCCCGGCGATGACGCCGCGCCGGAAGCGGTACGGCCCAGTGTGGCCCTGCTCAAACGCCTAGCGCCGACCGTGGTGTGGGAGGAGTTACCCTCCGGCGAGGAGGGCCTGGCCCGCTACGGGCGCGAGGGATTCACGCGCCTGGTCCAGGAGGCCATCGACCGCTCCCACACCACCCTGTTCGGCGCGGGCAGCGGCAAGACCGCCGGTACCACCTACCTGCGCTGGGCCAAGGACACCTACGCCAACGTCCGCCCCGTGCGCTGGCGCCCGGGCTTTCGAAGTCCTCTGCGCCGGCCTGAGGGTATCGACTACGTCATTGTGCGCGAAAACCTCGAGGACGTGTACGTGGGCGTCGAGGGTCCGCTTAGCGACCTCGCGCCGCTGTCGCCCCGCCGATCCCGCGATGGCCGCGCCATCGACACCGCGGCGGCCGGCGCCTACGCCGTCAAGGTCATCACCGAGGCGGAGACGATCCGCCTCGCGCGCTTCGCCGGCCGGCTGGCGCTGGCTCGCCAGGAGGCCGGCCGGCCTGGCCGGGTGACCTGCGCCGCCAAGCACAATGTTCTGCCCCGCACGGACGGTCTGTTTGTCCGGCTTGTGGAACAGGTCGTCCGCGACGAGTTCCCGTCGCTCATCTACGAGCAGTTCATCGTGGATGATTTTGCGCGCCGGCTGGTGGCCACACCCCAGGAGCTGGACGTCGTGGTCCTGCCCAACCAGTACGGCGATATCCTCTCGGACGAGGCGGCAGGCACCATCGGCGGCCTGGGGTTGGCCCCGTCCGGCTGCTATGGCGACACCTACGCTTATTTTGAGTCCGTGCACGGCACCGCACCGGACATCGCCGGCCGGCATATCATTAACCCGACAGCCACGCTGCTCTCAGCTGTACTGATGCTGGAGTACCTCGGTCGTGTGGATGAGGCGCGGGCGCTGGACCGCGCCATTAGCACCGTCTATGCCGAGGGCCGCTGCCTCACTCCGGACCAGGGCGGCACCGCCACCACCGAGGAGTTCTGCGCCGCGGTGGCCGCGCGGTTGTAAGCGCGTTCAGTCCAACCCGTGCAGGTGACGAACCGCTGCCAGGAGCCGTGCCACATCCTGCCGTACGTGCTCGGCGGGCGGCACCTCGGCGGGCGGCTCGCCCAGGAACGCTCGCACAGACAGCTCCACCGCCCGGGCCACGGCCTCCGGCCGGTAGCCACCCTCGAGCACGACCACTACCCGTCCGGCACATAGCTCGGCCGCGGTCTCGGCCAGGCGGCGAGCCATGCCCTCGTACCCGGCCGCGGTAACCGCCATGTCGGCCAAAGGGTCGGCCAGGTGGGCGTCAAAGCCGGCGGACACGAGGATTAGGTCGGGACGGAAGCGGCGCAACGCCGGGATGATCACCTGATCGAAGGCGGCCAAGTACTCGGCATCGCCACACCCGGCCGGCAGGGAGAGGTTGAGCGTGGCGCCCCGCCCGGCCCCCTCACCGATCTCGCGCCAGTGGCCGCTGCCGGGGTAGAACGGGTACTCGTGTGTGGAGCAGTACAGTACGTCAGCATCGGTCCAGAAGATCTCCTGCGTGCCGTTGCCGTGGTGGACGTCGTAATCGACGATAGCCACCCGGCGGAGGCCGCTCCGGGTGAGGGCATGGCGGGCGGCTACCGCCACCTGGTTGAACAGGCAGAAGCCCATCGCCCGGTTCGGCGTCGCGTGGTGGCCGGGCGGCCGGTCAATACAGAAGGCGACGTCCAAGGCCCCGTCCAGCACCATGTCCACCGCTTGGAGGGCGCCGCCGACCGCCCGCGCCGCAGCCGCGAACGAACCGGGCAGCACCACGGTGTCCGGGTCAAGCCAGGCGCCGCCCATCGCTTCGGTGCGCCGCACCAGGTCGATGAGCGATGGCTGATGCGCCAGCCGCAAGTCCTCGTCGGTCGCCTCACGCTCTGGCACCGGCACCAGTCGCCTGAGTAGATCCACCTGCTGGAGATGGGACAAGATCGCCTGCACCCTGGCCGGGTTCTCCGGATGGTTTCCAGCGTCGTGCCGTTCATGGGCGGGGTCGTAGTGTAGGCCGAGGCGGGGCACGCTCGTCCCTCCATCCGGGGCATGGACACCGGGAGCGGGGCTGAGCCTCTCGTTCGGCGGGCATCGCGCCGCTGCACAGGTGGCCTATCTGCACCGTATCATACGCGCGTGACCGAGACAGGCATCGGCGACGCGTCCACGCCGCCCCTGACCAAGGCCGATTTCGAGGCCCTGGCCCGCTTTCGCTTTGCCATCCGCCGCTACTTGCGCTTCAGTGAGGAGGCGGTCCGCCGGTATGGCCTCACGCCCCAGCAGTACCAGCTCATGCTGGCCATCAAGGGCTTTCCCGGGCGCGACTGGGCAACCATCGCCGAGCTGGCGGAGCGGCTGCAACTGCGCCATCACTCGGTCGTGGAGCTCGTCAACCGCGCTCAGCGCCAGGGTCTGGTGACCCGCCTGCCCCACCCAGAGGACCGACGCGCCGTGCGTGTGACGCTCACGTCGGTTGGCGAGGAGCTATTGGCCCGGTTGGTGGCGCTGCACCGCGCCGAGCTCCGGCGCGTGGGCGACCTGTTGCGACCGCCCGTCGACGGCGTGTCACGTTGACGCACGCCGACGCCTGTGGCAGGCTTGACCAAATCGTGACGACCGGTCGGTCGACCGGTTCGGGTGCCCGCCATGCTGAGCCACACCTTCTTCCAGCTCTTCTGGGTGTTGTTCATCGGGCTGATGGGCCTGCTCGGTCTGGCCGCGGCGATGGCTGCCGGCCTGACCTTCGCCCGTGGCGATGTCGCCTCCGGGGTTGTGGCTACGGTCATGGCCCTGGCCTGCGGGCTGTTGTGCGGTATCGCCCACATGAGCTACCGCGAAGCCACCCCCCGCCGCTAGCCCGGCGCCGGGTGCTCGGCCGCGCACCCTGGCTGCCCTAGTCGAGCTCAGTCTTGTGGGGCCAGGCCGTGCCGTACGGCGTACAGCGCGGCCTGGGTGCGGTCCTGGAGGTTGAGCTTGCCCAGGATGTTGCTCACGTGCCCTTTGACGGTCCGCTCCGTCATCACTAGCTCGCGGGCGATCTGCTTATTGCTCATGCCCTTGGCGATCAGGCGCAACACCTCTCGCTCGCGCGGCGTGAGCTCCTCGCCCGGTTGCTCGCGCTTGCGTGGCTGGCGCACCTGCTCCATCAGGCGGCGCGCCACCTCAGGGTGTAACTGGGCCTGCCCCTGATAGGCGCCCTGGATAGCCTTCACCAGTTCCTCGGCCGAGACATCTTTAAGGAGATAGCCGGTCGCACCGGCCTCGATGGCGGGCAGGATGTGCTCGTCATCGGTGAAGCTGGTGAGCACGATCACCTTCACGTCGGGCGCTTGCTGTTTGATGGCGCGCGTCGCCGCGATGCCGTCCATGTCCGGCATGAGCAGGTCCATCAGCACGACATCCGGCTTCAGCGCCCGTACTTTCTCCGCCGCTTCACGTCCGTTGGCGGCCTCGCCGACCAACACGATCCGGTCCTCAAGCTCGAGGTAAGTGCGGATCCCTTCGCGCACCACGGCGTGGTCGTCGACGATCATCACGCGGATCGGTTCCTGAGCGCTGCTCATGAGGCCATCCTTTCTCCCGGTGGCCGTGCACGCGTCCCGATTCACGGCCACGACCGTACAGTATGACAAACACGGCGCACCCATGCGACGGTGACGGCGGCCCGGTGCGCAGGTGGCCGTGCGGGTGCCGGCCAACAGCACCACCCCTCGCACTGCCTGGCCACGGGGGTGGCGCAAAGGCCCCCGTTCCGCGACCTGCTCGGCCGGTTTGTTCGCCGCTCCGCGGCGCTGTCCCTGGAACGCTATGCCACCTTGCTCTGGGAGCACGGCTTTCCCGAACAGGTCTGCTTCGACAAGGTGTACGGCCACGAACTGCCCAGCACCCGCGTGGTGGGGGCGTCGGTGAAGAGCACCAGCCTGAACTCCTCCTCTCTCGCCTGGCGCCTGGGGCGGAGGAGCGCTTCCTCGCCGCATACACGGAGCGTCTGCTGCACGCGCTGGGCGCCAGCGCGCCCTGCCTCTACCCGTTCCGGCGCCTGCTATTCTGGGGACACAAGGTCGCGTGAGCGACTTCCGTGCGGCCACCTTGCCGCCAAGTCCTGGAGGAGCGCCGCCGTGACCGACACCATCGAGGTCCAGGTGCACGCTACGCCCAATCCGAACGCCCTCAAGTTCAGCGTCGGACGGCCGCTGAGCAGGGGGCCGCGCACGGTTACCACCGCGCCGGATGCCCTTGGCGATCCATTGGCAGCCCGGCTGCTGGCCGTGCCAGGGGTGAGCCGTCTGTTCTTCCTGAACGACTTCGTCACCGTCACCCGTGAACCGGGCGCCGACTGGGGGCCGATCATCAGCCGGGTCACCGCTGAGCTGCAGCGCCACCTGGCCGCCGGCGACTAACCAGGCAAACCGACACGTTCACGCCATTATCGCCCGCGTCCGGTATACTTGGCCCCGCATCACGGCGCGGCCATCGCACCCCCGCCGCGTGGCCGCCGGGGAGGGATCAGCATGGCGCAGATGACTGGTGGGCAGGCGCTCGTCGAGTCGCTCAAGGTCGAGGGGGTCTCCGTGGTCTTCGGGCTGCCAGGCGTGCAGCTCGATTGGGCGTTCAGCGCGCTGTGGGAGCAACGTGAGCACATCAAGGTGTACCACACCCGCCACGAGCAGGCCACCGCCTACATGGCCGACGGGTATGCGCGCACAACGGGCCGCGTGGGCACCTGCCTGGTGGTGCCTGGCCCGGGGTTGCTGAACGCCGCCGCCGGCCTCTCCACCGCCTACGCCTGCAATTCACCCGTGCTGTGCATCGCCGGCCAGATCCAGTCCGACCTCATCGGCCGGGACCGCGGCGTTCTGCACGAGATCAAAAACCAGCTCGAGATGATCGGCTCCGTAACCAAGTGGGCCGGGCGGGCCATGCGCCCACAGGAGATCCCGGCCCTGGTGCGCGAGGCGTTCCGCCAGCTTACCTCCGGTCGGCGGCGGCCAGTGGAGATCGAGATCCCGCCGGATGTGCTCCAGGCCACGGCGGAGGTACCCATCCTGGAACCGGAACCGCCGGCCACGCCGCCCGCCGCCGACCCTGACCTGGTGGAGCGAGCGGCCCAGGCGCTGGGCCGAGCCGAACGGCCGCTCATCTTCGCCGGTGGTGGCGTGTTGGCCAGCGATGCCTCGCCAGAGCTTGAGGTCCTGGCCGAGATGCTCCAGGCCCCGGTGGTGATGACCACCAACGGCCGCGGCGCGCTGTCCGACCGCCACTACCTGGCCCAACTGCCGCTGGCCGGCTCCGCCCTCACGCCGCAGGCGGACGTCCTCCTGGCCGTTGGCACCCGCTTCGTCCAGCCGGCCACGATGCCCTGGGGGGTCAAGCCGCACCAGACCGTGATCCAGCTCGACATCGATCCGGCCGAGGTTGGGCGCAACACCAAGGTCGATGTAGGGCTGGTGGCCGACGCTCGGCAAGGGCTGCGGCAGCTGATCGAGCGGCTACCCCGCTACAACCGCAGCCGCCCCTCCCGTCGCGAGGACAGCGAGGCCGTGCGTCGACGGGTGCGGGATACGTTCGACAGCCTGCAACCGCAGGCCGACCTGGCCATGGCCATTCGTGAGGAGCTGCCGGAGGACGGCATCTTCGTCACTGAGGTCACACAGGTGGGCTACTGGGCCAACCAGGCCTTCCCGGTGTACCGGCCGCGCACCTTCCTCACCGCGGGCTATCAAGGCACCCTCGGCTTCGGCTTCACTACGGCGATGGGCGCCAAGATCGGCAACCCGGACAAGAAGGTGGTGTCCATCGCGGGGGACGGCGGCTTCGCCTATCAGCTCGCCGAGCTGAGCACCTTGGTGCAACACGGCATCAACTTGGTCACGGTGGTGTTCAATGACAACGCCTTCGGTAACGTGCGCCGTATCCAGCAACAGCAGTTCGGCGGCCGGGTGCTTGCCTCCGAGCTGGTGAACCCCGACTTCGTGAAGCTGGCCGAGGCGTTCGGCGTGGCCGGGGTGCGCGCCAAGAACGCGGCAGAGCTACGGCTGGCGCTGCGCGAGGCACTCAGCGACACGCACCCCACGCTGATCGAGGTGCCGCTGGGCGAGGTGCCCAGCATCTGGAACGTGACGCTGCGCTGAACCGCCGCGCGGCGGCGCTCAGCAGCGGTTGGGGAGATCCATGCGATTGGTGACGACGCACCAGGCCAGCGCCACAATAAAGCCCGTGAACATGAGGATGTAGGTGGCCACGCCCAGGGAGAAGCCGAGAGCGGCCCCCTGGCTCATGCCGAACACCGTGCGGGACACCAGGAACAGCAGGGCGGCAAGCACCGCCCACCCGACCACCGCCGCCGCGGCGATCTCAGACGCCCGCGGCGCGCGCCAGCGGTGGGCCGCGCCGCGGCTCGTTACCCGCCGACGGTGCAGGGGGAGATGCGTCCGCGCCCAGGTCAGCGCGCTCATCCAGCACCTCCCTCTCGGCGCCCGAGGCCCGGTACGGGGCACCATCCGCAGGAGCGGGCGGATATCCCGGTTGACACTATGCCGCAGTCGGGTCGCGCGTGCAAGATGGAGTGTCGGTCCGAACTGCGCGAGACTGGTTGACGAGACAGGGCGTCGATTTTCGGTGACAGGCCGTTGCGTGGCACGTACAAGGGGTATACTGTAGGCACCCGGCGCGTCGCTTGTGCACGCCCGCCCGACGGGGGCGGGCGAACCGCGCCCGGCAAGCCGGAACGAGACAAATCCTCCAGAGACGCCCCGCGTCCGTTCGGCGGCGGTGGAGGCAACCCGCCAGGGAGGCAAAGGAAGCGACCGTGACAGTGCTTGAGAAGCCCAGGACCGTTGGTGAGCTGCGCGCCTCCGGGTACAAGGTCCTCCCGGTCCGCGAGGAGATGCGGAAGAACCTCATCGAGAAGATCCGGCGCGGCGAGCCGCTGTTCACCGGCATCATCGGGTATGAGGAGACCGTCATCCCGGCCATTGAAAACGCCATCCTCGCCGGGCAGGACATCATCTTCCTGGGAGAGCGCGGGCAGGCGAAATCGCGCATGATCCGCTCGCTCGTGGAGCTCCTAGATGAGGAGACCCCCACGCTGGCGCCGGTGGAGATCGAGGAGAACGGCGTCCGCAGGGTGCTCGCCCCTGAGTTCCTCGAGAACCCCTTCAAGCCGATCTCGCCCGTCGGTCGGCAGATCATCGAGCGGCTCGGCGACGACGCCCCCATCCGCTGGGCGCGGCGCGAGGAGCGCTACGGTGAGAAGCTGGCCACGCCTGACATCACCATCGCTGATCTGATCGGTGAGGTGGACCCGATCAAAGTCGCCGAGGGCCGCTACCTCTCCGATGAGCTCACGATCCATTACGGGCTAATCCCACGCACCAACCGCGGCATCTTCTGCATCAACGAGCTGCCGGACCTGGCCGAGCGCATCCAGGTGGGCCTCCTCAACATCATGGAGGAGCGTGACGTCCAGATCCGCGGCTACCGCATTCGCCTACCGCTGGATGTCTTCATCGTCGCCTCGGCCAACCCGGAGGACTACACCAACCGCGGCCGCATCATCACGCCGCTCAAGGACCGCTACGGCGCCCAGATCCGCACCCACTACCCGCGCACCGTCGAATACGAGATCGACATCATGGAGCGCGAGCGGGCCACGTTCGAGGATCGGGACTACACGGTCTCCGTGCCCCAGTTCATGAAGGAGATCGTGGCCGAGATCACCCGCCTGGCCCGCCGCTCTCCTGACGTGAACCAGCGCTCCGGCGTTTCCGTGCGCGCCAGCATCGCCAACTACGAGTCGCTGCTGGCCAACGCCATGCGCCGCGCCATCCGCTTGGGCGAGAGCGAGGTGGTGCCGCGCATCAGCGATCTGCCCTACGTCATCCCTGCCATCTCCGGCAAGATCGAGTTGGAGACCGTTGAGGACGGGCGCGAGGAGCAGATCATCGAGAAGCTCATCCAGGGCGCGGTGGTGACGGTCTTCAACCGCAACTTCAACATCGGCGAGCTGGAGAGCGTGGTGCAGCGCTTCAAGTCGGGCATCTCTGTCGAGGTGTCTGACCAGATGCCGGCCGAAGAGTACATGCGCCTGCTGCGCCAGGTGGAGCCGCTGGGCCGCGCCGTCGAAAAAGTGCTGCCCTCGCGCAGCCCGGCGCACGTGGCCTCGGCGATCGAGTTCGTGCTGGAGGGCCTGCACCTCAACAAGCGCCTGAACAAGGACAAGATCTCAGGGCGGGTGCAGTACCGCGGCTAAGCACCCCTCCGCCGGGGGCACCGCAACACCATCACCCACCCCCCAACGCGCGCAGTATGGGACCACGCGGTCGTAATGAAGGGACGGCGCCATGACCATCTACCGCTACTCCGAGTGGGACGGCAGCCAGGAGATCCCGCCGCTTGACCCGGACCAGGTGCTGGAGAACCTCACCGACGACCTGATGAACTTCGGCGATCTTCAGCACGCCCTGCGCAACCTCCTCCAGCGCGGCATGCGCAACCCCATGGGCCAGCGGCTCCAGGGCCTGCGCGACCTGCTCCAGCAGCTGCGGCAACAGCGCCGTCAGATGCTCGACCGCTACAACCTCTCCTCCGTGTTCGACGATATCAAGAACCGCCTCAACGAGATCGTCCAGATGGAGCGGGAGACGATTGACCGCCGCCTGCAGGAGGCGCTGCAGGGGGAGCGGGGGCAGCAGCCAGGTGAACCCCAGGCTGGCTCCCCCCAGCAGGGCGGGCAAGACGACGGGCTCTCCGCGCTCGATAAGGCGCTGCAAGAGGCCCTGGAAACCGCCCAGCGGGCCATGGAGGAGGCCGAGCGCAGCGGCCTCGGCCAGCAAGACCGCGGCGGCAGCCCGCAGGACCGCCAGTCCGGCCGTCAGCGGGGCGGCACCCAGGGCGAGCAATCACCCGGCGGCGCTCAGCAGGGGAAGCCCGGCGGCACCGGAGACCAGGCGAACGAGTTCAACCGCATGCTGCGGCAGATCGCCGAGCGCAAGAAGCAGTTCCTCGATAACCTGCCCTCGGACCTGGCCGGCGCGGTGCGCGAGCTCCAGAACTACGAGTTCATGGACCCCGAAGCCCGCGCCAAGTTCCAGGAACTGATGGAGATGTTGAAGAAGGCGATGATGGACACCTTCTTCAAGGATCTCTACAACCAGATCCAGGGCATGACGCCGGAGCAACTGGAGCGGATCAAACAGATGGTGCGGGACCTCAACCGCATGCTCCAGGAGAAGATGGCCGGCGGGGAGCCGGACTTCGACCAGTTCATGCAGCAGTACGGCGACCTGTTCGGCAACAACCCACCGCAGTCGCTCGACGATCTCATCCGGCAGATGCAGGCGCAGATCGCGCAGATGCAGAACCTGCTCGACTCCATGCCGGCGGACATGCGCCAGCAGCTCCAGGACCTGCTCGCCGATAAGATCGGCGATCCCGAGCTCCAGCAGGCGCTCAACGAACTGGCCGCCAACCTGGAATACATGTTCCCCATGCGCGACCTGCGCACCCAGTACCCGTTCCGCGGCGACGAGGAGCTGGATCTTGCCGAGGCCATGCGCCTCATGGAGCGCATGCAGGGGATCGATGAGCTGGAGCGCCAGCTCGAGCGCACGCAGTACGGCGGCGACATCGAGGAGATCGACGAGAAAAAGCTGGCCGAGATCCTGGGCGAGGAGGCCGCCGAAACGTTGCGCCAGCTCCGCCAGTTCCTGCAAATCCTGGAGGACGCCGGCTACATCCGCCGCCGGGGCAACACCTGGGAGCTGACGCCGCGCGGCACGCGCAAGATCGGGCAGAAGGCGTTGGGCGAGATCTACGCGCAGCTCAAGAAGGACTCCTTCGGCAAGCACGCGGTGCGCGAACGCGGCACCGGCGGTGAACGCGCCGATGAGACCAAGCGCTATGAGTTCGGCGACCCCTTCCACCTCGACATCGAGCGCACGCTGTTCAACTCCTACTACCGGGAGGGCGGGCCGAGCATCCCGGCGCGGCTGCAGCCGGAGGACTTTGAGGTCTACCGCACCGAGCAGCTCACGCAAACCGCCACGGTGATGATGCTGGACCTGTCGTGGTCCATGGCCTTGCGGGGCTCATTCCAGGCCGCCAAGAAGGTGGCGCTGGCCCTGAACAACCTGATCCGCAGCCAGTTCACGCGTGACAGCCTGTACATCATCGGTTTCTCGGCCTACGCGCGTGAGCTCAAGCCAGAACAGCTTCCCTACGTCCGCTGGGACGAGTCGGTGCTGGGCACCAACATGCACCACGCCCTTATCCTGGCCCAGTCGCTCCTGGCCAAGCACAAGGTCGGCACCCGCCAGATCATTATGATCTCGGATGGCGAACCGACCGCCCACCTGGAAAAGGGTCGGTCCTACTTCGCTTACCCGCCCAGCCCGATCACCATCCGCGAGACGCTGAAAGAGGTCAAGCGTTGCACCCAGAAGGGCATCATCATCAATACCTTCATGCTTGACCGGAACTATTACTTGAAAGAGTTCGTCAACCAGGTCGCGAAGATCAACAAGGGTCGGGTGTTCTACACCACGCCCGACAAGCTTGGCCAGTACATCCTGGTGGATTACGTGACAAGCAAGCGCAAACGGATCGGCGGCGGTATTTAGCCACACGGGGCAGGCGCTGGCGAACGGCGCCTGCCCCTTCTTCCACATGTGGCTACCTGACTCTGGTATGGGCGTTCGGCGCAGACTCGCCGTTTCGGTCTCGCTGCTCTGCCTGCTGGTGATAGTGGGCACGGCCGGCTACATGCTCATCGAGGGGTGGCCGCCGCTGGACGCCCTCTACCAGACGGTGACCACCCTGTCCACCGTGGGTTTCCGCGAGGTGCATCCGCTGTCCACGGCGGGGCAGGTCTTCACCATCGTCCTCATCATCGGCGGCGTGGGCGGGGCCCTGTACACGTTGACGACGATCGTCACCGTGGCGGTGGAGGGCGAGCTTTTGGACTACTTCGGGAGGCGGCGGATGGAGGCGCGCATTCAGGGCCTGCACGGTCACTACATCATCTGCGGCTTTGGCCGCGTGGGACGGGAGATCGCGGCCGAGTTTCACCGCCGCGGTGTGTCGTTTGTGGTGGTGGACCACAACCCGCAGGTGCATCCACTGTTGCGCGCCTTGGGGTACGACTACATCGACGGCAACGCCACCAGCGATGAGGTGCTGCTGCGTGCTGGCGTGCAGCGCGCCGCCGGCCTGCTGGCCGCCGCCGACTCCGACACCGACAACACGTTCATCGTCCTCAGTGCCCGCGCCCTCAAGCCGGACATCTTCATCGTGGCGCGGGCCGGACACCCGGAAACCGAGAGCAAGCTCCGCCGCGCCGGCGCCGACCGGGTGATCTCCCCGTACAGCATCGCTGGCCAGCACATGGCGATGGCCGCCCTGCAACCCGCCATCGTCGACTTTATGACCACCACGTTCCGCAGCCGCGAGGGAGACCTCATCCTCGCCGAGGTGACGGTGACGGCGGCGTCCGGCCTGGCGGGTCGCACGATCCATCAGGTGTTCGGTGGCCGACCCGACACCGTGGTGCTCGCCCTGCGCCGCGAAGGTGCCGGCCTCCGCGCGGCTCCCTCCCCGCAGGAGGTGCTCCGCCTGCACGATCAGCTCATCGTGCTGGGGCCGGCGCCGGAGCTGGAATTCTTCGCGACACGCACGGGCGCCACCGTACCGCTCCCAGACGCAAGCGCCTCGGTGACGGGGTGAGCCTGGGGTGGGCCTCCGACCGCGCGGTGAGGGGAGAACCCACGCGGTCGCTCATTCGAGGTGGAGGTGCGACGATGAGTCGGCGCTTCTCCGTAGGGCTGGTGGCCGGTGGGGCGACCGCCCAGGTGCTGGGCCTGGCGCTGGACGCCTGGCTGCACGCGCGCAACGCCGACCTGGCCGTGCGCGAGGGCGTGCTCACCCTGCACAATCCCGGTCATGCCCTGTTTGCGGCCGGTCTCCTGGCCGTTGTGCTGGGCGCGGGCGCGCTCCTGGCAGACTCAACGACCGCCCATGCAGGGCGACACGGGGTGAGGGGTGGGCTTCTGTCGGTGCGGCCGGGGCGCACCCTGCACGGGCTGCTGGTCGGCTCGCTCGGCTTTGCCATGCGCTCCGGTGCGCTTGGCACACCGCAGCACGAGGCCGCACACCAGCTCTCGGGGCAGTCGGCCCAGGCCGCGCCGACGCCGGCGGCCGTGGGATCGTCCGCGCCGCACGCGCACGGCCCGACGGCCCAATTCCAACCCGCCCTCGATCCCTCACGCCACAGCCACGGTGAGGAAATCCCGGTGAGCTGGGAGCAGATCCGCGCGACCGACGCCGTGCTCCGCGCCGCGCAGGCCGCCACCGAGAAATACCGCGATGTCAACCGGGCGCGGGCAGACGGGTACATTCAGGTGACCCAGCCGATTCCGGGTCTGGGTGCCCACTTCGTCCACCCCGTCTTGCTGGCCGCCGGCACCTTTGACCCAGCGCGCCCGCCCGTCCTGCTGTACGACAGCACGACCGATGGCGGCTGGGAGCTCGTGGGGGTGAGCTGGTCCCTGCCCAAGCGGCCCGGTGATGACACCCCGCCGGACTCCCCGTTTGGCCCGCTGGCGGTGTGGCACTACCACACGGATCTGTGCTTTGCCGTGCGGGCTGGGGCGCCGGCGGTGGGCGTGGCCTCCCCGGCGGGCTGTCGCGCGGCGGGTGGCCTCTACGTGCGGGAGACGGGCTGGATGGTGCACGCCTGGATCTTCCGCCCCAGTCCAGAAGGGGTGTTCAGCCATCGGAACAGCGCGGTGCGTGGCTGGGGCACGCGTGGCGAGGACCGTTAGCCGGTCTGCACCGGCGTTGTCGACGGACAGCGCGACCCACTACGCCGATGCCGGCAGGCATCGCGGAGAGGACGGCCGGAGTGCCGAAACGGGTGCGGTTCATCATCAATCCCACTGCGCGGACCCTGCCTTCGCCGGACCGATTGGCGACCGGGCCGGCCTGGCTGCGGCTGCGCGGCTGGGAGGTTGAGGAATGCTGGACGCGAATGCCTGGTCACGCCGAGCGGCTGGCGCGCGAGGCCGCCGAGCGCGGGCTCGATGCGGTCGTCGTTGTGGGCGGGGATGGCACCGTGCGGGAGGCCGCCGGCGGGCTGAGCGGCTCGCACACCGCCCTGGCGGTGGTAGCCGCCGGCACGGCCAACGTCTGGGCCCATGAGGTCCGGTTGCCGCGCCATCCGGCGGCGGTCGCACGCCTGGTCGACCATGGTGAGGTGCGAACCGTCGACGTGGGCCTCTGCAACGGCCACCGCTTTCTGCTCATGGCCAGCCTCGGGGTGGACGCTACGGTGGTGGCAAGCCTGTCGCCCTGGGCCAAGCGGACGTTCGGCCGCGTCGCGTATATCGCGCAGGGGCTGCGCGAGGCCGCCCGCTTTACGCCCCTGCGGGCGTGCGTCCGGATCGATGACCAAGAGGTGCATGGGCCGCTCCTCATGGCGGTGGTCGGAAACACGCGCTCCTACGGCGGTCTCATCAAGGTCACCAATCGCGCCGTGGCCGACGATGGCCGGCTCGACCTCATGGTCTACACCGGCCAGGGGTTTGGCCGGTTCCTCGTGTACCTGGCCCGCACCCTGGTCGGGCGGCATACCGGCGTTCCCGGGACGCTGTACCGAACCGGGCAGGTGATCGCCGTGGAGACCGAGCATCCCGTGCCCGTGCAGACCGACGGGGACGTCCTTACCCACACACCGGCCGCGTTTTCCGTGGAGCCGCACGCGTTGCGGGTGATCGTTCCGCCGGGCATTCGTACACCGATCTTCTCGCAGCCCCCGCTGGCGCCCGGCGCGCCGTCTTGACGCCCGTACCCCGGCAGCGCTCACAGCTCGGCCGGAGCCGGTACAACGCTGGGCGCGGATGGGGTGGTATCCTGCCCCTCCACCGTGAGGTGGAACTGCACGCGACCACCCGCCACGCGGAAAACCGCGGCCTGTCGGAGAAAGTCGGGGCTGAACCGGTCGATCTCGGCGGTGGTGATGAATGCCTGTTCGGCGTCGGTGAGCGTGTGCAGGACTGCAGCGCGGCGGCGCTCATCGAGCTCGGACAGGATGTCATCGAGCAGCAACACGGGCGTCTCACCGGCACGGTCGCGCAGGAAGCGCGCCTCGGCCAGACGCAGGGCGAGTGCTGCCGTGCGCTGCTGGGCACGGGAGCCGAAACTGTCCGCGGGCCGTCCCCCGATCGCAAAGCGCAGATCGTCCCGGTGTGGACCAACGAGTGAGACGCCGGCCGCGATCTCTCGGCCCTGACGGCGCTGGAGGGCCTCGCGGAATCGGTTGCGCAGCGCTTCGGGCGTGGTCGGCAGGCTCCCGCCACACTCCTCCGCCAGCTGGGGCGCGTAGCGGACCGTCAGCTCCTCCCGTCCCTCGCTGAGGGCGGCGTACACGTCCCGTGCCTGCCGATCGAGCTCCGCCACCGCCGCCGCCCGCGCCAGCGTGATCGTGGTGCCCTGTACCACCAGCTCTTCGTTCCAGGGGAGCAATTGTTCGGGGCGCGCCCGGCCCTCCCCGATCCGGCGCAAAAGCACGTTGCGCTGCTGCATCACGCGCTGGTACCGCTGCAGAGCGCGCAGATAGGCGTGGTCGACCTGCGCCACGGTGATGTCGAGATACCGCCTGCGCCCGGCTGGCGACCCGGTGAGCAGGTCGATGTCCTGGGCAGTAAAAAGCACGGCCAGGATGTGACCGATCACCTCGGAGGCGCGGCGCGGCAAACCGTTGACGCGCAGGCGCTTGGCGGCATGGGCCGCCGCCTCACCGAGCGGGGAGGATTCGGCCTCCCGGGCCATCACCGTTACTTCCACATGGAGTTCAGCACGCCCGCGCAGGGCGCGCCCGGCCACGCGCATCACGCCCAGCCCGTCCTCAACGGCGTCCCAGCGCACCAGCTCCGCGTCCGACGCCGCGCGTGGCGAACGAGTCGTCGCCAGCAGGTAGATGGCCTCAAGCAGGTTGGTCTTGCCCTGGGCGTTCTCACCCCAGAAGACGCTGATCCCGGGGGGGAGATCGAGCTCGGCGCGAGCGAAGTTGCGAAAGTTGGTCAGGGTGAGATGAGTCAGCCGCATGATTTCGCCTGTCCGGCGTTCGGCTCCGCGACCATCCCTGGCTAGCGCCGAGCCGGGTCACGTTCAGGAAACGGAGGTGGACGGTGCGGGTCGGGGGCCGGCCGGCGCGGGAGCACGCAACCGCAGGTGCAGCACGCGATCCCGCACGGCGGCCGTGGCCGCGTCCACCTGCGCGCCGGCCGCCTGTTCGATCGCGCCCTTAAGCTGCTCCCAGGTCACGGGCTGTCGGAATGCCAGCCGCAGCCGGCTTGCCTCCTCGCCTGCCGTGAGCGGTTCGGCACGCTCCACCGCGGCGCTGCCCTGCAGTCGCGCACAAAGGGCGTCTAGGTGGCGTGGCTGCTGGCGTGGTTGCAGCTCCACCACGATACCGACACTGCCGGCGGGGAAGATCCGCCCATCAAGCGGCTGCTCACCGCCGTCCGGGGCGCGGGCTTCCCCTTTCTCAATCTCCGCTTCGTCCGTAGGGAGAGCATCCGGAGCGGCTTCGGGCGGCGCGGCCGGCGTCGCGGCTGACGGCTCGGCAGCGGGCGATGTCGCGCTCATCGATGCGGGCAACGCCACGCGCAACCGCAACTCGGCCATCTCGGCGCGCAGCACCAGCACCTCTTCGGTCAAACGGTTGATCTGGGCGCGCAGCGCTCGCCGCTCTTCCTCTGCAGCCGCCAGGAGGCGCTCCACGTGGTCGGTGTAGGCGCGCAGCGACTGGCGCAGCAGCACCGATTCTGCCAGCGGATGCTCCACCGCCTCCTCGGCCGGCCCAGGGCCGTCGCTGAGAAGCGGTTCCAGGTGCACCCGCGCCTCGGCTAGGGCTTGGCGGGCACGCAGCTCCTGCACCGCGGAAGCCGCGGGCAACGCCGGAGCGACGGACCGCGGCGCCGGTAACAGGAGCGCGTCGACCACCCGGCGCACCGCCTGCAGGAACTGCCGGCCGACGCCGCTGCCGCTCAGGGTGCGGCCCCACGGGGTACGGCGCGATCCTGGCACGTGGACCGTCCTGATGGTGGCATCACCGGCGCGGAGCCCGCCGGCCTTTGCATTATAGCGTGCCCGGTCGGCCGTAGCCCGTGGCGCATGTCGGCCGTGGGCGTGGGCGTCGTTCGGTCGCTACAATGGGCGCGATGGACGCCACTCCTCCGGCCGGGACCTTCCAGTTTCTCCCCGTAGACCGGGTGCGCTTTGGTCCGGGCTGCCTGCGCCAGCTCGGCGCCGAGCTAGATCGGATCGGTCTGCGGCGGGTGCTGGTGATTACTGGCACCAGCATCGCCACGCGCACCGACCTCCTGTGGTACGTGGAACAGGTCCTCGGGCCGCGCCATGCCGCCAGTTACAGCGGCGCGCGCCAGCACGTGCCGGCCGCTACCGTGGAGGAGGCGCTGGAGCTGGCCAGGTTGGCCGGCGTCGACTGCCTCGTCAGCCTGGGCGGCGGTAGCCCGATCGACACGGCCAAGGCCGTGGCGCACCGCTTGGCACAGGAGCGCCCCGACGGCACGCCACCCGTGCACCTGGCCATACCCACCACGCTCTCCGCCAGTGAGTTCACGCATTTCTACGGCATCACCGATGACACCACTCGGGTGAAAACCGGTGCCGGGGACCGCCGTCTGGCGCCACGGGTGGTGTTCCTCGATGCCGAGGTCACGTTGCTCACCCCGCGTGACCTGTGGCTGGCGACCGGTATCAAGGCCCTGGACCACGCGGTGGAGGCCTTTCTCAGCCCCGCTCATCAGCCGGTAACCGATGCGCTCGCCCTGGAGGCGGTACGGCTGCTGTTCCGCTACCTCCCGGTCACCGCCGACAACCCGTCGGACCTGACCGCCCGTCAGCAGTGCCAGATTGCCGCCTGGATGTCGGTGTTCAGCCCGGCCAGCGTGCGCGGCGGCCTGAGCCACGCCCTGGGCCACCAGATCGGCGCCCGCTGCGACGTGCCGCACGGCGTCACGTCCTGTATCACGCTGCCGCACGTGCTGCGCTTCGTAGAACCCGCGACGGGCGCGCGCCAGCGCATGCTCCTGAGCGCTATGACGGGTGACGAGGCGCCTCCGGCAAGCGCCGCTGAAGCAGTCGAGCGATTGATCGGTCGCCTTGGCCTCCCCCGTCGTCTGCGCGACGTGGGCGTGCCAGAAGGTGAGATCGCGGTCATCGCCCACGCGGCCTTTCCGGAGGCTCAGGCTCGCGCTGGGATGCGGGCGGTGGAAAGCCCTGAGGAGATCTCGGCACTGCTCCGCACGATGTGGTAGCGTACGGTACACGGACGGGGACCAGCCGTCTACCCCGCCTCACACAACCACTCCGATGAGAGGCGCCCCCATGGACAAGGAACAGGTGATCGCGGAGCTGAACCACATCCTGTCGCTGGAATACACAGCGGTGCTCCAGTACACGCACGAGAGCCTGCTGGTAGACGGGTTGGAGCGGCCGTACTACGTGGAGATGTTCCGGCGCGAGGCGGCGGAGGCGCTAGCGCACGCCCACCTCATCGGCGAGAAGATCGTGGCGTTGGGCGGCGTGCCCACTACCGAGGTGGGGGAGGTCGTCGCTGCTACCGATCTGCCTGAGATGCTGCGCATCAACCTGCGCTTGGAATCCGCCGCCGTCGAGGCTTACCGCCGCGCCCTGGCCGTGGCGCAGGATGATGTCGCCCTACGCACGGTGCTGGAGAGCCAGGTCGCGGCTGAGCAGGCCTCGGTTGATGAGTTACTGCGCATTCTCAAGGGCGTCGAAGAGGGGGGAAGCGAACCGCGGGCCAGCGAGGTGCCGGAACCGGCGCGCGCACGACGCGCCCGCAGCCGCCGGGCCTGAGGCACCTCGGATCGTCCGCGCGACGGCATGTGGCGAGCCCGGAGACACAGGGCGCGGGGTTTCGCGCCGACTAAGCACGCCGTGGCGATGTGATCAGTGCGGTCGCCCACAGCGTAGCGGGGAGAGCGAACACCCCCGCCGTGATCAGCGTATACCAGGCAAACCACGCGCTCGTGCGCCATGGCGGGTCCGGCCACCAGTAGAGGTATGTCAGCAGCGCGGCGCCGCTCATCGCTACAAACGTCCACAGGCGGCGCGTGCCGGCCAGCCCCGCCGCCAGCGGCGCCAGCCAGGTCAGGTACCACGGCCAGAACCACCACGAGGCCAGCAGCAGGTACACGAACACCGCATCAAACCCGGCCTCAAGCAGCCGGGCGGCGCCGTTCTGAGCCCGCCGGAGCGCTACGCCGTAGAGCACGACAAACAGGGCACCGGTGCCAAGATAGGTCACGCGCGAGGCCACCGGCTCGGCAAGGAACCCGGATAGGACGCCATGCCCGAACGCGGCTGGTGAGAGGATGAAGGTCATACCCGGACGCCGCAGGACGGTAAACGTCTCCGCCCCGGCCCAGAAAGGCGCGTAGGCCACGACCACCAGCAGTCCGGCTGCTGTCAGCCCGGCAATAAGGTCGCGTCGTGGCACGTCCGTGCGCCGCAGCGACCAGAGGAACAGCACCGGACCGAGCAGGAGCGTCGTGAACTTCACCAGCGCCGATAGGGTGAGCAGGGGAAACACCCAGCGCCACCGCTCCCGCACCGCCGCCGCCAGGGCGGCTACGGCAAAGAACACCATCACCGCGTCGTTGTGGCCGTTGCCGGGCAGCTCCCAGAGCAGGAGCGGGCACCAACCCACGGCCACGGCCGCGCTGGTCGCCACGCCGGGCCGGCCCGGCCACGCCGCCCGCGCCGTCCACCACACGAGCACGACGGTAGCGAGAAAAAAGGCGGCCATCAGCGCCTTCTGGGCCAGAACGTTCGCCACCAGGCCGTCGCCCGCCAGGGCGGTGACCGGGCCGGCCAGTAAGTACCACATTGGCCCATAGGCCGACGGCAGGTCAGTGTAGCCGAAGAGGTGTGGGTAGAAGGCGTCGTCGGGGTGAGCGGCGGGCGGCACCAAGGTGGGGTTCTCACCGTACCGCCAGAAGAGCCTCCCGTCGGCGATATTGTGAAAAATGTCTTGTGTACCGCCGGGAAACATCGGCAGTAACGTGACGGCAAACAGGACGGACCCCCCGATGGCCGCCACGGCCCACCGCTCCCTCACCCGCCCGGCCAGGAGGATGGCGATGACATACAGTGCCAGAAGCGCCAGGGCCGGCACAGCAAACCGCAGCGCGCCCTCTCGGCTCTGGCCGAGCAGGAGCACCATCTGCGCTCCGGCCGGCAGATTGACCTGGTGCCGCCAGAGGGCCAGCGGCTGCACCCAGCCGACCAAGAGCACCAGCTCCATGGCCAGGGCCAGGACCGCCAGGGCGAGGCCTGCACGCCACCCTGATGGTGCCCAGGCCCCAACATCGCCCCGGCTGCTGGGATACGCCCCGGCGTGTCGGTGTCCGGCGCGGCTCGTCACCGATGACCTGCCTGCAGGGTCGGGACGGGGTTGGGGAGCGGTGATGCGGCCGCCGGTACTGAGCGGCGCGCCTCCCACGCCACCAGCCCGGCGTAGGCGAGCAGCACCACGGCTTTGAGCGGGACGGCATGGATGTCCGGACTGATGCGTGCCAGATCGTCCGGCTTGACCGTCATCAGCACGTACACGGGCAGCAGCCCGGCCAGCCGGCCCCACGCCTGTCGGTCTTCATAGCGGCGCACCAGCCACAGGAGCGAGAGCGTCAGCCAGGTGGTGTAGAACGTCCACGACACCGGCGAGACAAGGATACCGGCCACGACCGCGTACATGAAGCCGACCTCGACGTCCCCCCTCGTCCAGTAGTACCCGCCCACCACGATGACCACCGTCAGGCCCACCAGCGCGACCCGTGCGGCTATCGGCAAGGGCGGCGGCTCATCCTCGAACGCCCAGTACGCGCGGCCTAGGGAGGCGCGCAGCACGGCGCCGGGAATGGAGACGTTGTAGTACCAGGGGCTGCCGTGCATCAGCCGCGGCACCATGTCGCGCACAAAGGTGACGTTGTTCTGCCAGCCCGCCACCAGCACGGCCAGAAGCATCAATCCGATCAACCCCGCCACCGCGTAGCCGACCACGCGCCAGGAGCGTCGCCAGGCGAACAGGCCGATCACGAACACCGGCGAAAGCTTCAGGATCGCCGCTAGCGACAGGGGGAGGCCGGTAAGTGCGGCGGAGCGTCGGCGCAACCCGGCAAAGCTCAGCGCCAGGCAGCAGACGATGATCCCATCCACCTGGCCCAGGCGCAGGGATTCCCACATGGGCTCGAACGTGCCCAGGATCGCGAACGCCGCCAGCACGAGCAGCGGCGACGGCCGCAACACGACGACCATGAGCCCAAGCGCCGCCACCAAGAGGGCATTACTGACGATCAGAAATACCAGGCGGGCGTCGTTGAAGTCGAGGTGGGCAAGGGGCAGCGTCAGCACCGCCGTGACGGGGGTCTGGATGTAGGTGAGAAACAGGCCCGTGTACAGCCGCTCGAAGGCGGTGTAGGGCGCGGCCTCGGCCTTGAGCGTGGGACGGTCGTACAGCGGCCGGTCGGGACCGCGCAGCGAGAGCAACCGCGCCCCCGTGTAGTTGATGGAGAAGTCGAAGGCGTAAGAGCGGAGCGGATCCTGCCACGCACCGCGTACCCACCCGAGCGTGAGCAGGGGCAGGGCCGCGGCCAGGAGCACGGCCCAAACGGTTCGGCGCATAGACACTCGCCATGGTACGGAGCGGGCGGCGTGGCAACAAGCCGGGGTCACCTGTGAGCGCTTAGTCTGCTATGCTAGCGCCGGCTCCGCGCCGGCCGCGTGCGCGCCCGGCAGCCGGTCCACCTGCACGCGAGGAGGAAGGCGATGACCACCGAATCGATCATCACCGATGAGATGCGCGCTGCCATCGGGGTCGAGAGCGAGCCGTGGACGCTGGAGGTCGATAAGACCAGCATCCGTATGTTCGCCCGGGCCGTCGGCTACACGGATCCGGTCTTCTATGACGAGGAGTTTGCCAAGTCCAAGGGGTATCGATCCCTGCCGGCGCCGCCGCATTACCTCGGCACACCGGTGTATAATCCTGCCGCCTCGGATCCCACCTTCGGCGGCCCGCGCGGGCGTCAGCGGTTCCAGACCCCGTTCAAGCGGCGGCTGAACGGCGGCACGGATATCGAGTATTTTGATACCATCTGTGCCGGCGATGTGCTCACCGCGACGTCCAAGATCACTGACATCCAGCAGCGCCAGGGCAGCATCGGCACGATGCTCATCACTACCACCGAAACGGTGTACCGGCGCGGAGACCAGGTAGTGGCCATCATGCGCGGGACGGGCATCCAGTACTGATCCGCGGGCCAACACGGGAGATGCACCGGGCCGGCGCGACGGGACGGCGCCGGCCCGGCGGTACGCAGACCGAGTCCATGCCCACCGCTACTCCTGCGCCCGTCGCCGCTGGGCGAGCTCTTGCAGGATCTCCTGCACGACCTCGTTGTCCTCGTTGAGGTAGGTGCGCGTCACCGTGCGCTCACCGGTGTCGACCACCACTTGGCGCAGTAGACCGTCGCGCAGCATGGCGCCAATGGCATCGTAGTGCTGCGAGCTGGTGCCAGGGATGCCGTTGCGCGGGTCGTTTGTCCACTGATGCAGCATCTTCACGGTCCAGAAGCCCAGCGGCGGCTTGCGCTCATGCATCATCTTGACGATGCGGATGATCAGCTCGCCCTCGTCGATCGGGCCCGGCGAGGGGGCGTCGATCGGGTCCTCGTAACCGGCCGCGGCGATCAGGTCGCGGCTGGTGCTGCCCGGAATCCCGGCGATCACCACCTTCTTCCGGTAGCGATTCCGCAACCAGGTGACCACCCGAATGAAGTCGCTGTCACCCGTCATCATGATATATGTGGTGACTTTGGGCCGGTCGAGCACCGTCTCCATGATGTCCATGACCATATGCAGGTCAGAAGTGCTCTTGAAGCGCTCTACACCGTTGGTCTGATAGCGGCGCAACGGCACATCGCGTACGGCAATCCCGGCCACATCTAGTTGCCGGCGCAACCAGTCCGGATGCTCACTGAAGTCCGCGTAGGCGTTGGCGACTGCAATATTGCCGTACTTGCGTGCCTTTTCTACCAGTTTGATCGGGTCTACCTCTACTCCGAGATGGTGGAGTGAATAACGGATATTTTCCAGGTCAATAAACAGCGCAACATCGGCGACTTCGGCGGGTTCCTCCAGCACTGAATCCTCCTTGGTCCAGCTCTCAACCGGTGAAGCGGTGTTGGCGGCCATGCAGCGATGGATACCGCCTCTGTTCGCATCTTACCACTCGCCCCGGCCGATGGGAAGGAAGGCGAGCGGGGGCAACGGCGGAAGACGAGCATTCCGCCCACTTCAGTTTGGTGCAGGCGCGTGGTACTGTGGCCTGAAATATGAGAGTGGTCGAGGGACGAAACGGCCGCGCGGCCGGTGACACAGCGTCCGGAGGTCTCCTGCATGCGCTATCCCCGCTCCTGCCCCTCGTGCGGTGCCGATAACCGGCCGATCGCCAAGCTGTGTGACCAGTGTGGCACCCCACTCAATGCGGTGCCCGAGGTGCCGCCCGCACCGGCCGATTGGCATGCAGACCTTAACCGGCCGCGGGTGATGGCCGCGCGGCTGCTCAACCACGCCTACAGCGTCAGCTACCGCCTCTCAGAGCACCGGTTGCGCCCCTACGGCATCAGCCCGGTCCAGTTTCGTGCGTTGACGCTGGTGCGGCTGCTGCCCCAGCCGGTGACACCGAGCCTGTTGGCCCTGCACCTGGCCCTGGACTCCCGCACGGTGAGCGATCTTGTCTCCCGACTGGAGCAGAGCGGCTGGGTGCGCCGGGTGCGAGACCTGCCGGACCGCCGCGCCGTTCGCTTAGAGCTCACCGAGGAAGGCGAGCGGATGCTGGAGAAGACGCGGGGGCCCGCCATTGCCACGCTGGAGGACGTGTGGAGCGTGGTCGAGCCGGCCGAGCTCAAGCCGGTGCTCAAAGTGCTGCGTCGGGTGCGGGATTCCTGCCTCGAGAAGCTCGGCTACCGTCCGGGAGAGATCTTCGCCCTCGGTCCACCGGAAACCGAGTAGCATCCCGGGCCGGGTATGGCCCAGAAACCACGCGCGCGGCCCTCGAGCCGCGCGCGGTGAACGGCATGCTCGGCCTGGACTATCCCTGTGCCGGTTGAGCGGGTACCGGCCGGCCCGGGATGTTGAGATCCGGCGGCGGTGGCGCCGGGTTGACGACATCCTGCATGAGCTGGGGCACGAAGATATCGAGCTCGTCTAGCGTCCACATGCCCGGCTTCCAGATCGTCCGATAGGGCGTCTCCTCGTACGCCAAAGAGATCGTGCCGCCGGACACGTAGAAGATCTTGCCGTTGATGTTCCACGCCGCGTCCGTGCACAGGTACACGGTCATGGGTGCCACGTACTCCGGCTCCCGCATGGCCGGCACCGTTGTCGGGGGCGGTGCTGGGGCCGGCGTGCCACCGCCCGCGACCCGTGCCCGCAGTTCCGCCGTGCGTGCCGGCACGGTGGCCGTCATGCGGGTGGCCGCGCCCGGCGAAATCGCGTTGCAGGTCACCCCGTAGCGGCCGAGATCGCGCGCTACCACGCGCGTCAGCCCGGCGATGCCGGCCTTGGCCGCGCCGTAGTTGGCCTGGCCGGGGTTGCCGCGCAGGCCGGAGATCGACGTGAAATTGATGATCCGGCCGTACCGCTGCTGCCGCATCACGACCGACGCCGGCTTGATCGTGCAGTAGTGGCCGCGCAGGTGCACGGCGATGACGGCGTCCCACTCCTCCTCGGTCATGTTGAAGATCATGCGGTCGCGCAGGATGCCGGCCACGTTGATGAGGATGTCCAGCCGCCCGAAGGTGTCGAGCGCCTGCTTGACCATCGCCTCCCCGTCCTCCACCTTCGACACATCGCCGAAGTTGGGGACGGCCTCACCACCCTTGGCCTTGATCTCGTCCGCCACTTCCTGTGCCGGACCGGTGCTCGGCTGGGTACCGTCGACCGCTACGCCGTAATCGTTCACGACGACCCGGCATCCCTCCTCTGCCAGCAGGTGGCAGATGCCGCGCCCGATGCCGCGCCCGCCGCCGGTGACGATCGCCACCTTCCCTTCCAGCCGGTTACCCACGCAACACTCCTCCCCGCCCCGCACGTCGGGGCGCAACGTGATCCCGTCGTTCGTCCGCCCGGTTCGCCGGACCCATCGCCGGCCACCGCGCGATGCGCCCGTAGCATGCCCAAGCTGTGCCGCAGGGTCAAGTCAAGCTCGCCGCTACCTGGCAGATACCCCGTTCAGGCGGTTTCCGCGTGTGGGTGTCGCGGTACGGTGGAGCTGAGCCGCGGCCGCTCGGCGCAGCACGAGCGGCCGTTCCGCCGCAGCGCCACGGACGGCGCGGCCCACACCGTCGACAAGGAGGCTCCGGCGATGACGACGCCGCGCGCGCAGCAGTACACCGAGGGCCAGGGCCGCGAGCCCGAGCACACCCATCCGGCCGTGGTGCACACCCACGACCACTACCACGTCTCACATCGCCACCGCAGTGGGGTGGGCGCGGTGGCCGGTGAGTGGGAGCATCGCACCTACTGGCATACGCACGAACACAACCACAACGAACTGACCCACAGCCATGACTACGGGCAGCAGGACGAAGAGGCCGAGCACGCCAAAGAGGCGCACATTCACGACCACCTGGCACCGGCCACGTCCCCAGCGTGAAGCTGGGAGGACGGCACGGTGGTGCGGCCGCGCTCTCGGTAGATCACATCACCCGGCCCAGACCGTGCCGGCGGTGCTCCACCATCACGCAGCGGTCCTCAACGTAGAGGAGCCCCGCCGCCTCGGCGATGCGCCGCGCCTCAGGAGAGACGATCCCTTCTTGCAGCCACAGGGCGCGGGCCCCGGCCGCCACGGCTTCCTGGGCCAGCTGTGGGCAGTGCTCCGCCCGCCGAAACACGTTCACGAACGCGATCGGCTCGGGCACTGATGCCAGGTCCGGGTAACAGGGCTCACCCAGCACCTCGCGCTCGTACGGGTTCACCGGGATGATCCGGTATCCCTGCCGCTGCATATAGGCGCTCACCCGGTAGCTCGGCCGCATCGGGTCGGCGCTCAGGCCAACGACCACGATAGTAACGAAGCGGGTGAGGATCTCCCGTTCGATGCTCACGAGGCCCCCCTGCGGTTCACATTCGGCGTTGAGTGGGCGTTGAGCGGGCGCGAGCCCGTCGTCGCGCTGGCGGTTGGCCGGAGCCCTCGGCTGCTCCTTGACCTCCGAGGTTGGAGCCAGGCATCCGCAGCGGCGCGCCGGTGAGCGCGGCGATCGCCTCCGCAACTTCCCGCACGGCGGCTAGGGCCTGCCCTGCCAGCAACCGTGGCGCCGTCGCCCCGCCGACCACCAGCCGCCGGCCGTTGGTCTTCTCCAGCACGATCTGCCATTGCGCCAGCTCTTCCACCGGCGCCCCGCCGCTCTCCGGGCTGGCGCCCGCCTCCTCCACCACGATGGCCGCAATCTTCCAGAACGGCACTAGCTCCTGGGTGCCGATGCCCAGTCCAATCAGTCCCTGCTGCCAGGTAGCCGATTGCTTGGTCCGGTCGAACACCACGTGGGAACCGAACAGGCCGTACACCACACCGAGGCCAGCCGAGGGGATCGTCACCACGGCGATGATCAACAGCCCCACCAGCACGGGGACGGGTAGGTGCTCAAGGCCAAGGGCAATGCCGGCGAACGCGCCGGCGCCGATGAGGAACCACACCAGCGGCTTCAGCAGCGCCGCCCGCGAGGGGCGCACGTCGATCACGTCCGGGCGGATGATGGCCACCCGGCGGTGCAGCTCCACCCGGCGCGGTGCGGCCTCCCCTGGCATCAGAACCGCTCGTGAAGGGGTGCACCCGCATTGTACGAACACGCTCACGCGCGGTCCAATGACCGGGCGCGGCGGCGTGCGGTTTGACCGCTCCCGGGTGCCTTGCTACGATCCTCACCGGCCTGGTGAGGGCGCGGCACGCGCCGTGTGAGGATGTATGCGACGAGACTTGATGGACATCCTCGTCTGTCCGGTGTGCAAGGGCGAGCTCGAGCTCACCGTTGACGAAGAGAACGAGATCGAGATCGTGCGCGGCTCGCTCTACTGCGCGCGCTGCGACGAACGCTACCCCATCGAGGACACGATCCCCAATCTGCTGCCCCCGGACCTGCGCCGGCAGATGGAGGCGCGCTAGCGGCACCGGTAGCCGTGTGTGGCGGTCCAGGGCACAGGAGATCAGCCGGCGGAGGTGAGGTGTGGACCGCTCTCAATCGACAGGCATTCTGATCATGGCCGGCGCCGCCATCCAGTTGCTGCTGTTCCTATACGGGCTGGCCCGCCGCAGTTACGCCGCGTTGGCCGTACCGGTGGCGTTGGCCGTCGCCGGCCTCTCGGCGCTGGCGATCTGGGTCGGCTGGACGATGCTCACCACGGAAAGCGATCTGCCTGAACCGGAGCTGGAAAGCTCACCGACGTCCGGCGGGTGAGGATCAGCGGTGTGACACGCCACGGGCGGCGCCCACACCGCGCCGCCCGTTCGCGTTTCCAGCGCGGCGACGGTCAACACGGAGCGGCGGGGACATGTGGGAACGCAACGACGGCGACCTCGAGGCCGAGGAGCACATCACCGCTCAGGCCGCGCTGACGTATTTCCTCAGCAGCCGAGGCCTGACGCTGTCCGATCTCAGCGTCCACCCAGTGGTGCTGGCCACCTTTCAGCCGCGCCTCCACCGCCACCTCCTGCGCCTCACCGGGGCCGCACCTGCATCGGTGTGGACGGAGCCGGAGCGCGTACCGCTCGCCCATGGCGCCATCGCGGGCAGGCCGGTCTCCGTCATCCTGCTCCCAATCGGTGCTCCCTGGACGGTCTTGATCTGCGAGCAGCTCATCGCCGCCGGCGCCCGTGCCATCATCGCCGCCGGCGCCGCCGGCAGCCTGCAGCCATCCGCGCCGATCGGCACCTTCGTGGTGCCGGACCAGGCCATCCGGGAAGAAGGCACCTCGTATCACTACGCGCCGCCGGAGGCGGATGCCGTCCCCACGCCGGAGCTAGCCGACCTGCTCGTCGCCTGCTGCCGTGAGCACGGCCTCACGCCGGTGCGCGGTCTCAACTGGACCACCGACGCCCCCTTTCGCGAGATGCGCCCCAAGGTGGAACGCTACGCCGCACGCGGTGTGGTGACCGTCGACATGGAGGCCTCGGCGATGTTCATCCTCGGCCGCATCCGCCGGATCGCGGTGGCCAGCCTGTTCATCGTTTCCGACGAGCTGTTCCGGCCCTGGCGGCCGGCGTTCTTCGACCGCCAGTACCGCGAGCGCGTGGCGCTGGCCGCGGAGGTGCTGGTGGAGGCCGGCGCCGCCTGGGCGGCCCGCCTCCCCGAACTCCAGGCCGCGCCTACTGACGAAACTCACCCTGATTAAGGGCGCACCTCACAGGCCGACAGCCACTCTGGCCCCGCCACACGGCGCAGCCCGGCGTCGCCGACCTGCACGCGCAGCTCTCCCACGGTCCGTCCCAGCAGCGGGTGCACGACCTCGGGCGCCAGCTCCGCCAGCGGCACCAGCACGAACGGCCGCTCCGCCAGCCGCGGATGCGGAACCACAAGGTCTGGAGAGCGCACGACCGTGTCTGCCAGGAGGATGTCAAGGTCGAGCGGCCGCGGGCCCCAGCGTTCGCCTGGCCGGCGGCCCATCTGCCACTCCACGCGTTTGAGCAGGGTCAACAGGTCTTGTGGATCGAGCGCGGTCTCCACTAGGGCGGCCGCGTTCCAGTAGGGCGGCTGGCCGCTGGGGCCAACCGGCTCGGTCTCGTAGAGGGAGGAGACGGCCAGGGTGCGCGCCCCCGGTGCCAGCGCACGCAGCCCTGCCTGCAGGTTTCGCAGGCGATTCCCCAGGTTCGCGCCCAGGCCCAGGTACACGAGCGACATGGTGGACAGCCGGTGCTCACCGCTCAGGTCTCGTCCCACGGTTGCAGGTAATCCGCGGCCGCCCAGCCGCGTCCATCCACTTGCCACCAGGAGTGGCCATCAGCGGCGCGTGGACCGTCCGTAATCGTGACGCGCGCCCCGCTCGGCAGGCACGCCAGCACCGGCGCCACCATACCAGGGGCAGCGCGCAGATTGAGGCAGTCACCTTCCCCGGCGTCGACGATCGCCCGTCCGCCGGGCCGCAGCGCGGGCGCGCTTACCCCGACCAGGTAATCGCCGGCCGCCCAGCCCAGACCCTCCAGCCGCCACCACAGCCGGCCATCCGCCGCGGCCGGGCCTTCGGCTACGGTGACCAGGGCGCCATCAGGCAGACAGGTGCGCACGGGCGCGCTCAGGCCCGGCCCGCCGCGCACGTTCACGCAATCGCCTGGATTAGGCCCGGCCGCCACCCGCGCCGCCACACCCGGACGCAGGGCCGCCGATGCCGGAAGTAGCGGGGCCGGCGGTCCTCCCAAAGCCGGTGCCGGCGGTGTCACTGCTGGCATCGGCTGGCCACTGGCGGCGTTGGTTGAGACGAGTGGGCCGCGGCAGGTAGGACCCGGGCATGCGTACTGGTTAGGGGTGCCGTTCGGGGGTAGCGAAACGCCGTCCAAGGGTAGGCCGTCTGGCGGGGCAAACGGCGCCGCGATGCGGGTGACACCGAAATCGGGAGTGCGGTGCAAGGACAGGTGCAGGTGGGCCAGGCCATTGTTGCCCACCGCGCCGTCCGGGCCCACGGTCCCCAGGGGCTGCCCCTGCTCCACCCGCTGGTCGACGCGCAGCGGCCGAGCGATGATGTGGCACATCTCCACGATGAGCCCGTTGCCGCCGTCGATCTTGATCAGAAGACAGCCATTGCCCGTGCCGGGCGGGTTCATCCACCACACCGTTCCAGATGCCGGTGCCAGGACCTCAGCACCGGCGGTCGGTCCACCCTCGCGCACCAGGTCCAGGGCATAACGTTCCGGACCGGTGCCGTGCGTTCCGCCTTCGTACCCCTGGATGATGCGCCAGCTGGTGCCGGCAGCAAACGGCAGCTTGAGCACGGCCGTCTGGGCGTGGATCTCGGGCGCACGCGCCAGCCCGACCAGGGCAAGGGCCAACGCCGCGCCGAGGGCGAGGGTGGCTCGCTGCACGGGGCCGCTCCCAGGGCGACCGCGGACGCGTCGGATACCGTGGGGCAGCCGCGGTCGCGTGAGCGGTTGAGCCGTTCCGTCGTCGGCCGGTACCGCTGACGCCATTTAGGCCGAGGAATGGCCCTCCTGTCAATTGGAAACGGTGCTACCCGAGCCGATTAGGGGTGGGCACGCGCCGATATCGGGGCGTCGCGGGAGGCGACGGGTCGCGCCAGGGCTGCGTGCAGGATGCGCCGGCCAAGCTCGACGCCGAGCACCAGCGCGCGCTCGTCCAGGTCCCAGCGTGGGGAGTGGTTCGGCTCCACGATACCCCACGCCTCATTGCGCACCCCCAGCAGGAAATAGCAGCCGGGGCGGGCTTGCAGGAACAGCGCCATATCGTCGGACATCGTGGTGCGGTCTGGGAGGACGTTCCCCTCGCCCAGCAATGCGGCCGCCGTCTCACGCACGAGCGCGGTGGAGGTGGGGTCGTTGACCACGGCGGGCAGGCCCTCGCGATAGGAGAGCTGGTACTCGGCGCAAAACGCCTCCGTCACGCCCTTGAGCACCTGCTCGAAGCGCGACCGGATGAGGTGCATGGTCTCTGGCTCGAAGGCACGCAGCGTCCCTTCGATGCGCACCGCGTCTGGGATAATGTTGCCGCGCGTGCCCCCCTCGATGTGGCCGATGCTCAGCACGCCGGCGCGGTCTGGCGGCACGTTGCGACTGACCACCGTTTGCAGGGCCGTGAGCACGTAGGCGGCGCACACCACGGGGTCCACCGAACGGTGCGGCAAGCCGGCGTGGCCACCGCGACCGCGGATGATGAGCTCGAACGTGCCGGGCGCGGCGAAGAACTGGCCGGGGGAGGCGGCGATGGCGCCACATGGGACCGAGCTGTCGGCGTGGAAGCCGAACACCTCCACTACGGGCGGGTTGTCCAGCACCCCCTCGGCGATCATCGGTCGGGCGCCGCCACCCACTTCTTCTGCTGGCTGGAAGGCGAACACCACGTTGCCGGCCAGCGTCTCCCGCTCCGCCTGGAGCAGCTGGGCGAGGCCCAGCGCCACCGCGATATGGCTGTCGTGGCCGCAGGCGTGCATCACGCCGGGCCGCGTTGAGGTGTACGGCGCCTCCACCTCCTCGTGGATGGGAAGGGCGTCGATATCGGCCCGCCACAGCACCGTCCGGCCCGGCCGGGCGCCGCGCACCACCGCCTTGAGGCCGGTGCCGGCCAGGGGGGTGACCTCGGTGATGCCGAACCTTTCCAGGGTGGCCATGAGCCAGCGCTGTGTCTCCCGCTCCTCCCAGCTCACCTCCGGGAAGCGGTGCGCGTGGCGGCGGTAGCCCACCACCTCACGTGCGATTGCCCGCACCTCCGCCGACACGGCTGGCAGCGAGCCCCATGCCTCCAGGGATTGACGCTCCGTCATCGTGTCCTCCTTCGGTGGCTCAGCGCGCGTGATGCCGCTCACTCGGGCAGGGCCAGCGCCATCACCGCCGCCAGTGGTGGCAGCACCACCGCCAGGTGGATCACCGGCGCCAGCCCGATGACATCGGCCACCGCGCCCATCGGCAGCACGAACAGGCCGCCCAAGCTGATGGTGAGCCCCAGCATGAAGCCGGAGGCCAGGCCCACGTTCTGCGGCAGCACCTCCTGCCCTTTGACGGTCAGCACGGAGAAGCTGCCCAGCAATGTCATGCCGGTGAACGTGGCCCACAGCCAGCGCACCCAGCCGTCACTGTGCAGCAAGAACAACGTGCAGCCGGTGGCCAGCACCAGGGAGCCCACGATCACCGTGCGCCGGCTCACCCAGCGGTCCGCCAGATACCCTCCGATCACTCCTCCAAAAGCGCCGGCAAAGGTGATGAGAAAAACGATGCCGGCCCGCTCGCTGGCACCCACGCCCAGGTCGCGCAGGTAGAGCGGCAAGAAGGCGAGCAGGGTGTAATGGGCCCAGGAGCGGGTGGCCACCACCGCCAGCAGTCGGGCGAGCACCGCGCGGTACCGGCGCAGCACCGTCCACAGGGGCGGCCCGCTGCCGGGGGGTGTCGGCGACCACTGCCGCGGTGCGAACTGGTACAGCATGAGCGCGCCGAGCGCGCCGGGAATCAGCATCAGCCAGGTGGCCTGAAGACCGCGCCCCTCGACCAGCAAGGTCACCAACCAGGGACCGGTGGCGAGGCCCACGTTCCCACCCATGAGGTACAGCGACATCATCGTCGCCCGCCGCTCACCGGCCACCGCCACCACCATGGCCGCCGCCTGCGGGTGATAGACGGCGGTACCGAGCCCGCTGAGGATGGCCAGCGCCACCAGCACCAGGTAATGGGGCGCCAGGCCAAGGAGCGACGCGCCGGCTGCGGCCATGAGGATCCCGGCCACGCTCATCAGGCGCGTGGCCCAGCGGTCGGCCACGTAGCCCAGGAGCGGCTGGATAACCCCAGACGTAATGGTGTTGGCGGTGACCAGTGCGCTGGCCAAGCCAAGCGAAAAATGCAGGTCGTCGCGCAGCAGCGGGAGCAGGATGGCGACGTAGTTGCCATATGAGTCGTTGATGAGGTGGGCCAGCGTCAGCATGCCGATGCGGGGCAGGTCGGCCGCCTTCCGCCGGAGCGCCGTTCGTCCCTGGGTCGCCGCGTCTGCCCGCATCGTGGCGCCTCTCGGCACGGTCGGGGCCAGTCTACCGCAACAGGCCGAGACAGTGTGAGAGGACGGCGATCACAGCGCGGCCACCGCGCCGCGCGAGTCAGCCAACCATACCCCGAACCAGGGGCACGCTTGATGGACCGGCGGTCGCGCGGCGCCCGTGGTCTGCCCCTTACGCTCCCAGCTTGTCCGCTAGGTCCAGGAAATCCCGCGCTGTCACGTCGAACTCGCCCTCCGGCACGGGCTCAGCGGTATGTCCCGGTCCCCATTCCAGCGGCCGGGGCACATAGGCGGTGCGCAGGCCGGCGGCGCGGGCGGCGCGCAGGTCGGCGGGGTGCGCCGCCACCATCATGACCTGATCAGGGGGCAGGCCGAGGAACGTCGCGGCCGAGGTGTAGGCGACGGGGTCTGGCTTGTAGGCCCGCACTAGCTCGGCGGAGAGGATGCAATCCCACGGCAGGCCGGCGCGCTTGGCCATGTTGGTGAGGAGGGCCACATTACCGTTGGAGAGCGTGGCTACGACATACCGCGTGCGCAGGCGTGCCAGCCCCGGCACAGCGTCCGGCCATGGCCGGAGGCGATGCCAGACGCGGTTCAGGTGGTCGCGCTCCGCCTCGCTCAGCCCGTCCAGGCCGAAACGCGGCAGCAGCTCCTCCAGACACATTCGGTGCAGGCCGTCCAGATTCGTCCACGGCAACTCGCCGCGACGCACCCGATCCATGGACGGTCCGTACATGTGCCGCCAGGCGTCGGCGAAGGCGCCCCAGTCCACGGTCAACCCCTTGGTGCGGTTGAGGGCTTCACCTTCGGCGATGATCGAGCCGCGCCAATCCACCACGGTGCCGAACACATCGAACGTCAGGGCCTGCACCCGTGGAATGGTGGTCATGCGGTCGCTCCTGGTGGTCGGTGAGGAGCGCGTTGGGGCGGGCGCCGATACCCCTTCCCAGCGTCCAAACCGAAGCGTGAACCGTGCGGGCTTGGACCGTACGGTTCACGCTTCCTCCAAGAAGGGGGTGCCGAAGGCCGGGATCGAACCGGCACGGCCCTCGCGGGCCAACGGTTTTTGAGACCGTCGCGTCTGCCTGTTCCGCCACTTCGGCCTGCTGGTGCGCCCAGCGCCTGTGACAGGGGGAGATCCCGGCGCGAGCACAGACCCCCGGGGTCACCAGCACCAGCTTGAGTATACCAAGTTCTCCGTCCGGCCGGCATCAGAGCCGCCGCGCGTCGAGCCGCAGCACAGCCGGGCATTCCTCACGTGCCAGCTTCCTGCCGCACGTCTCATGTCGCACTTGTCTCCGTCGGCGGGAACCCTCTGTGCAGGCGGTCGGATGCCGGCGTCCCGCATAGCACGGACGCCGGCACCTCGGCCGCTTCGAAGGGGAGGATAGAATGTCTCAGCGCATCAGTTCGGTGGCGGATTCCGTTTGGCGCGAGTTTCGGCGCTGGCCGGCCTGGGCACAACTGGGCGACTGGCTGGCCGGGTTCTGGATCCTCGTCCTGGTGGTGCTCTGGCGGTCCTCCCGCCCTACCTGGCTGAAGGTGGGCGGGAGCGCGCTGTTCGCGCTGGCGCTCCTGCTCCTGACGACGATCGGCTCGGAACCCAACACCGGATCGGGCGACCGGCCGTTGGCGCAAGCCCGGCCGGAGAGCCGGCCGAGTCCTACCGGCAGCAGCCCCGCCTCGGTTCCGACCGGCACGGCGGTCGCCACCGCGACGCCACCGCCGCGCGCCACCGCTATCCACACCCCCGCCCCCACGCCGACCCCGACCCCACCGCCCACACCGCAGCCGGTGGCCAAGCCCACGTTCGTGGTGAACACCCAGCCTGTGGGCTGTCATGAGGCACCGAGCGCCGACGCCCCGATCGTGGTCCATCGCCCAACGGGCACGATCCAGGCGATGGACCTGGTGGTCCGCCAGCCGGACGGCGTGTGGCACCGCGAGGTGGACCGCCGGTGCTGGACACGCACCAATCCCGGTCCGGTGCGCCAGTTCGACGATCTCGGCACGGCCGTGGCGTTTGCCGTAACGATCCAGCCGCCACCGGCCGCCTCGGCCCGGCTGATCGACCCGCGCGAGCTGGCGGCAGACCCGACGGCGTTCATCGGGCGCAACGTTATCCTGCAGGGAAGGGCGCTCAACGTCACCCAGCACGACGACTACACCTGGGTCCAGGTGCTGGCGCTCGTGCCCGGCCGCTCCACGGATGAGTCCATTGTGGTCGAGATGCGACCGAAGCAGCCGCGGCTGCTACGGGACGAGTGCTACCGCGTGTACGGGGTTGTGGTCGGCACCCAGACCGTAACGCGCCTGCTGACCGGCGCCACCAACGTGGTGCCGCTGGTCTACGGCTACGCCTTTGAGCCCGCGCCGCGCGACCGCTTCGGCATCAGCTGCGCGCCGCCGTGAGCCATCGCGCCACCGCCCTGGCGAGACCCGGCCCTGCAGCGACCGTCCGGTCTCAAGGTTTTAGGGGAATACCCGGATATATCACGGTGGGGGAACCCTGCATCCTGGGGCCAGCGGTCAGCGCGGTAGCCGCCGTGCCGCCTGAAGCACCGGAGGAGTAACAGGCATGAAGCGGTTAGGAATCCTCGGCATCGCGCTTGTGGTTGCCGTCCTGGTGGCGGCGACACCATGGCACAGCCCATCGGCGGTGGCGTCCGATATCTGGTGCTGGGACGACCCGGTGCTCCAGATCGGCAACCAGATCGTGTCCCTCAACCTGGGCGTTCGTCAGCGGGACGTGAGCACGGTCACCGGCGCCGAGATCGTGGTCGCGGTGCCGGAGGGCGTGCCGGCGCGCCTGGTGCGCAACGACACGACGTACTTCACGCCGGTCGTCCGGTTCGTGACCTATCCCAGCTCTGATGGCCGGGCCAAGGACGGCAAACCGCGCGGCAGCTTTCTGGTGTACTTCGACGTTTACCTGACCGCCACGCGGAACTTTAACTACCAGATCGAGGTCCAGACCGAGCGTGGGCGCGATCGTCTCGGTGCCCACCACACCGCCTGGTCCAACCAGCATTACCCGTTCTTCGTGCGGATGAACGGCAACTAGCCGGCCACCGCGTGCCTGCCCGGCGCGTTCCCTTCGAGCAGGCATCCGGCGTTCACCGGCCACCGGTTGGGGCCGCGCGCCCGCGGCACGCGAACGGTTGGTGAAAACGTCATGGTCCGCGAATTGATTGCCTTTCTACGCGTAATCTTCGGGACCAAGACGCCACCGACGGCGGGGGTGCCGTCTCGGCCGGCACGCACCATGCCCACCCGGCTCAAGTGGTATCTCGCCGCGGTGGGCAGCGGGTACGTGCTGCTTCAGCTCTTCCTGCTGGCCCACGCCCGTTCGCTCACGTGGTCGGTCCTGGGCACGGCCGCCGGGCTCGCGTTGCTGGTGGCACTGGCGCGCATCTTTCCCGTCCAGTTTGCCCCGAAGCGCAAACTGATCGTCGATACCGCTCCTGGTTTCGCGGCTGCGCTGCTGCTGCCACCAGCGGTGGCCATGGCCGCCGCGGCAGCGGGCATGGCGGCCGGCGAGCTGCGGGTGCGCGGTCGCTGGTTTCAAGCGGGGTTTAATACGTCCGTCGCCGGCCTGCGGGTGGCCGGAGCCGCCCTCGTCTACCGGTGGGTGGCGGGCATCCCGCTGCGGGCCGGTGGCTCGTTCGACGTGAGCGGACCGGCGCTGCTGGCGGCGGCGGTCGCGCAGTATCTGATCGGCACGGTGCTGGTCGACCTGGCGGCCGGGCTCACGCTGGGCCAGAACCCGTTTTCGGGTTGGCTACAGGCGCAGGGGCGCAAGCTGCCGACCGAGAGCGTGCTGTTCATCCTGGGCCTGGTGGGCGCCCTGCCGGCGTATGAGCATCCCTGGGTCCTGCCGCTCCTGATCGTGCCCGGCGCCATCGTCCGCCACTCCCTCATGAGCGGCATCGCGGTCAAGAGCGAGGCGCGCGAGGCGCTGGAATCGCTGGCCCAGGCCGTCGACCTGCGGCACCAGCGGGCCGCCGATCACTCGCGCCGAGTGGCGGAGCTGGCGCGGGCCATCGCCCGGCGGATGGAGCTGCCGCCACGCGACGTCACCCTGATCGCCGATGCTGCCCTCCTGCGCGACATCGGCGAGGTCGCCCTTCCCCCCGAGCTTTTGACCGCCAGCCGCACGCTTACCGACGAAGAACGGGCAGCGTTGCGGCGGCACGCCGCGATCGGCGCCGAAATGGTGGCACGGTTCCCTGACCTGCGGGATTGCGCGCCGCTGATCCTGCACCACCACGAGCGCTGGGACGGATGGGGCACGCCCCATGGCCTCACCGGTGAAGCCATTCCGCTTGGCTCGCGCATCATCGCTGTGGCCGAGACGTATGAGGCGCTCATCGCCCCGCGCCCGTACCGGGAAGCCCTCACCTCCGCCCAGGCCCGCGCCGAGCTCCGCCGCGTCGCGGGCAGCCAGCTCGACCCACAGGTAGTAGACGTCCTCCTTGAGCTGCTCGGCGAAGGCGCCGATGCGAGCCTGGGCGTGAACGTCGGCACCGCCGTCCGTCTGTTGCCGCGGTCGCTGCCCGGCGGAGGTGCCGTGTGAGCCCGGCCTGGATGGCACCGGCACTCTCCTCGGAGCGGGATTCCGTCCTCCGGGAAGTAGAGCAACTGCTGGCCCTGGCGCGTACCGTGCGCCTGGGCCCCGAGTTCGACGAGATCATCCGGCGGGCCGTGGAGGGGGCAACCGATCGGCTGGTGGCCGCCACCCGCCGGCGTACGGCGCGCCTGGCCGCCTTGGCCGCCGTCCAGCAAACCGTCGCCGCGGGGTTTGACCTGCCGGCGATCATGGCCGGCGTCTATCAGCACCTGCGTGAAATTCTGGACGCGCCGTGCTTTCTGGTCGCCTCCTACGATGCCGGGTCGCGGACCCTGCACCAGGCCTTTGCCGTCGTGGACGGCCGGGTACTGGCTGAGGCGGCCATGGCCACGCCCCTGAGCGGCGCGGTCCAGCAGGTGATCGCCACGCGCCAGGCGCGGATTGTCAACGACATTGCAGAACCGGGACCGGGTACCCGCCGCCCTTCCTCCGCCGATGCGCCGCAGCCGGTGCGCTCCACCCTGTATGTGCCGATGACCCGCGGTGACGAGGTTATCGGTCTCATTCAGGCCCAGTCGTACCGGCCGGACGCCTACGGCGAGGAAGACGTGGAGTTTCTCACCACCATCGCCAACCAGACGGCCATGGCTTTGGAGAACGCCCGTCTGTACACCGAGGCGCTGCGCCGCAACCAGGAGGTGGAGGCCCTCCTGACCGCCGCCCAGCACATCGGGGCGGAGCTTGCCCCCGAGCGGGTGCTGCACCGCGTGGTGGAGGCTGCCGCCAGCCTGATCGATGCCGAGATTGTAACCGGCGCCACCGTTTCCGGCTCCGATCTGCGCTTCGAACGGCTCCGGCTGCCGCAGGGTTGGCGTGACTTGAACCTGCGCGTGCCCGTCGACACCGCGCTGCCCGACCTGTGCACGGGGCAGCCCCTGCTGGACAACGCGCCGGATGCGCTGGCAGCCGGACCGCTCGCCCCCGTGCTGCCGCCCCTGCGCAACCGGCTCCAGGTGCCGATCGTCGGCTCCGAGCAGCGGGTGCTGGGCGTGATCCTGCTGTTCAACAAGCGCGGCCCCGGCGGGTTCAACGGGCGCGATCTCGAGCTCACCGCCGCGCTGGCCTCCCACGCCGCCACGGCTCTGGAACGGGCCAACGCCTATCGCGCCATGGAGCAGTCGCGCAACTACCTGCAAACGCTCATGGACCGCACGTACGCGGCCGTGTTCGTGATCGACCCGCACCAGGGCCAGCTGCGCGATATCAACATCGCCGGCGCCCGGCTGCTGGGACGCCCGCGCGAAGAGGCCCTGGCGCTGACCGTGGACGCGATGGTGCCCGAGGCGGAGCGCACGGCATGGTGGGAACTGGTGCACAGCGCTCCGACCGGCGGCGCGGTGGAACGAGAGCTTCAGATCGTGGCGGCGGATGGCATCACCATCCCCCTCGATGTCACCGCCACGCGCGTCGATGTCAACGACGAGCCGGCGGTGGTCTGTCTGTGCCTGGACCGCCGCCCCCGCCTGCGCCAGGAGGAGGCGGAGCGCCTGCGGGCGCTGGGCGAGATGGCCTCAGGCGTCGCCCACGACTTCAACAACATGCTGGGGGTGATCCTCGGCCGCACGGAGCTCCTCATCAGCCGCTTGAGTCCGGACGAGCGCGCCGCCCGCGCCGACCTTCAGGTCATCCGCCAGGCGGCGCTGGATGGCGCCGAAACGGTCAAGCGCCTGCAGGTGTTCTCCGGCGTGGCCCGCTCACCACAGCAAGGGGTGGCGGACGTGGCGCGGGTTCTGCGGGACGCCGTAGAGCTGACGCGGGCGCGGTGGAAGGACGCTGCCCGCCGCCGCGGCGTGGCCATCGACGTGCTGGTGGAGGCAGGGGACTGTCCGCCGGTGGCCGCAAGCCCGCCCGAGCTGCGCGAGGTGCTCGTGAACATGATCTTCAACGCCGTCGACGCCATGCCCCACGGCGGGCGCATCACGCTGCGCTCCTGGGCCCGCGGCGACCGGGTGTTCATCAGCGTGAGCGACACCGGTGTGGGCATGACGGAGGCGGTGCGCAGCAAGATCTTCGAGCCCTTCTTCACCACCAAGGGCACGCGCGGCAGCGGGCTCGGGCTGAGCGCCTCCTACGGCATTATCAGCCGCCTGGGCGGCACAATCAGCGTCGAAAGCGCCCCATACCAGGGCACGACCTTCACCGTCGAACTCCCCGCCGGTGAGCCCCAGCCCAGCGTGGTTGAGCCACCGCGCGAGCGGGCTGCTCCCCTCAACCTGCTCCTGGTGGACGACGAGCCGCAGATGCTTCGCACGACCAAGATGATGCTCGAGCTCGAGGGTCACCGCGTCACCCCGGCAAGCGGGGGTGCCGCGGCGCTGGAGCTGTTGGCCACGCGCCGGTTTGACGCCGTGCTCACCGACCTGGGCATGCCGGAGATGAACGGCCTGCAACTGGCGGAGCACATCCGCGCCCGTGGCCTTACCCTGCCCATCCTGCTCATCACGGGCTGGGGGCTGGAGCTGGAGGCCGAGCGGGTGCAGGAGGCGGGTATCACCGATGTGCTGCCCAAGCCCTTCGACGGGGACCAGCTCCGCACCACCCTCGCACGCCTTGCCTCCTCCAGCCCCACCACGGCTCATCCGGTTCCGGCCGCGCTCTAATGTCGCACGGGACCCACCGCTAGGCGTCACAACGGCCTGCCCGCGGTGCCCTGTCCGCTGCTAGCATGGGCACGCGACCGCATGGCCCGCTGTGTTCGCCCGTTCCGTATCCTCGCCGTGATGCTGCTTGCCACGGCGGCAGCCGTGGGCGGTATCCCTGTCGCGGCCCAGATCCCCACCCCGCCCAACCGCTTCTACGGCACCGTGCAGGTGAACGGCGCCCCGGCCCCCGACGGCACCCGCGTGCTCGCCCTCATCGGCGATACCGAATGTGGGCGGACGGACACGGTGGATGGGGCGTACCGGCTCGATGTGCCGGCCGCCGCCATGCGTGCGGGATGTGGGAGCGAGGGCCAGGTCGTGCGATTCCGCGTGGCCGGAATGCCCGTATCTCAGACCGCGCCCTGGCGCGGCGCGTCGTTCACCGAGCTGCACCTCACCGTGCACATCCCCCTGTTCGACACGGCCGCTCTCGACCTGGGTTCTCCCTGCATTCCGCCACCTGGCCAGGCGCGCTGCGACCCGGCGCGGTTGCGCCTGTGGAACGGCGAGCAGGAGGCATGGAACCTCCTGTTCCGCGCCCTGGGCGCGCCCGACCCCACCCCCGACCGCGTGTTTGCCGAGGTGATCCGCATGCGCCTGGAGGCCGGCGACCCGGCACTCGTGGCCCTTTTCGCCCAGCGCCTCGGCTGGCCATATGTAAAGGTCACCGCCGTCCGCTTTCGCGGCACCCCACCGGCCGAGCCGGATGAGTACGTGGAGATCGCCAATCTGGGCGGGGGGCCGCAGATCATGACCGGCTGGCGCCTCCGCATCGGCTCAAGCGGCGCCGAGTTCCGTTTCCAGCCCGGTGCGGTGCTGCAGGCTGGCCAACGCTGTCGCGCCTACACCAACCTCACGCGGGCCGACTCCTGCCCCGGCTTTGGGTTCGGCTCCACCTTTGGACTGTGGGACAACGACACCGATACCGCCACGCTCACCGTCGATCAGCCAGCGCTCGTTGCCGACCGCACCGCCTATCGTGCCGACCCGCTGAACCAGCCACCGCCGCCTCTACTGCGCGGTATCATCAGCGCGCAGTAGGGTTGCCCCCTCGCTTTGCGAGTTGCGGTCACCAGACGTAGCCTCAGGACATGAGTGAGCGTCTCACCGGTCCATCCCTCTCCAGGCTGTCCTCGGCAGTGCTGGATGAGCTGGCGCGCATCGTGGGGCGCGCGCACCTGCACGTCGGCCCGGCGGAGCGGATCGCTTACTCCTTCGATGCTACCTTCCCACAGGACGTACCGGACGTGGCCCTCACCCCTGGCAGCGCGGAGGAGGTAGCGGCCGTGCTCCGCCTGGCCACGCGAGAGCGCATCCCGGTGCACACGCGCGGTGCCGGCACCAGCCTGGCTGGCGGTGCCGTGCCCGTGGGCGGCGGTATCGTGCTTTCCCTGGCGCGCATGAATCGCATCCGCGAGATCGACCCGGCAGACGGCGTGGCGGTGGTAGAGCCAGGGGTGGTGACGGCGGAGCTGCAGCGTGCAGTGGAGCGCCTAGGCCTCTTCTACCCGCCGGACCCCGCCTCCCTGAACCAGTGCACCATCGGGGGCAACGTGGCCTGCAACGCCGGCGGGCCACGCTGTCTCAAATACGGGGTCACCAAGGACTACGTGCTCGGCCTGACGGTGGTGCTCGCCGATGGGCGCCTGCTGCGTCTGGGCGGCCGCACGGTCAAGAACGCCACCGGCTACCAGCTCGCCCACCTGTTCGTCGGCTCCGAAGGGACGCTGGGGGTCATCACCGAGGTCGTGCTGCGCCTGGTGCCGCTCCCGCGCTACCGTGGCACGGCCGCGATCTTCTTTCCCACCCTGGACGCCGCCTCCATGGCGATCACCGCCGTGCTTGCGGCGGGGATCCTCCCGGCCACGTTGGAACTCATGGACCGCACCACGATCAACGTCGTCGAGGATTACCTAGGGATGGGTTTGCCGCGCGAGGCGGAGGCGCTGATCGTGGCCGAGCAGGATGGCAACGACGCCCGTGCCATCCAGGAGGAGGTGCAGCAGATAGCCACCATCTGCCGGGAGCACGGCGCCACACGGGTGGACCTCGCCGCGAGCCCAGAGGAGCGGGAGGGGCTGTGGCGCGCCCGCCGCGCCGTCTCGGCGGCCCTCGGGCGGGTGCGACCCAACAAGTTGGGCGAGGACATCGTGGTGCCGCGCTCGCAGATCCCGGACATGGTGCGGCGCATCGGCCAGATCTCCGCCCGTCACGGTCTTCCCATCGCCGTCTTCGGCCACGCCGGCGACGGCAACCTGCACCCCAACATCCTGTTCGACCGCCGCATCCCCGGGGAGCTTGAGCGGGTGGAGCGCGCCGCGGCGGAGATCTTCGCGGCGGCGTTGGAACTGGGTGGCACGCTCTCCGGCGAGCACGGCATCGGCTCGCTCAAGCGCGAGTTCCTGCCGGACGCGCTTGGCCCCGAAACCGTGGCCCTCATGCGCGCCCTCAAACAGACGCTCGACCCGCTGGGTATTCTTAACCCGCATAAGCTGTTCCCAGAACGACCCGGTGCCGCTCACGCCGACTTCCTACGCACGCTGCCGGTGCTGGAGGGCCAGACCCCCGGCTGAGCTTGCCCCGCTGGCCGTATCCACGCTGGTCCACACCCAAGGAGCGATGACAAGCGGTGGAGCGAGGGGCGTGAAGGCATGAAGGACATGCGTCGTTGACGTTTCAGCCCGCATTGATTCGGAGGAGCGGTGCCATGACCCGCCTGCCGGTTGTCCTGGCCGTCGCGGTGGCGATGCTCGCGCTCGTGCGTGTCGGGGAGGGGCGCGCGCACGCGGCCCAGCCGGAGGCGCTGGAGGTGACGCTCACCCTGGACCGGAGCGCCTACGAGCCGGGGATGCCGATCGCTTTCACCATCCGCGTGCGCAACCTCAGCACGCAGCCGGTCACCCTCACGTTCCCCACCAGCCAGCGGTTCGACGTGGTGATCCGCCGTGACGTCGAGGTCAGCCGCTGGTCGCAGGACAAGGCCTTCTTGCAGGTGCAGGGGAGCGAGACCTGGGCCCCCGGTCAGGAGGTCGTCTACAGCGACCAGTGGGTGCCTATGACCAGCGTTGGCCCCCGCGCCGTCGGCGAGCCGCCGCGCCTGCTCGAGCCCGTCCTGTACACCATTCACGCTGAGATCACGAGCACGAGCGTGCAACCCCGCTCCCCGGCCCAATGGTTGATCATGGGCCGGCCCGCGGACCTGACGACCGGCTGCTCCGTGTTGGTCTCGCACTTCCCCGTGATCGCCGTGCCGGCGCTGGTCGCCGCCGCGCTGGAGCCGCGGAGCGCCTTGGAGTCCCTGTGGCGCTTCCACGCGCCGCTCCATCGGTTCGAGGGCTGGGCCCCCATCCCGGGCGCGCCAGCCGACCTGCGCGGCTACCTGCCGGGCGAGGCGATCGTCATCTGCTTGCGTGCCCCCGCCCGGTTCTACATGCCGGACGGCTGACGCCGGCATCGCTCGGCCTCAGCGGCGCAGCATGTCCACGGGCTGCGCGGGATCCTGCGCGCGGATGTGGGCGGCCAGCGTCGGATGGCGGGCGCGCAGCGCCTGGTACATCTCCCAGGCCAGCCAGCGGTAGGAGAAGTGGCCGGTCGGCCCGGTGCGCAGCTCGATGATGTACGCCGCCTCGGCGAGGTCCATCTTGAATAGGGCGCGCATGCGGGCGCCCAACGGCAGCAGGTAGGCTGCCTCCACCGGGAATTGGGCGCGCAGGGCGGCAGCCGCCGCCACCCCGGCGTCCAGCGCCGCGGCCAGTCGGTCGGCCAGCCCGGCCCGCACGGCCTCGTCACCGGCCGCCCCCAGCCCGCGGCGGACCACCGTGGCCGCGTCGTCCCGACCGAGCAGCCCGGTGATGGGTGGGATCACCTGCACACAGCGACGGTGGCGGTGCAGGTCGCGAAAGGCGCCGATATCGAGCAGCAGGTCGAACGTGACCGCATAGCCGGCGCGGTGCTCGCGCAGCCACTCGTCGTGCGGCCCCCGCCCTTGAAAGGACAGGTCGAGCAGCTCCCGTCGACGGACGGGCGAGAGCTCGCGCACGAGCTTCAGCACCTGCCGGTAGGAGCGGCCGCCGGGGTCGGCTCGGTACAAAAGGGTGGCGACCAGCTCCTCCTCGGGCGGTGCCGGATCAACCAGATCGACGATACGGCTCGTGTCGGGGGGGAGCTCACCCAGCACCTCGCGGGCGGCCTGCGTCATGACGTGGTACGTCTCGGCGGCGTAGCGGTCCGGCGCGATGTGCTTCACCAGCGTGGGCGCCAGCGGTTCCGGTGCCAGCGCCGCCGCCAGCGCCGCGCGGGTCCGGGCGTCGGGGCACGCCTCGGCGATGGCGCGCAGCCGTTCGCGCGTCAGGTCATACGCCGGCTCGCGGCAGGCGGTGTGCAGCGCCTCACCCACGGCGCGCGCCTCAGGCAGCGGATCGGCGAGGAGCCGGGCGATCTGCCGCTCCAGCACACGGGCGCTGGTCACCTGGCCCACGCTGGTGCGGGTGGCCAGCGGGAGCAGGTAGCGCGCAAGGTCGAACGCGCGTGCCCGCAACGTACGGCGGTAGGCAGCGGGCTCCATGTCCGCGGGGCGCGGGTAGTGCGCGGCGAGCAGCTCGAACGCCTGGCGGGACAGGTCCTCGTAGGCGGTGAACAGGGCATCGGCGGCACGGCGGTAGTCCTCGGCGCGCGAGGAGGCCGCGACCGCGTCCGGCACCACGTAGCCGCTGCGGCGGAAGTCCTGGTAGCGGGTGGAGCGCTCCTGCCCATCCCACAGCGGCTCGTCCACCACGCGGATGGCGGCCAGGATGGAGATGTCCTCGACGGCGATGGCCAGGTGGGCGAGGTCGGCGATGGAGCGGTGGCCGTACTGGAAGTAGAACGTGTTGAGGAACTCTTCCGCTCGCTGGGCGCTCAACTCCGCCACACTCTCGCGCATGGACTGCGCGGAGCGACTGTAGCGGGCCATGGCGTAGGCCTGCACCTCGGGCGGCACCCCGGTGACCGCGTAGACGCGCACGGCTTCCCCCAGCACGCCAAGGTGTACCGTGACCAGTGTACGCGCGGTGTCCGACCGCGCGCGGGGGCGCTATGTGAACTTGCCGCCCGGTGCACCGGCGACGGGCGGCGTACAAGAGCCTAATGCCCGAGGGAGAGGGCCATGAGGCCCAGCCAGACAAGGGCGAGCAACACAACCACGAGACCGGCGACCTCGCCGCGGGTGATGCGGGGGCGGCGTGTATGACGGGCCAAACGAACCCTCCTGCACCCGATCGGGGGCGGGCCAACCGCCCGCCTCCCGCAGGGTAGTGTCGGCGGCCGAGCGGCCCTGGCACAACCCCTGCCGGGGCATCTTCGGGCGCCGATGGCGGACCAATCGAGGGGGAGAACGGACGTCCCAAGGAGGCAAGGCCCTTGGCGACGTCTCCAGGGGCGCGGCCGCCGCGACGTGCCCGGAACCGCCGTAAGGGCCTAGCTTCCGTCCGTCCTGCCGGTGCGGCCGGCGTCCGGGCCCCAGAAGGCCCGCATCCAAGGGCGCAGCTCGGCGTCCGCCCACAGGCGGCTGATCTCGGCGCCGTCCTGGCCCAGGTACTTGCTCGCGGCCCGCTTCCAGTACGGGTTTTCCGCCGGGGAGGAGAGCGGCTCGAAGGTGAACGAGCAGATGCGCATCATCGGGTAGAGGGCCACCGGCACGCGGCTGAGGTTGCTCAGCTCCAGCACCGCCTTGCCGCGCCAGCCCGGCTCAAACACCCCGGCCGTGCCGTGCACGATGATCCCCAGCCGGGCGAGGCTGCTGCGCCCCTCCAGGCGGGCCAAAATGTCGTCGTCCAGCTCCAGGGTCTCGTACGTCGAGGCGAGCACCAGCTCCCCCGGATGCAACACGAACGGCGCCTCCCCCTCCACCACCACCTCGCGCATCAGCTCGCTGCCCACCGGCGGCGTGCGCGTGTCGATGTAGGGCACGCGCGTGTAGTCGAACACCTTGAACACCGAGCCTAGCCGCAAGTCGACGGAGCATGGCCCTAACTGCAGGGCCTCGTCAATCGGCGGATAGATGCGGATGCGGCCCTCGGCGAGGTAGCGGCGGATGTCCCTGTCAGACAGCACCATCGACGCACACCGATCGCAAAACATCGCCGGCGGAGCTATCGTACCGGATCGCGTCGCCCCGCCTGACCCCCGTTATGACATGCCGCCGGTGCTTAGGGGCGCGGAGGCACACCCATGGGCGCCGGCGCCGGGCCGCCCTCACCGAAGCGCAGCCCGGCCGCGTCGAAGGCGCGCTTGATTCGGCGCCGCAGGGCGTCGGCCACCTCGAACTGGGCGCCGGGCACCGTTTTGCCCAGCACGCGCAGCAGCACGGCCTTATCGGTCAAGCCCTCCACCCGCACGGCGCGCGGCGGCTCCAAAATGAGCGGCCCCAGCCGTGGGTCCGCGGCCAGCTCCTGGCCGGCCTGGTCGATGAGCGTCACGGCCAGTTCGATATCGCCGGTGTGCACCAGCGGCACGAGCAGGTTCACCCCGGAAAACCCACGCGTGAGGTTGCCGGCCACTTTGATCTCGCCGTTGGGGATAGAGTAGAGCGTGCCGTCCATGTCGCGCACCAGCGTGCGGCGCAGGTTGATGTCCTCTACCCATCCCTGCACCCCGGCGACGCTGACGAAATCACCTCGGCCGAACTGGTTCTCCACCAGGATGAAAACGCCGTTGATGGTGTCCCGCACCAGGCTCTGCGCCCCCAGGCCGATGGCGACGCCGCCGATGCCGAGCCCGGTGAGCAGCGGCGCGATGGCGTAGCCCAGCTCGGACAGCACCAGCAGCGAGCCGATGACCAGCACCGCGACCTGGGCGGTGCGCACCAGCACACTGGCCAGCGTATCCGCCCGTTTGCGCAGGTCGATGGCCTGCGGCGGCGTCGTTTCGCGCAGCACGGCGCGCGTCACCAACGGCGGGAGCAGATGGCGGAGCAAGAGATTCGCCGCCACGACGGCGGCCACCACGCCGCCGATGCGCAGGCCGCTGTCCGCGATCCAGCGCACGGCCGCCCAGGACAGCCCGATGGGCGAATCAGGCATCATCGACCTCCCCGCGTCCAGGCGCGCTTGGATGTGCGTCCTGCCCGCGGCCGGTGGAAGATAGAGGCATGGAATGGCGCATCGGCTGCTCCGGCTGGTCGTACCGACACTGGCGCGGACGGTTCTACCCGCCCGAGCTCACGCCGTCCCAGTGGCTCGAATACTACGCCGCGCGGTTTGACACCGTTGAGCTGAACGCCAGTTACTACCGCCTGCCGGCGGTGAGCGCCGTCCAGCGATGGGCCACCGTGGTGCCGGTCGGGTTCCGCTTTGCCGTCAAGGCCGGCCGAGACATCACGCACCTGCACCGCCTTGCCGATACCGAGGCGGCGAGGCGGTTCCTGGAGCGCGTGCGTGGCCTGGGCGACCATCTCGGTCCCATCTTGTACCAGCTGCCGCCCAGCTTCCAACGCGATGAAGAGCGCCTCCGCGCCTTCCTGGCCCACCTGCCGCCGGATCTCCTCCACGTCTTCGAGTTCCGCCATGCGAGCTGGTGGCGGGAATCCGTGTTTGAACTCTTGCGGGCGCGCGGCGCGGCGTTCTGCATGTTCAACATGGGCGAGACGGTGACGCCGCTCGTGGCCACCTGTGCGGAGGCCTACGTGCGTCTGCACGGGCCGGGCGGCGCCTACGCCAGCCGTTACAGCGACGACGACCTGCGCGCCTGGGTGGCGCGGCTGCGGGCGCTGGCCGACGTGCGCCGCATTTGGGTCTACTTTAACAACGACATCAACGCCTACGCCCCGGCCAACGCCATGACGATGCGGCAGCTCGTCCTGGCGGCTCCGCCCGGCGCCTCAGCTGGGGATCCGTCCGCCCCCTAGAGCTTTTCCAGCCCGGCCAGGCTGTGCAGCAGTTTCTTCACGCCGATGCCGCCTTTGAAGGCCACCTCGACCAGCAGGTCATCGCGGCTGGGCGTGCAGGCCACCACGATCCCCTCACCGAACTTGGGATGGCGCACCCGCTGCCCGGGCTCATACCGCGCGCCGACGGCCAGGGACTGCGGCACGGGCTCGGGCGTGCGCGGCCGGGGCATCGTCCAGGGGCTGGCGGCGCCGCGCTGGTGGCCGTGCGGCCAGAACACACGCACGCCGTCGTCGGCGCGCCGTAGCACCTTCAGGCGGTCCGGGATCTCGCCCAGAAAGCGGGAGGGGGGGTTGTGCATGCCGCCGCCGTAACCGGCGCGAAAGCGGGCGTAGGTGAGGTAGAGCTGGTGCATGGCGCGGGTGATGCCCACGTAGCAGAGCCGGCGCTCCTCCTCCATCTGCTCTGGGTCGTCGTAGGAGCGGATATGCGGCAGCAGTCCCTCTTCCAGCCCGGCGATGAACACCACCGGGAACTCCAGCCCCTTAGCGGCGTGCAGCGTGATCAGCGTCACCGCGTCCGCGCGCTCGTCCACCTCGTCCTGGTCGGAGACCAGCGCCGCGTTGTCGAGGAACTCGGTCAGCGCCGTCCCCGGCTCCAAGGCGTCGTACTGCTGTGCCGCCGCGATGAGCTGTTCGACGTTGTCCCGCCGCTCGTCCCCGTTCTCGAAACTGTCGCGCAGGTAGGCACGATAGCCGACGCGATCCACCACGGCGGCGACGAAGTCGGGCAGGGGCAGGCGTCCGCTCAGCCCGCGGAGGTCGTCGATGAGGGTGAGGAAGCGCATCAGCTCGGTACGCGGCCGGCCAAGCAGCGCTGCCGGTGCGCCCGCCGCCTCGCCCCGCGTCAGCAGGCGCAGGGCCTCGTACACCGGCAGGCCCAGCTCCGCCGCCCACCCGGCGAGGCGGTCCACCGTGCCCTTGCCGATACCGCGCTTGGGCACGTTGATCACGCGTAGGAGGCTCACGCTGTCCCATGGGTTGCGCACCAGGCGCAGGTAGGCGAGGATGTCCTTTACCTCCTGGCGCTCCCAGAAGCGTACGCCGCCCACCACGCGGTAGGGCACGCTGCCCATGACCATCGCCTCCTCAATGGGGCGGGACTGGGCGTTGGTGCGATACATGACGGCCACATCGCCCGGCCGCAGCGCGCCCCGCCGGATGCCGGTCAGGATCTCATCGCGGATGAAGCGTGCCTCTGCCTCGGCGTCCTCCGCCTCATACACCACGACCGGCGCGCCGGGGCCGTTGGCCGTCCATAGGCGCTTCTCGTGCCGGTTGCGGTTATGCGCGATCACCGCGCTGGCGCACTGGAGGATGGTCTGGGTCGAGCGGTAGTTCTGCTCGAGACGCACCACCCGTGCGCCCGGAAAATCGCGCTCGAAGGTGAGCATGTTGCGGTAATCAGCGCTGCGCCAGGAGTAGATGGACTGGTCCACGTCCCCCACCACGCACACGTTTCCGCTGCCGCCGCAGTCGGGATGCGTGAGCCAGCGCGTGAGCGCGTACTGGGGCACATTCGTGTCCTGGAACTCGTCCACCAGCACATACCGATAGCGTGCCTGGTACGCCCGACGCACCGCTTCTTCCCGCTGCAAGAGGAGCACGGTGCGCAGGAGCAGATCGTCGAAGTCCAGCGCTCGCGCCTCCTCGAGCAGGTCCTGGTAGCGCGTCCACACCCGCGCCACGACTTCCTGGTGGTAGTCCGCCGCGGCCCGGGCGTATTCCTGCGGGGTGCGCATCTCATTCTTGGCGCGGGAGATGGCCGCGAGCACGGCGCGCGGGTTGTAGGAGCGGCTGTCAACGCCCACATCGGCCATCGCCCGCTTGACCAGGGCCACCTGATCGTCGGTGTCGTAGATCGCGAAGTGCGGGTCCACCCCGACGGGGCCACCATCCATCCGCAGGATATGCGCGCAGCGGGCGTGGAACGTCCCCACCGCCATGCGCCGGGCGGCATCATCGCCGAGCAGGTGCGCGACGCGGTCGCGCATCTCGCGCGCGGCCTTGTTGGTGAAGGTGACCGCCAGGATGTTCCGTGGCGGAATTGCCAGCTCGCGCACCAGGTAGGCGATGCGGTGGGCGATCACCCGCGTCTTGCCGCTGCCTGGACCGGCGACGATCAGGAGCGGGCCGTGCGTCCATTGCACCGCCTCGCGTTGGGCGTCGTTGAGCCCGGCTAGTACATCCATGAGTGGCCCCTCGCGCTCGTTTCCCCATGCTAGCATCCCCGCCCCGGCCGCTCAACGCGTGATTGGAACGCACGTTCTGTCAACACACGGAACATTGCCGGCCAGAGTGGTCAAGGTGTATGCTGGGGAAGGGCGGAGCGCCGGCCGCCTGATTTGGTATGGGAAAAAGCCGGCGCATGAGTCAGGCGGCACACGGAGGCATCGTTGAGCTACACGGATAAGGTCTTGGTTTGCCGGGATTGCGGGACGAACTTCACGTTCACGGCCGGCGAGCAGGAGTTCTACGCGAGCAAGGGGCTGATGAATCAGCCGTCGCGTTGTCCAAGCTGCCGTACGCAACGCAAGCTCGCCCGCTCCAGCTATGAGTCGGAGGATGAGGGGCTCGGGTACGTTCGCTACGGCGTCTTCGCCAGTTTCGGTGGGCGCACACCCCGGCAGATGCATCCCACGGTTTGTGCCGAGTGCGGCCAGGCAACGGAGGTGCCGTTTGTGCCGCGCGGCGACCGGCCGGTGTTTTGCTCCGCCTGTTACAGCAAGCAAAAAACCCGCTAACACGCTTCACGGCGAAGCCTCCCTCGATCCGCTGCTCCCGGCTCGAGCCGGCGGAGTTCCGGCCTGGGCCGGGGAAGAGCTCAGTGCGTGCCAGGTCTGCCCCAAGACGCACGGCAGGCCGAGGGGGAAGGTGGCATTCGCCTCAGTCGACCAGCCCCGGCCCCGTTTAGACCGGACTGGAAGGCCGGGGCGACGGCCGCCAGGGGGGTTTCCGATGCCGGCACCGTCGGCTGCCACACCCTGCTACACGGAGTGCCGATGACCGCGCTACCCCTGCCCATCGTCGACGCGACGCCCGCCCCACACGCGCCTCGGGATGCCGAGGCGCCGCTCCGCTGGGCGCGCCTGCTGGCCGATGTCGGCCGGCCGATACGCTACCACCTCGTCACGCTGGGCTGCCCCAAGAACACCGTCGATTCCGAAGCGTTCGAGCGACGGCTGCGCGCGTTTGGTTGCCAACCGGTCGCCGGGCCGCGCCAGGCGGACGTGCTGGTGGTGAACACCTGCGGCTTCATCGAGCAGAGCCAGGAGGAGAGCATCACCGCCATCCTGCGCCTGGCCGCCGACAAGGCGTCCCACCAGGTGCTGGTCGCCGCCGGTTGCCTGGTCACCCTCAACCGACAGGAGCTAGCGGCCGAGCTGCCGGAGGTCGATGCCTTCTTCGACCCCCGTGAGTGGGACGCCGCCCTGGCCGCCGTGGCCGGTTACGGCCTGCACCCACACGTGACGGTCGCCCGCCTAGAGGCAGCCGAGGAGCGCCTGCGCACCGGCGAGCCGCCCGCGCGTGCCCTCGCCGATCTCTACGACGCGCGGCTGCTGCCGGAGCTGGCCACCGCCGGCGCCCGGGAGGGGCTCCCCTACGATATCCCACCCTCGGGCACCATCGGGGGACGGCGGGTGAGCGCCTACCTCAAGGTCTCGGATGGTTGCGATGCCCCCTGCACCTTCTGCATCATCCCCCAGATCAAGGGGCGGCTCACCAGCGTCGAGGCGGAGGAGCTGGTGCGTCAGGCCCGCGCGTTGCGCGCGGAGGGGGCGCGCGAGATCGTGCTGGTGGCGCAGGACCTCACCGCCTACGCCGAGGATCGCGGCCGGCGTGACGCCCTGCCCGACCTGCTGCGTCGCCTGGCCGAGGCGGTGCCGGACGTCTGGCTGCGTTTGATGTACGCCTACCCGGGCCGGGTGAGCGAGCGCCTGATCCGCACCATGGCCGAGCTACCCCAGGTAGTGCACTACCTGGACGTGCCGTTGCAGCACGCCTCACCGCGGGTGCTGCGGGCGATGCGCCGCCCGGCCAACATGAGCATGGTGCGCCGGATGATCGGCGACCTGAGGGCGGCCATGCCTGACATCGCCCTGCGCACCACCTTCATCGTCGGCTTCCCCGGCGAGACGGAGGCGGACGTCGAAGACCTGCTGGCGTTCCTGGAGGAGATCCGCTTCGATCACGTCGGGGTCTTCACCTACTCCCGGCAGGAGCGGGCGGTCTCTGCCGGCTTCCCGGGGCAGGTGCCGGAACGGGTGAAGCGCGCCCGTCGGCGCCGGGTGATGGAGCGCCAGCAGCGCATCGCGTTGGCACAACGTCAGGCACTGGTGGGCCGGGAGTGCACGGTGCTGGTTGAGGGTGCGACCACAGCGCGCGACCGGCGTATGGGCGGTATCGGACCGCTGGTCAGCGGCCGCTCCTACCGCGATGCACCCGAGGTCGACGGCTTGGTGATCGCCCGGGGCCATGCCGTCCCTGGTGACTTCGTGCGCGTGCGGGTCACCCAGGCCACACCGTACGACCTGGTCGGCGAGGTCACGGGGGCGGCCGGCCCCTTCGACCCGGTACGCTGAGCGGCCACACTGGGCCCGGGAGATGCGGGTGCATCGACGGATCGTGCTCGGTGGCGTGGGCGGCGTGGTGGCGGCGGGCGTGGGCCTGGCGGCCGTGGTCCGCCACTACAGCCGGCGATGGATCATGCCCCCCCGGCTGGTGGTGGACCCGCCGCACGGCGACGCCTGCCAAGAGGTGCACTTTACGGCCGACGACGGCACACCGCTGTACGGCTGGTTCCTGCCCGCCGGGGCCGATCGGCCGGGCGTGGTGGTGTGCCACGGGTACCAACGGGCGCTGGAGGAGACCTTCCCCCTCGGCTGCGACCTGCGCGCCCGCGGCTTCAACGTCCTCCTGTTCGATTTTCGCGGCTGCGGGCGCAGCGGCGGGCGGTTCACCACCATCGGCTACGAGGAGCCACGCGACGCGCTGGCGGCGGTACGCTGGCTCCAAGAGCGGCTGGGCACGAGCGCGGCCATCGGCCTGCTCGGTATCTCGATGGGCGGTGCGGTGGCGCTGGCGGTGGCCGGGCAGTGCCCGGCCGTGCGGGCGGTGGTGGCGGATAGCGCCTATGCCACGCTGTCCGGGGCCGTGGCCCACCGCCTGCGGACGTTGCCCCCGGCTCTGCGGGCCCTGTACTACCTTTCCATGCGCGGCGCCGAGTGGCAGTGCCGGGCGCGGGTGGCCTGGGTGCGCCCGGTGGACGCCGCCCGCCGGTTGCGTGACCGACCGGTGCTGCTCATCCACGGCACCGCCGACGACGTGGTGCCGTACGAGCACGCCCGGCAGCTCCTGACCGCCCTGCCCGGCCCGTGCGAGCTGTGGACCCTCACCGGGGTACCCCACGCGATGGCGCGCTTCCACGCCCGCGAGGAGTACCTGGCCCGCGTCACGGCGTTCTTTGCCCGCCATCTCACCCCCACCCCGCCCGACCGGCGTTGACCCCGCCAGCCCCGGCGCCGGCACCCACGCCCCGGGCCAGCTCACTGTGTGAACGTGAGAACTTTTTTGTGAAAGTGGGAACATTCACCTTGACAGGGGAATGGTGGGCCGGTTAGAATTGTGCCAGAGTTCACAAGCAAGCGGGCGGCGGGGCGGTTAGGCGTCACGCGGCCACGGAGGTAACCTAATGGATTTCCTGCGCTACTACCGGGCCCTGGCCCGTCGGAACCCGGCTTACATCCCGCACGCCGACGAGGCGCGCCGTGACTTCCAGGACGCGCTCCAGCGCGCCGTAGACGGCATGCTCTTCGTCCGCTAACCCTAAGCCTCCTCCTCCTCTCTGCATGACACCCCGGCGGTCACTCCGCCGGGGTGTCATGTGTTCTGGTTCTGCCCCTGTTCACCGCACGCGCAGCACATCCAGCTCGTAGTCCACCACGTCCACGTCCAGCCGCTCCCCCTCCACAAAGCGCAGCACCCGCTCCAACATCTCCCGCGCATGCGGCTCGGAGTTCGACACACATGAGATGCCGATCTCGGCCGACTGCCACAGGTCCTGGCCCCCCACCTCCGCCACCGACACGTTGTACCGCTGCTGCACCCGCGCCATGAGCGACTTGATCACGCCCCGTTTCCCCTTGAGCGACTGACTCCCGGGGATGTGCAGGCGCAACAGGAGGACGCCGACCGTCATCGCGCCTACCCTCCCCCGCCGCGCGCCGCCTCGGACAGCGGCGGCAGCTCACCCGGATGCCGCAGGCCAAAGTGCTCCAAAAAGCGCATCGTCGTCCCGTACAACGTCGGCCGCCCGGGACCGTCCGCCTGGCCGACCTCCTCGATCAGCTCCCGCGCCCGCAGCGCGGCCAGCACCCGCCCGCAGTCCACCCCGCGGATCGCCTCGATCTGCGCCCGCGTCACCGGTTGTTTGTAGGCGATGATGGCCAACGTCTCCAGCGCGGCCTGGGACAGCCGCGCCTCACCCCGTCCGCCCAGAAACCGCTCGATGACCGGGCCGGCCTCCGGCGCTGTGACCAGTTGTACCCGCCGGTGGTGCCACTGCAGCCGCAGCCCCCGTCCGGCCAGCTTTGCCTCCAACTCAGCCAAGTGCTGCCGCACGCCTCCCTCATCCAAGTCGAGCGCACGGGCCAGCTCCCCGACCTCAACGGGCTGGCCCGCCACGAACAGCAACGCCTCCACCAAGGCCGTGGGGCTCAAATCGCCGCGGGCCGGCCGCGGCGGTGACGCGCCCGAGCCGGCTCCACGCCCAGCCTGCGCGGGTACCTGGAAACTCCGGCGCCGTTCAGCCATGGTCAGATGCCGTGCGCACCTCCAGGGGGATGGTCTCGCCCTCCACCCGCCGCACGGCCGGCTCAACCCCGCCATCAAGCTCGCCCCACAGGCCGTCCTCGGCTTCGGCCACCAGTCGTACGGCCAGGATGCGGTTGCGCAGGTCGGCGGCGGAGCGGGTGTAGACGCGCACGTAGTTGTCGGTCAGCCCTTCCCACACCGGCTCCGCGCCGGCCGCCCGCGTCAACCCCTCCCACAGCACGGGCAGTGTGCGCCCCAGGAAGCGACGGCGGAAGGCGGTCGCCGACGCGCGCGCCACCTGGAGCATCGCCTCTACCCGCGCCCGTTTGATCGGCTCCGGCACGTGGCCGTCCATCCGGTGGGCCAGCGTCCCTGGCCGGCGAGAGTACGGGAACACGTGCATGAGCGCGAACTCCGCCTCCCGGCAGAAGGCCAGCGAGGCGGCCGCTTCCTCCTCTGTTTCGCCTGGAAACCCAACGATCACGTCGGTGGTCACCGCCACGTCGGGCACCATCTCGCGGATGAGGGCCAAAGCGTGCCGGTACTGGGCAGCGGTGTAGCGGCGGCGCATCCGCTGCAGGACGCTGTCGCAGCCGCTCTGCAGCGCCAGGTGGAAGTGCCGGCAGAGGCGCGGATCCTCCCAGAGGGCCACCAGCTCCGGCGTGATGTCCTGCGGCTGCAGCGAGGAAAAGCGGATGCGCGGCACGGAGGTCTCTTCCAGGAGGGCGCGGATCAGCACCGCCGGCCCGTCGCCCAGGTCGTTCCGGTCTCGCCCGTAGGCGCCGAGCTGCGTGCCGGTGATCACCACCTCCTGCACACCCTCCTCTTCCCGCTCCCGCACCGCCGCCACCACCGCCGCGGGCGACAGGCTGCGCTCGCGGCCGCGGGTGCGAGGCACGATGCAGAAGGCGCACACGTCGTTGCAGCCCTCCTGTGCCTTAATGAACGCGCGCGTCCGCCGGGCCCCCTCGCCCTGCGGTGCTGGCCCGGCCGGCGGTCGAAGGGCCAGCAGGCGCCCCGCCACGGTGTGCTTGGCACGCCCCGGCACCACCAGATCGGCCCCCACGGCGCGTGCCGCCTCGACACCGACGGTCTCCGGGTAGCAACCCGTGAGCACCACCGTGGCGGCAGGCGACAGGCGCCGCGCCAGCCGCACCAGGTGGCGCGTCTTGCGGTCGGCGACGTGGGTGACGGAGCAGGAGTTGATCACGTAGGCGTCGGCCTGCACGGGCCGATCTACCACCCGACAGCCGGCCCGCGCCAGCTCACGGGCAATGGCCTCGGACTCGGCCTGGTTGAGCTTGCAGCCGAGGGTGAGCACCGCCACCGTGCGCAGCGCCGGCGTTTGGGCCGTCGCGGGGGAAACGTCGGGGAGCGTCATGCGACCCCGCCTGGTCCATGTCGAGGTACGTGTGTACCGCCTCACCGCTATTGTACGGGAGCCGACACCGGGCGCTCACCGCCCCGGCCGGGCCAGGGGGACATCGGCGACCGACCACGCCCGCCGCCGCTCACCGGTGGCGACCAGATGCCCTCCCAACCACCCCGCCACCGTGCGAACCGGGCGCAGGCTGGGCGGGCGGCCGTGCTCCCACTCCATCCGAAACCGGGCCGGCGCCGGCCAGGCGATGCGCGTCGCCTGATCGATCTCGGCGAGCACCTGCAGCATCCCCCACTGCACGGCCATCACCCCCTTTGCCGGTGGAGGGCTATTCCACGAAGATCTCGATGCGGTCGCCCTCCGGGCCGCTGGAGACGTCGAAGATGGTGCCGCGGCGGCCGGAGCGGAGGAAGGCGAGCAGGTCGTCCAGGTGACGACCGCCGGGCACGCGCCAGCGGTGGGCGACGCCCAGCCCGAAGCCCACCATGCCGATTGGGATAGATACGTTGGCGCGCGTGCGGCCGGTGCGGATATCCGTCACGCGGATGCGGAACCAGCGCGGCCGCTCGTGCTGGATCTCACCGCTCTTCCACCGATAGCGCGGGCGGCGGTCGTCGGGGTCGCGTGCCTCCAGGGCGCTGAGCAGCTCCGCCGCCTCGGCGGCCGTGATCTTCTTCTGTTCTAGGAGCTCCAGGACGCGCAACCGCTCATCGGCGGGCGGCACCGCCTCCTCGGGGCCGTGCTCGTGCTCACTCATGGTTCAGCGCTCGCAACAACTCGTCCGCCTCTCGGGCCGTCAGTTCACCCGCCTCCACCATCTTGAGGATGCGCTCCACCTCCGGGTCGATGGACCGGCCCGTCTCCCCCGGTGGGCGCGGCGGTGGGGGCGACGGTTCGGTGGGGCCGGGCGCCTGCCCGGGTGGCCGCTCCCACGCCGAGGTGCTGGGGCCCACGCCCTGCCGCACGCGCACCGAACCCACCTGGGTGGAGACCCGGAGCACAGCCGCTGCGCCCGCGCGCGATGGGTACTCGTTGCGTACCGAGCCCACGGCCGCGCGCGCCTCCACCTGCACGTCCAGGCCCGGCCGCAGCGTCAGGGACACAGCGCCCACATCGGTGTGCACGCGGTGCTCGCCCGGGTCGAGGTGGCGCACGTCGAGCCTCACCTGCCCGGCGTCGGTGCGCACGTCCAGGCTGCCGCCCACGCCCTCGCCGGTGACCTGGCCGGCGTCGGTGGACAGGCGCAGGCGACCGTGCACCTCGTGCAGGCCGATGCGGCCGGCGCCGGTGCGCAGGTCGAGCTGGCACGGCCCGAGCCCGCGGGCGTCAATGCTGCCGGCGTCGCTGCGCACACGGGCGCTGACCTCCCGCGGTACGTGCGCCACCACCCGCAGCGCCGCGCCCCAGAACAGGCCGAACGTCCGGCGACTGGGCCGCACCTGCGCGCGCACTGCGTTCCCGTCCGGCGCGATCTCCACCTCGGCGCGGTCCGCGTGGTGACCCACCACCTCGAGGGAGGGCGCCTCGCCCGGCGCCGTCGGCTGCAGCAGGACCGGCAGCGCGTCTGCGTCTACCTCGAGCACCGGCCGCTCGCCGAGCGGCAGCGGCCAGGTCCGCCGCATCTCGCGGTTCATGCCCTCACCCACCTTCGTCACAGTGCCCGCAAGCGGGCCGCCGCTTCGGCCGCGGTGATGCGGCCGGCCGCCAGGTCGTCCAGGATCTGCTGACGCCGGGCCACCACCTCCCCGTCTTCCACCCGCACCTCAAAGCCCATGGCCTGCACCACCTCGTTCAGGCGCGCCACCACGGTGGGGTAGGAGACGCCCAACTCCTCCTCCACGTCCTTGATCTTGCCGCGGCACTTGATGAACACCTCGACGAACTGCAGCTGCTCACGCGTCAGCCGCTGCAAGCGCCCCAGTGTAAAATGGCCTTCCAAGGCGGAGCCGCACGCGTCGCACTCCAGGCGCGCGATGTGCATCGCCTCACCGCACACCGGACACCGGGTGCCGACCGGGTAGAGCGGCTGGGAGGAAGACGGGTCAGTCTGTTGCCGGAACCAGCCTTTCATTTCACCCATCATGACATGAAGAAAATTAATCTCAGTATTGATTCTTGTCAAGTCCCCGCCGCCAAGCGGTATCCGGCGGCGACCGGTGGTGTAGCTGACCGACCGCAGGAGCTGAGGCCATTCGCTCGCTGATCTTCTACCTGGTAGCCCTGCCGTTGCTGCTGCTGGCCGTGCTGGCGGTGCTGCGCGTGCGCTTCGCCGTGCGCTTTTGGCGGCGGCTGTACCTCATCGGGCTGCTGTACGTGGCCCTGCTGCTGGCCCGGTTGGCGTATCAGCTGCTTACCTGAAGGCGCTTCGGACCGGCGCGGGGGCCAGTATGCGGATCGTGGTCGCGCCGCAGGAGTTCAAGGGTAGCCTCACCGCCGTACAGGCGGCGGCGGCCATCGCCACCGGCCTCACCCGGGTGCTGCCGGACACGACGGTCGAGCAAGTGCCGCTGGCCGACGGCGGCCCCGGCACGGTGGCGGCCGTGGTGGCGGCGGCCGGCGGCGAGCTGCGCACCGTCGCCTGTCGTGACCCCCTGGGGCGGCCGATCGCCGGCGCGTTCGGGCTGGTGGACGGCGGCCGCACGGCCGTGGTGGAGATGGCCGCCGCCGCCGGCCTCACCCTGCTGCGGCCGGAGGAGCGGGACGCCCGCCGGGCCAGCACGGAGGGGGTGGGCGACCTCATCCGCGCCGCGGTGGGCGCCGGCGCCCGCCGCATCGTGGTTGGCCTGGGCGGCAGCGCCACCAACGACGGCGGCAGCGGCATGGCACGGGCGCTGGGCGTGCGCTTCCTGGACGCGCACGGCCACGAGCTGCCACCCGGCGGCGCCGCCCTCCTCCACCTGGCCCGGGTTGATATTGCCGGCCTTGACCCGCGGCTACGCGACGTCGAGGTTATCGGCGCCACCGATGTGCGTAACCCGCTGTGCGGCCCCGAGGGGGCTAGCGCGGTCTACGGGCCACAGAAGGGGGCCACCCCGGCCGAGGTGGCGGAGCTGGACGCCGCCCTCCGCCACTACGCGGACGTGCTGCGCCGCGACCTGGGCGTCGACGTGGCGGAGCAGCCCGGCGCCGGCGCCGCCGGCGGGCTGGGCGCTGCGCTGGTGGCGTTTCTGGGCGCGCGCCTCCGCTCCGGCTTTGAGCTGGTAGCTGAGGTTGTGCACCTGGAGCCGCGCCTGGTGGGCGCCGATCTGGTGATCACCGGCGAGGGGCGGTTGGACGGGCAGTCACTGTTCGGCAAGACTACCGTGGGGGTGGCACGGCTGGCGCGCCGGCACGCGGTGCCCGTGGTCGCCCTGTGCGGTGGGCTCGGTGACGGCTGGGAACAGGCGCTGGCCGAGGGGCTGACGGCCGCCTGGAGCATCGCGCCGGGGCCGGCCACGCTGGCCGACCTAGAGGCGGGGGCGGCCGCGCTGCTGGCCTCCACCGCCACGCAGGTGGCGCGCCTGTTCATCGCCGCGCGCCGCTCGGCGGGCTGAGCCCCGCTCAGCGCGGGATGTCGGCCAGCCGACGGCTCACCACCGCGGACGAGCCCCGGTCGCCGCTGGCCGTTACCTGGAGCTCCGCGTCAGACGGCGCGACGATGGTGCTCGCGAAGCGAAAGGCACCGTTGTCATCGGCGACCAGCGTCGTGCTCGAGCTCTGGCTTACGCTCTGGCGGCTTTCGAGGCGGATGCCGGGACCGGTAGCGGTCCGCTCCTCGTGACGCCGCAGCGTCAGCGTGAGGGCCACCCGTTCACCCGGTTCAAAACCGCTGCCGAGGACCACGAGCGTGTCATCGGCGCTCCACCGCAGGTCGAGCGCGGGCGGCTGCGCTGCGCGCCCGCGCGCGCCGAAGGTGGCGCGGCTGAGCAGGCTCACGAGCACGAGCAGGGCAAACAGGCTCGGCACGGCTTTCACCAGCATCGCTGCCTCCTCACCTTGGCGGTGCCGCGCCCGGCAGGGCGATGCAATGACCCCCCCTCGCCTCGCCGCCGGGCACGGCGGTCACGCGCCCTTACGTCTGGGTGATCGAGCCGGTGTTGCCGGCGAGCTGCACCAGCGTCTGGGCACCGCCGAAGACGAACGCGCCGGCCACGATGTTCTGCCCAACCTGCTGGTTGGCCTGCCCAAGTTGGGCCACGTTGACTTTATTGAAATCAAAGAAATAGCCGGAGACGTCCTGGCCACTTATCGCCTGCTCGAACGCGACCGTCTTGTCCGGCGGCACCCGTCCCGCCTGGATGATCTCCTGGGTGAGCAGGTAGTAGTTGCCTTCGGCGTCCTTCAGGATGAGGGCCTCTTGCACCGTGCCCTGTGACATGTGTTGCTCCTTTCTGCGCGCCGGCCGATGGGAAAGCGCCCCCGCCGCCCGAACGGACGAACCGACACGCGGTGGCCGCCGTCACAGCGGGGGCGCAGGCATGTGGGCTGAGTGCGCGCCGGCGTGCGCCTACGCCTGGCTGACGTTGGCGGTGTTGCTGGCCAACTGCACCAGCGTCTGCGGCCCGCCGACGATGAAGCTACCGGCCACGATGTTCTGCCCGAACTGCGCGTTCGACTGCGAGAGCTGGGCGAAGTTCAGTTTGTTGAAGTCGAACAGGAACCCGGCGACGTCCTGGCCCATGATCGCCTGCTCCAGCTCAGCCTTCTTGCTGGCCGGCACCCGCCCGGCTTCGATCGCCCGCTCATGGAGCACGTAGTAGTTGCCCTCGCCATCCTTGAGAACGAGAATACGCGAACCAGTCGTCATGGTGGTGTTCCTTTCTTGTCTCTTGTCTAGATATGTGGTCGGATTGGGCTAGACCAGAGCCGTAGCGCGGGAACCCGTGGCGATTCGCCCGTTCGCGGCCCATCCCCTACGCCCCGCTCTGCTGAGCGCCAAGGAAGGTGCCCACGCTCTGCCCTAGCGATTGCTGCACGGGGGCGAAGGTGCCGGCGGCGATGTTGAACCCCAGTTGGGTGGTCACCTGCGGCGCCACCACGATGTTGATCGTGCCCACCGGCGAAAACCCGCCGGCGCCGGTGTAGCCGGTTACGTCCTGCTCGCCGATAGCGGCCCGGATCACGGCCCGCTGCTCCGGCGTGGCGCGGGCGGCCCGGATCTGGGCCTCGGTGAGCATGTAGTAGGTTCCTTCTGCATCACGCAGGACCAGCACCTGCGCCTGGTCACCTGCCATACTCATCGCAGTTGTTCCTTTCGGGCTGACGGCGCCGCTCCGGCTGTGGTCCCGTCTCGGCCACCGTGTAAGGCCGATCCGGCCCTCCGTCGCGCCGCGCGGGGAGCAGCCTTTTGTGGTCATGCCGGGCACGGCTCGGCCTTGCCGAGGGTGGATCACGCCATAGGCATCACCTCGATACGCTCGGCGGGCGGGGACGGGAACGGCGGGGGAGAGCTCCAAGAGGAGAAGGGGGACGTGCGGGGCTCAGCCATCGCCTCGATGCCGATGGGGGACGCTACGGCGGGACAGACGACGATGGACGAGCGAGTGGCTCCTCCTCAGGGCTGTCGGCGTTCTCTGCCTGACACTCTACCGCATCGGGACCGGCCCTTCTGTCCCACATGTGACAGAAAGGCAGTCTTCAGATATCACAGGAAGCGGCCGATGTAAAGCCAGGGTAACCGCGAGGGCCGGTGCGCGGTGGGTGCGGAACCGGTTAGCGATCCAGGCGGAGCACCGCCAGAAACGCCTCTTGCGGGATGTCGACGCTGCCCACCCGTTTGAGCCGCTTCTTCCCCTCAGCCTGCTTCTCCAGCAGCTTGCGCTTGCGGGTGACGTCTCCGCCGTAGCATTTAGCCAGCACGTTCTTACGCAGGGCGCGGATCGTCTCCCGGGCGATGACGCGGCCGTTGATGGCGGCCTGGATCGGCACGTCGAAGAGCTGCCGGGGGATGAGGCCCCGTAGCTTCTCCACGAGCTGGCGCCCGTGCTGGACGGCCCGATCGGCGTGGGTAATGAGGGACAGGGCGTCGACCGGGTTGCCGTTCACCAGGATGTCAAGCTTGACCAGGCGGGCGGGTTCGTACCCGGCGAAATGGTAGTCCAGGGAGGCGTAGCCCTGCGTTTGCGATTTGAGCTGGTCGTAGAAGTCGACCAGGATCTCGGCCAAGGGCACATGGTACTCCAGCAGCACGCGCGCCTCCCCGCCGATGGGCCCGCCCTCGGCGCCGCGCGCCCCGTGGCCGCCGTGGTCAAGGTACTCCATCCGCTTGAACTGGCCGCGTCGGCCGGTGACCAGCTCCATGATCGCGCCGATGTAGCGGGCCGGCGTGATCACCGTGATGTCCACCCACGGCTCGCGGATCTCGGCGATCTCCTGTGGCGGCGGCAGGTCGGCCGGGTTATCGACCACCAGCTCGCGGCCGTTGGTCTTCGTCACTTGGTATTCCACGCTGGGCGCGGTGGCCAGCAGCTGGAGGCCGTACTCGCGCTCCAGCCGCTCCTGCACGATCTCCATGTGCAGCAGGCCGAGGAAACCGCAGCGAAAGCCGAAGCCCAGGGCCGCACTCGCCTCCGGCTCATAGACCAGCGCGGCGTCGTTGAGCTTCAGCTTGTCGAGCGCGTCCCGCAGCAGGCCGTAGTCATTGGCATCCTGTGGGTAGATGCCGGCAAACACCATCGGCTTGGCCGGCTGGTAGCCGGGCAACGGCTCAGCCGCCGGCCAGGCAGCGCCGGTGAGGGTGTCGCCGACGCGGCACTCCCGCACGTTCTTGAGCCCGGTGGCCACATACCCCACCTCGCCGGTGCGCAGCTCCTTGACCGGTACAAGCTGCGGGCGGAAGGTCCCGACCTCCAGCGGCTCAACCGTTCGGCCGGAGGACATGAGCTGAAGCGGCGTACCCGGTGTGAGGTAGCCGTCCACCACGCGCACGTAGGCGATGACCCCCTTATAGGGGTCGTACTTGGAGTCGAAGATCAGCGCGCGCAGGGGCGCCTCGGCACGGCCGCGCGGTGGCGGCAGGCGGTGCACGATGGCCTCCAGCAGGGCGGCGATGCCGGTGCCCTCTTTGGCCGAGACCAGCAGCATCTCGTCGCGCGCGAACCCGATCACATCCGCCAGCTCCTGCGCCACGCGCTCCACATCGGCGTTGGGCAGGTCAATCTTGTTGATCACGGGGATGAGGGTAAGGTCCGCTTCCATGGCCAGGTAGACGTTGGCCAGGGTCTGCGCCTGGATGCCCTGGGTGGCGTCCACCACCAGGATGGCGCCCTCACACGCGGCCAAGGCGCGCGACACCTCGTAGGAGAAGTCGACGTGGCCCGGGGTGTCGATCAGGTTGAGCTCATACTCCTGGCCGTCCACGGCGGAGCGGTGGAACATGCGCACCGCTTGGGCCTTGATCGTGATCCCCTTCTCCCGCTCCAGGTCCATTTGGTCGAGGACCTGTTCGGCCATCTCCCGCTCCGACAGCGTGCCGGTGGCCTCCAGAAGTCGGTCTGCCAGGGTCGATTTGCCGTGGTCGATGTGGGCGATGATGCAGAAATTGCGGATGCGGGATTGGTCCATACACCTGCATCGTACCACACCGCGGCCCGCCGCCGGCTTCGTCACCGCCGGCGTGGATGCCGCGGCCGGTCACGGGATCTCCGGCTCACCGATGAGCGTGGGTGTGCCGTCACGCCCGAGCCGGTACATGGCCAGCGGCCAACGGGTCGGTGCGCCGTCGGCCAGCTCGTACGTGCGCATGACACCGCGATAGCTGCCGACGGCCGTGAGTGCGGCCCGCACGGTCGCGCGCGTCGGTGCGCCCGCGGCCGCCGCGGCGGTCACGGCCGACAGCCCGAGGAGCGTGGCATCGTAGGCCCGGCCGGCCAGGGCCGTCGGCGGCCGCCCGAATCGCGCGCTGAACCGGGCCACAAAGCCCTGGGCCTGCTCCAACTCGGCCGGCAGCGGGGTGAGCTCGATGGCGCTCACGCCCTCGAAAAAGCCGCCGGCGGTGCGGTAGAACCCTTCCCCCAAGACGCCGGGAGCGAGCACCAGCCGGGCGCGGGGGTCGCGCAGGCGGAGCTCGGCCCACAGCGAGCCGGCATCGACCCCCTGGCCAACGACGTACACCACCTGCGGCCCAGGTGCGCGCACGGCCTGCGCCAAGCGTGCGAAATCGGTGGCTGTGTTGGTTAGGGTGATCAGGGCGCGCACGGGCAGGTCCCGGCCAGGCGCCAGGGCGACAAAGGCCTGGGCGGCCGCGACGGCTGACGGCTCCGCTGACGCGATCACCGTCACCGGCAGCGGGCCGTAGTTGTAGGCCAGCGCGGCGGCCGCCACCTCCTGGACTTGGCGGGTGCTTGGCGCCAGTTCCACCAGACCCGGCGGGCGCGGGCCCGGACCAGGGTTGGCCAGGGACACGCCCGCCGGTGCCTCCGGTCCATCGAGGAGGCGGCGCGCCGTCGCCGCACTCACCTCGTCGGTAAAGCCCACCGCCAGCAGCAGGTGCGGGTCGCGCAGCAGCGCCCGCACCGGTTGGGACGCCTGCTCATCGATGGTGATCACCTCGACCCGCGCGCCGGCGCCTTGGGAACCCTGCCATTCCTCCACGGCCAGCCGCGCCGCCTCCACCACCTCGCGGCCGGCGGCAGCCCGCTCACCGGTCAGGGGGGCGACGATGAGCAGGCGCGCCAAGGTAAACGATGCCCGCGGGCGGCAGGCGGTGGGCGCAATAGCGATCAGCAGGGCGAGCAGCAGCGGGAGCGGCGGGATGAGCCGCCGTGCGGCGGCCCGTTCATCTCGCGTCATGACGAGTCATCGCTCTGAGGACACACGACGGCCCCCTGCGTCGTCGCAGGGGGCCCGTTCGAGACGGTGACGCGGTTTAGACGCGGTGACAGGCCACCCAGTGATCGCCGCCCACGTCGCGCCACTCGGGGATGCGCTCGCGGCACTCGTCGATGGCGATGGGACAGCGGGTATGGAACACGCAGCCAGGCGGCGGCCGGAGCGGGCTGGGCACGTCGCCGGTGAGGATGATGCGCTCGCGCTTGGCCTCGATGGCTGGGTCGGGGATAGGAACGGCGGAGAGCAACGCCTTGGTGTACGGGTGCAGCGGGTGCTCGTACAGCTCGTTACGGTCCGCCAGCTCCACGATGTGGCCCAAGTACATCACGGCCACGCGGTCGGAGATGTGCCGCACCACCGACAGGTCGTGGGCGATGAACAGGTACGTGAGCCCGAAGCGGTCCTGCAGGTCCTCCAGCAGGTTGATGATCTGCGCCTGAATAGAGACGTCCAGGGCGGAGACCGGCTCATCGCACACGATGAAGTCCGGCTCCACGGCCAGGGCGCGGGCGATACCGATGCGCTGGCGCTGGCCGCCGGAGAACTCGTGCGGGTAGCGGTTGGCGTAGTACGGGTTGAGCCCGACGACGCTGAGCAGCTCCTGCACGCGCTCCTTGCGCGCCTTGCCCTTGGCCAGGTTATGGATGGCCAGCGGCTCGGCGATAATCGAGCCCACGGACATGCGCGGGTTGAGGGAGGCGTACGGATCCTGGAAGATCATCTGCATGCGCCGACGAAACCGGCGCAGGTCACCGCCCTTGAGCTTGGTGAGGTCCACGCCGTCGAACAGCACGCGGCCGGCGGTGGGACGGTAGAGCTGGAGGATGGCGCGGCCGGTGGTGGACTTGCCGCATCCGGACTCACCCACCAGGCCAAGCGTCTCCCCGCGTTTGATCTGGAACGTGATACCGTCCACGGCCTTTACGTCCGCAACCTTACGCTGGAAGATGAGGCCCGCCGTGACGGGGAAGTACATCTTGAGGTCCTGGACCTCGACAAGGACCTCACCGGGCTTGGCCCGGGTCGCACCGGTGGCGGCGGTCTGCGTCGTCATGCCTGCGCCCCCTCCTTGGCCACGATGGGCATCGAGTCGCGGCTCACACGCTGGTACTCCCAGCATGCCGTGAAGTGCCTCTCCCCCACCATCATCAGCGGCGGGTACTCTTCCAGGCACCGGTCAACGTGCCAGCGGCAGCGCGGGTAGAACGCGCAGCCCTTGGGCAGGTTGGTGAGGTCTGGCGGCTGGCCCTCGATCGGGTCCAGCTTTTCCTTGCGCGTTTCGTCCAGCCGCGGCACTGACTTGAGCAAGCCGACGGTGTAGGGGTGTTTGGGGTTCGCGTACAGCTCACGCGCGGTGGCCGTCTCGATGATCCGGCCCGCGTACATGACGTTCACGCGGTCGGCGTAGCGGGCCACGATACCGAGGTTGTGGGTGATGATGATGACCGCCGTGCCCAGCTCGCGCGACAGGCGGGCCATGATCTCCAGGATCTGCGCCTGGATAGTGACGTCCAGCGCGGTGGTGGGCTCGTCGGCCAGGAGCAGCTTGGGGTTGCAGGACAGCGCCATGGCGATCATCACGCGCTGGCGCATGCCGCCGGAGAACTGGTGCGGGTAATCGTTCAGGCGGGTGGGCGCCTCCGGGATGCCCACCATCTCCAGCAGCTCGATGGCACGCTTGCGGGCCTGCTCCTTGTCGTATTTGAGGTGCAGCTCGATGGCCTCAGTGAGCTGGCGGCCGATGGTGAGCACCGGGTTGAGCGAGGTCATCGGCTCCTGAAACACCATCGCGATCCGGTTGCCGCGGATGTGCCGGATCTCATCTTCATCGAGCTTGAGCAGGTCTTGGCCGTCGAACCAGATCTCCCCGCCCACGATCTTGCCCGGTGGGTTTGGGATGAGGCGCAGGATGGAGAGCGCGCTGACGCTCTTCCCGCAGCCGGACTCCCCCACTAGCGCCAGCGTCTCGCCCTCTTCGACCTCGTAGGAGACGCCGTCGACCGCTTTGACCACACCCTCTTCCGTGTAGAAGTAGGTGCGGAGGTCTTTGACACGGAGCAGCGTACCCATCGATCCTCCCCTCTCGTGATCCCTACCGCTCCCGACCCGACCGCGGCGTCCCCTCGCGGCCTCTGCCGCCGCCACGCGGCTGCTCCGGGCGGGGACGGGATCGCGCCGCAGCACCAGCTCGGAATCGCAAGGTTCCGAGACCTGGGTTCCGCGATATCCTGCGACACTTCGCGCGATCCGTCAACTGGTGGGGAAGAGGAGACTCGAACTCCTACGCCTCGCGGCACATGATCCTAAGTCATGCGCGTCTGCCAGTTCCGCCACTTCCCCGGAAGTGCACAAAGTGCTGCGCGCCCCGCGCTGGGAACGTCCCACCGCCTGGCACACAGCACTCAGACCCTCGTGCTGGTGAGCCGCCCAGGACTCGAACCTGGAACCGGCTGATTAAGAGTCAGCTGCTCTGCCAATTGAGCTAGCGGCCCGACCAACTCGCCGCCGAGTAGCGGCGCCTTCGCCTGTGCAGCGCGAGCGCAGTGTACTATGCCCGCTCCACGGCAGCAAGACGCGCACGCGGCCGTTCCGCTCACGAACAAGTGTACCAATGGGGGCTGTGCCCCGTCAATCGCGGGGGCCGTCCGCCGTCGATCGAGGTGCGGCGGGGGCGGGCGAGAGCAGCGGCACCCGGAGCTGGGGGTGCCGGGGCCGCGCAGCCTAGTTGGTCAGCCGCAGCCAAGCCTCCAACACCGTGCGGGTGATAGGCCCGGCCTCTAGCGAGCCGGATTGGCCCTCGTCCAGCACCACCACCGCCACCCCCTTAGCGGCGGTGCGCGGGGCGTAGGCGGCAAACAGGGCGTGGCTCTGCAGCCCTTGGTCCTCCGCCGTGCCCGATTTTCCGGCCGGGTCGATCGATGAGCCGCGGAAGACGGTGTAGGCGGTGCCGCGCGGGTCCTGGGCGACCATCCGGGTGCCCTCCCGGATCACGGCCAGAGTGGCGTCCGATATCGGCAGTCGGCCCAACTCCTTGCTCGCAAACCGGTGGACGACCGCCCCACTCCCTGCCTCGCGCACCTCCCGCACCAGCAGCGGCGTGCGCAAGGCGCCGCCCACCGCGATGGCGCTGTAGGCGTTGGCCACCTGCAACGGCGTGACCAGCAAGTACCCCTGGCCGATGCCCATGTTCACGGAGTCACCGCTGTACCAGGGCTCGCCCACGGTTTGCTGCTTCCACTCCGGCGTGGGCACGTTTCCGGCGAGCTCGTCAAGGCCGTTGATGCCCGTCGGCCGTCCTAGGCCAAAGCCAGAGGCAAACTGGGGCAGGATGTGCGGGTCGATGCCGTCCAACTTGAGGGCGATGTCGTAAAACACCGGGTTACACGACCGCATCAGCCCCTCGGCGATGGTCAGCGCCCCCTCGTTCACCTTGGTCCAGTTATTTTTGGGAAAGTTGGGCCCCAGGCCATACCACACCGGCGGGCAGGGGAAGCGACTGGCCGCCGTGTAGCCGGCCCGCTCCAGCCCGGCCGCCGCCGTGATCACCTTGAACGTCGAGCCCGGCGGATAGGTGGAGGCCACCGCCCGGTTGAGCAGCGGCCGGTGCGGGTCATTGAGCAGGCGTGCGCCGTCCTCTGGCGGTAGTCCGGCCACGAAGGCGTTCGGGTCGAACGCCGGGTGACTGACCATGGCCACCACGGCGTTGTCACGCGGGTCCAGGAGGACCAGGCTGCCCACCCGGTCGCCCAGGGCCTGGTCGGCGGCGCGCAGGGCGTCGGCGTCCAGGGTGGTGACGATGTCCCGCGCGGGCCGGGCGGGACGCTTGGCGATCTCGCGCACCACGCTGCCCTCCGGAGTGATGACCGTTAGGCGGGCGCCGCGCTGCCCCGCGAGCTCCCGCTCAAAGCTTGCTTCCAACCCGGTGGCGCCCACCAGGTCGTCCGGGCCGTAGCCCTCGGTGCGGAGCTGCTGGAGCTGCTCGGCCGTGATCGGGGCGATGTACCCCACCACGTGGGCCGCCGCCCCGCCCAGGGGGTACACCCGGCGGGGGGTGCGCTGGATAAGCACGCCAGGCGTGTTCTCCAGCTCGGCGATGAGCCCCTCCGGCGTATCGGCCGGCAGGGTGCGCAGGGGGATGAACAGGTCGGTTTCGGTCTTGGGATCGTCCACCTTGCGCCGGATCTCCTCCACCGGCACGCCGATCTTGCCGCTCAGCCAGCGGATGAACCCCTCCCGGTCGGGCACTAGTTGCGGCACGTTGACCAGGTTCTTGGCGGTGCCCACCGTGGGCACGCTGCCCGTGATCGCCAGGGGACGGCCCTTGCGGTCCAGGATGGCGCCGCGTACCGGCGCGTCGACGATGGTGCGTACCAGGTTGGTGCTGCCCAGATCCTTGAAAATTAACGAAGGCGACCAGGCCACGCGCCAGCCCTCGGCCGTGCGCACCAGCGGCAGGGAGTTGGGCTCGCGCACCTCGCCCCACAGGGCGGTGTGATAGACGGCCGTGAAGGAAACCTGCGCCGCCTCTGGGTCGGCCGGCCGCTGCATCTCCACGGTGACACCCTGGATGGTCGCCTCCTCGGTGATGGCGCGGTAGCGGGCGGTGAAGCGCTCCGCGGAGATCGCCTGCTGCGCCTCGGGGGAGAGGAGGGCGTACATGTCGGTGTAGCGGCCCGCGCGCCAGGCCGTGAAGAAGCGTTCCGCCACCTCGACGGCCGTGGCACGCGCGTCGGGCGGCGTGGCCGCGCCGGAAGCCGCACCGGACTTGTCATGCGAGCACGCGGTGAGCGCGGCAAGCACCAGGACGGCGCTGACAAGCACGATCGGCACGGGGACGGCCCCTGCGTTGGCGGGATGCGTGGATCGGTGGGGAGGTGCCACCAGTATACCAGCCGGGCGCCGCCGTGGAGCCCCCGCCGCGGCTCGACATTGACCCTACGCGCCATCACCGTCTACGATCCGGGGCAGACATTTGGTCCGGAGGCGTCCCCCGGCGCGGCCGTGGGGACGTTGTCATCCTGAGCACCGTATGCACCTGGCGACGACACTGGAGAACGGGCTCCGCATTCTCACCGCACCGATGCCGCACACGCGATCGGTCACGGTCAGCTTTTACGTCGGCGCCGGGTCGCGCTACGAGACCCGGGCGGTAGCGGGCCTCTCGCACTTCGTGGAGCACATGCTCTTCAAAGGCTCCCGGAAACGCCCCACCGCCAAAGAGATCTCCGAAGCTGTGGACCGGGTGGGCGGCATGCTCAACGGCGGCACCGACCGCGAGCTGACGGTCTATTACGTCAAGGTCGCCCGCCCCCACTTCGCCCTGGCGTTTGACGTGCTCGTCGACATGCTGCGACGGCCGGTGATGGACCGGGCGGAAATTGAGAAGGAACGACGGGTGATCATCGAGGAGTTGGCGATGGTCAACGACTCGCCCGCGCAGCAGGTTGATGTGCTCCTCGATGAGGTGCTGTGGCCGGACCAGCCGCTGGGTTGGGACGTGGCTGGTACCCCGGAAACGGTGGCCAACCTCAGCCCGGCGGCGATCGAGGCCTACCTGGCCCGTCAGTACGTTCCCAACAACACCGTGCTGGCGGTGGCCGGGGCCGTGGACCACGACGAGGTGGTCGAGGCGGCACAGGCCGCGCTGGGCGACTGGCCCCAGGGCGCGCCCGCCTCCTGGTTCCCGGCCCAGGACGGACCCGGTGACGCCCGTATCAAGGTCCAATACAAGAAGACGGAGCAGGCTCATATCTCGTTGGCTGTGCCGGGCGTCTCCACCCAGCATCCAGATCGGCACGCCGTCGACCTCCTGTCCGCCATTCTCGGCGAGGGGATGAGCAGCCGTCTGTTCATGGAGCTGCGTGAAAAGCGCTCCCTGTGTTACGACGTCCACTCCTATACCGTTCACTTCCTCGATACGGGCGCGTTTTGCGTATATGCCGGCGTCGATCCCAAACAGGCGCCGGAGGCGGTGGCGGCCATCCTGGAGCAGCTCGCCGCCACCCGCGAAGGGGTTCCGGAGGAGGAGCTGACGAAGGCCAAGGAGCTCTCTAAAGGACGGCTGCTCCTGCGCATGGAGGACACGCGCAGCGTGTCCGGTTGGCTGGGCGCGCAGGAGCTGCTCAACCGCCACGTGCGCACCGTGGACGAAGTGGTGGAGGCGATCGACGCGGTGACCACCGAGGACCTGCGCCGGGTGGCCCGCACCCTGTTCCGCACCGAGCGGCTGGCGCTGGCCATCGTCGGCCCCTATCGCAGCGACCGCCGCTTCGCGCCCCTGCTCAAGCTGTAGCCGCGCCCGCGTCGTCACTCGCGTGCGTCACCGGCTTCAACCATGGGCGCGGCCACCGGCCTCGCGGAGCAGGAGAGGGAACCGTGCCCCCGCTTGCACGGGAACGAAACGAACCGGCCCCCTCGGCCAGCAGCGGCGCGAGGGGGCCGGGCGTGGGGATCGCGCACCTACACCTAGTACTCCGGCGGCGGGGCCGCGGCTGGCGCCGGCGGCTCGGGGATGTCCGTCACCAGCGACTCGGTGGTCAGCACCAGCGCCGCGATGGAAACGGCGTTCTCCAGGGCGGAGCGGGTGACCTTGGCCGGGTCGATGATGCCCTTCTCGAACATGTCGCCGTATTCGTCAAGGAGGGCGTCGTAGCCGTAGCCGTTGGTGCCCTGGCGGCGCACCCGCTCCACCACCACCAGGCCCTCCTGGCCGGCGTTCTCGGCGATGAGGCGCAGCGGGTCCTCCATGGCTTTGCGCAGGATGGCCACGCCGGTGCGCTCGTCGCCTGTGAGCTCGCCCTCCAGCTTCTCCAGGGCCGGCTGGGCGCGGATGAAGGCCACGCCACCGCCCGGCACGATGCCCTCCTCCACGGCGGCGCGGGTGGCGGAGAGAGCGTCCTCCACGCGGTGTTTCTTCTCTTTGAGCTCGACCTCGGTGGGCGCGCCGACCTTGATCACGGCCACACCGCCGGCCAGCTTTGCCAGGCGCTCCTGCAGCTTCTCCCGGTCGAAGTCGGAGGCCGTCTCCTCGATCTGGGCCTTGATCTGCTTGATGCGGTTCTGGATCGCCTCGTCGGAGCCGAAGCCCTCGATGATGGTGGTGTCGTCCTTGTTGGCCACCACGCGGCGGGCGCGGCCGAGATCGGCGACCTGCACCTGGTCCAGCTTGCGGCCCGTCTCCTCGGTGATGAACGTCCCGCCGGTGAGGATGGCGATGTCCTCCAGGATCGCCTTACGCCGGTCGCCAAAGCTGGGCGCCTTCACCGCCAGCACGTTGAGGGTGCCGCGCAGCTTGTTCACCACCAGGGTGGCCAGCGCCTCCCCCTCTACGTCATCGGCGATGATCACGATGTTCTTGGACACCTGGAGCACCCGCTCCAGAACCGGCACGATCTCAGCAACGGCGGAAATCTTCTTGTCCGTGATGAGGATGTACGGGTCGTCGATGACGGCCTCCATCCGCTCCGTGTTGGTCACGAAGTACGGCGAGATGTAGCCGCGGTCGAGCTGCATGCCGTCCGTGTACTCGGTTTCGAAGCGGATGCCGCGGCCCTCTTCGACGGTGATCACCCCGTCCTTGCCGACCTTCTCCATCACCTCGGCGATCATCTGGCCGATCTCCGGGTCGGCGGCGGAGATGGCGGCCACCTGCGCGATCTGCTCCTTCTGGTTGACCGGCTTGGCCTGGTCCTTGATCGCCTGCACGGCCACCTTGAGGCCCTTCTCCAGGCCGCGGCGGAGGATCATCGGGTTGGCACCGGCGGCCACGTTCTTCAGGCCCTCGCGCACGATGGCCTGGGCCAGCACGGTGGCGGTCGTGGTGCCGTCGCCGGCCACGTCGTTGGTCTTGGTGGCGACCTCCTTGGCCAGCTGCGCCCCCATGTTCTCGAAGGGGTCCTTCAGCTCGATCTCCTTGGCAATCGTCACCCCATCGTTGGTAATAGTGGGCGCGCCGAACTTCTTGTCGAGGACGACGTTGCGCCCCTTTGGCCCGAGCGTGATCTTCACCGCGTCCGCGAGCGCGTCCACGCCGGCCTTGAGCGCCTTGCGCGCCTCCTCATGGAATACCAGTTGCTTGGCCATCGCTTCCTCCAGAGCCAAAGGCCGGCAGCCGGCAGCACCGCGCGCCAGGGCTCCCTCGCGCCCTTGCTACCGCCTGCCGGCCCCCCTTGTTACGAGCCTTTCTCGACCTTCGCCAGCACGTCCTTCTCGGAGAGGATCAGGTACTCCTCGTTGTCGATCTTGACCTCGTTACCGGAGTACTTGGCGTAAATGACGATGTCGCCGACCTGGATCTCCATGGGGATGCGGCGCTTGCCCTCCTCATCCCATCGGCCAGGCCCCACGGCGATCACCTCCGCCTGCTGCGGCTTTTCTTTCGCCGTGTCCGGGATCACGATCCCGCTCGCCAGCACTTCCTCCTGCTGGATGTTCTTCACCACCAGCCGGTCGCCGAGCGGAACGATCTTCGTCTTGGCAGCTACCACGTGTAACCTCCTCCGAGAACGTCTATCGCACGCTGTATCTTAGCACTCTCTCGCGCGGAGTGCTAACCCGCTTGCCATAGTACCGAGAAGGAGGCGGCGAGGCAAGGGGGCGGGCGCGACGATCGCGCCGCTTGCATTGGAGCTGAACTGTCAGTACATTTGCACCACCGCCACGACGGTCATGTGCGTGATAGGTGCCCGATGCGCGACCGCAGTCGGCTGGCCTCCGCCCGCACGCCGCTTCCCGAGGCGCTGCTGGCCCGCCTGTGGGCCGCGCAGGCCTTCGCCCCGCGCCCCCTGCGCACGCTGGACGGAACGCCGGTGCAGGTCCTGTTCCCCGGCCGCCCCGCCGCCGGCGGCGGGCCCGACTTCCGCGACGCCATCATCCGCCTGGGCGGCGGACCGCCCCTCACCGGAGACGTGGAGCTGCACCGCCACGCGCGCGACTTCGCCCGCCACGGCCACGGCGACGACCCCGCCTACGGCCGCCTGCTGCTGCACGTGGTTTTCCACGGGGCGGACGAACCGACCACGGCGCTGGCCGGGGGCCGGCGCGTGCCGGTGGTGGTGCTGACGCCGGACGAACCGCCGGGGCTGCCCTGGCGGGCGCCGTGCGCCACCGCCTCCGAACGCCTGGGTACCACCGCTGTCCGCGCGCTCCTGGCCGAGGCCGGCCTGTGGCGGCTGGCCGGCAAGACGGCGGCCCTGCGCACGCAGATCGAACGCGACGGGGCGGCCGCGGCCCTGTACCGTGCGCTGGCGGTGGCCCTCGGCCAGAAGGCCAACGCCGCCCCGTTCGCCGCGCTCACGGAGCGCCTGCTACTCGCCGCGGCCCTTGTCTCTGGGGACGAGGAGCCGCGGGCGCCGCGCCTCCGCGACCGCCTGCTCCACGCCGCCGGCCTGGACGGCGCGCTGCTGGCGCCGGGCCCGGCCCTGCCCTTGGCCGCGGCCGGCCGGCCGGCCGCGCACCCGGCCCGGCGCATCGCCGCCCTGGCCGTGCTGCTCGACCGCCTGGCGCGGCCGGACTTGGTCTCCGGCGCGTGGGCACTGGTGGAGCGCGCGCGACGCGAGGGCGCCCGCGTGCTGCTGCAGAGCCTCATCGTGGCGGACGAGCATGGTCCGGCCCTGTGCGGCCGGGCGCGGGCGGTGGAGGTGGCGATCAACGCCCTGCTGCCCTGGGCGGCCGCACTGGCCGAGGTGGACGGAGACCCCGCCGACGCGCACGCGGTGCTGCAGCTCGCAGCGGGTCTGCCCGCCGGTGAGCCGTATGGGACGATTGCCCATCTGGCGCGCGACCTGCGCGACGGCCGCGGCCGCTCCCTGCTGCGCTCGGCCCTGGAGCAGCAGGGAGCCCTGGCGCTGGCGCAGGCCTGGTGCACGCTCGGCGGCTGCGGGCGCTGCCCGCTGTCCCCGTCACTCCACGCCCAGCTCGCGGCGGATGAGCTGACAGATCTCGAGGGTCGGCCCTTCCCCCTGCAGTGAGGGCTGCATCTTGTTCAGCGTGACGGCCACGGCGAGGCCGACCTCCGGGTCGGCGAAGGCGGTCGAGCCGCCGGCGCCGCTGTGGCCGAAGGCCGTCTCACGCGGGCCAAAGGTCCCCGGTGCGCCGGCCCACGCGCCGCCCATCATGAAGCCGATGCCCTTGGGGATCGGCAGCATGAGCACGCGATCTACATCCCGCGTCAGGATGCGCTGCATGGCCGCGATCCGCTCGCGCGAGACCAGCCGCACGCCATCCACCTCGCCGCCGTTGGCCAGCGCCGCGTACATCTTCGCCAGGGCCCGGGCGCTAAAGTGCCCGTTGGCGGAGGGGATGCACGCCCGCCGCACGCGCAGCTCGTTGTAGGTGAAGTCCTGTTGCGGGGGCATGGCCTTGAAGAAGTCGTGATCCGGGGGAATGGGCAGGCTGCCCAGGGCCGAGCGGTCCCACATCTGCAACGTGGCCAGGCGGTCCTCCACGCCCTCGGGGATGCCGACGAACATCTCATCGGCCACACCCAGGGGCTCGGCGATCTCCTCGCGGATCACGTCGCGGATGTTGCGCCCGCTGGCCCCCTGGACGATGCCACCCACAATCCAGGCGAAAGTGATGGCGTGGTAGCCGGTGGCGGTGCCCGGCTCCCAGGCCGGTGTGGCCCCGGCCACGTAGGCCAGGCCGCGCTCCCAGTTCCCCACCAGGTCGAACGTCAGCGGGTTGGGCAGGGCGTGCAGGCCGGCCTGGTGGCTCATGGCCTGCGCCACCGTGATCCGCTCCTTCCCGTTCTGGGCGAACTCCGGCCAGTAGGCGGCCACCGGCGCGTCGTAGTCGATCAGGCCGCGGTCGGCGAGGATGTGCAGGGCCAGGGCCGCCACCCCCTTGGTCGTGGAGAAGCAGTTGAACAGGGTGTCGGGTCCGACCGGGCGCGGATCCTCCGCTCCCATCACCCCGGCCCACACGTCCACGATGCACTGCCCGTCCTTGTAGGCGCACACCTGCACGCCGAGCTGCCGCCCCTCGGCGATCTGGCGCTCCACCAGCGCGCGCACGGCGCGGTTGATAGCGGTATCCGTCGCGGTCATGCACCTGCACCCTCTCGCATGGTCGCCGCCCAGCCGCGCGATAGCTCACCCCTCAGGCGCAACGCCCAAGGAGCGGAACACCTGCTCATACTGGTCGGCGCTGGCCGGATTGTACCAGGGAATGCTCAGACGTACGGTGCCGTCCCGGTCGATGACGAACACCGCCCGGCGCGCCCGGCGCTGCTCCGGGTCGTACACACCGTAGGCGCGGGCCACAGCCCCGCCCTCGTCCGCAAGGAGCGGGAAGGGCGGCCGCAGTTGCTCGGCGAATGCCTGGTGCGCGGCCAGCGGGTCCACGGACACGGCCAGCACGCTGGCGCCCAGCTCGCGCACCACGTCGTAGTCGTCACGGAAGGCCGCCAGTTGGCTCCGGCAGGCCGGCGTGCCGTCCTCCTGGTAGAAGGTCAGCACCACCGGGCCGCGGGCCAGCGCCTCGGACAGCCGCACCAGGCCGCCGGTGCTCGGCAGCGCAAAGTCGGGCGCCCGCTCCCCGGGCTGCGGCGCGGTCATGCGCCACCTCCATGCACAAGATTATGGCATCTGCGCCGATTCACGGCTGAACAAGGCCCGGTGCGGGTCCGGCGTGCCGGCAAAGCCGCGCAGCCGGCCGTCGAGGCCGCGCGTCAGGGCCAGGACGCGCACCCGCCCACCGCCCTCCGGCTCCAGCAGCTCCAGGACCGCCCGGTAGCGGACGGCGAACTCCTCACCGGGCACCGCCCCGGCCGGCACGCGCAGCGCGTCGTGGATGCCGAGGGCGACCAGAAAGTCGCGCTGCGTGGTGAATCCGGCCAACACAAGCCCAGCCTCCATACCGGCGCGCGCCAGCGTGGTGAAGTCCACGTGAGCGGTAATGTCCTGGCGACCCACCCGCGTCAGGGGGTCGTCGGCCGGGGCGTGGCGGTAGAAGCACAGCAACGTCCCGGTGCGCCGCCAGGGGGCGTACAGGCGGGCGGCGGGGTAGCCGTAATCCAGGGTGAGGATGAGACCCCGCGCGAGCGCCGCGGCGGCCCGCCGCATCCAGCGTGGCGCCTCGAGGTTGACCTCTGCCCGGCAGCCCTCACCCGGGCGCAGCCCAAGCGCCGCGAAGTAGCGCCCGATCTCCGGCGTCGAGGGTGGGCCCCACACCTCCACGAAGCGGCCGCGGGCGTGGTCAACGTACGCCTCCTCGAGCTCGCCCCCGCTGACACGCACCAGGTGCACGGGCAGCGCGTCCAGCAGCTCGTTGGCCACGATGCAGCCGGTGATCCCCTCCGGCAGCGCCTGTCCCCAGGTCACGCCCGGCTCACCCGCCAGCAGGCGGCGCTGACGCTCCTCCTGCGCGGGATTGGGCTCCACGAGCACGTAGCGCAGGGCCCGGCGCAGCGCGGGCTCCGCCCGTGCCGCCCAGCGCAGCAGGTCGCGCGCCAGGGTGCCGTTGCCGGGCCCAGGCTCCACCACCAGGAACGGGTCCGGCTCGCCCAGCCGGTGCCAGACCTCGGCCACCTGCCGACCGATCATGGCGCCGAACAGGGGGCTGATCTCCGGGCTGGTGAGGTAGTCGCCGCGTGGGCCGATGACGGGCTCGGGGCCGGCGTAGTAGCCGTACCGCGGGTGGTGCAGCGCCAGCTCCATGAACCGGCGGAAGGGTATCGGCCCGTGCGCCGCGATCTCCGCCGCGATCAGGGCGTGCAGGTCCTCGTTCTCGGTGTGGATGCCGAACTCGTCAATCATAGCCACCGGCGCGGTACCTTATATGGTAGGGAGCGCGCCCGGCAAGGGCGACGGCGCTTGACGGCCGCTTACGGGCACGCGTAGCGTCAGGCCAGAGCCTCCGGGAGCACGCGCGATGGAGCCCTGCATCAAGCTATGGATCGAACGGGACGGCCGGCTGGCTCTGAGCGATTATCGGGTGCGCCTGCTGGCACACGTGCGTGAGACCGGCTCGCTGGCGCAGGCGGCGGCGCGGATGCGCCTCTCCTACCGGCGCGCCTGGGGCAAGATCAAGGAAATCGAGCAGAACCTGGGCATGGCGCTGGTAACGAGCGAGGCCGGCGGGGTGGGCGGTGGCCACACGCGCCTGACCCCGGAGGGCGAGCGGCTGGTGGCGCTCTACCAGGAGTTCCAGGCGCGGATGCACCAGGCCCTGGCCCGCGAGTTCGCCGCCGTGTTCGGTGCCCTCGATCATCAGCACCTCTCCGCCAACGGGGGAAAGCGGGGTGAGCCGTGAACGACGCGGGATGAGCCCGCCCGCGCCTTACCCGACCGTTCACCGCCTCGACCCCCTCCTGCCGCCGCGCGCCCGATTTCGTTATGCTTAGATGAGCATAACGAGGCCGACGATGGACCTGCTCTGGGACGGCGCCCGCCAGGCCCTGCTCCTCCTGCTGCACGGCGACCGTGAGGTGATCGCGATCACGCTGCGGTCGCTAGCCGTCTCGGCGGCGGCCACCCTGCTCAGCCTGGCCTTCGGTGTTCCCCTGGGCATGGCGCTGGCGCTGGCCCGCTTTCCAGGCCGCGGGCTCCTTCTCGCCCTGGTCAACACCGGCATGGGGATGCCCCCGGTGGTGGTGGGGCTGGTGATCGCGCTGCTCCTTTGGCGCTCCGGCCCGCTCGGCGCGCTGGGCCTGCTCTACACGCCGATGGCCATGGTACTCGCCCAGGCGGTCCTAGCCTTCCCGCTGGTGGCCGGTCTTACGGCCGGGGCGGTGCAGAGCCTGCCGCCCCGCCTGCGTCTGCAAATCCTGGCCCTGGGCGCCTCACGCCTGCAGATGCTGTGGCTTCTGGCGCGGGAGGCGCGGCTGCTGCTCCTGGCCGCCTTAATCGCCGCCTTCGGCGCGGCTATCTCTGAGGTCGGCGCCTCCCTGCAGGTGGGCGGCAACATCAAAGGGGAGACGCGCGTGCTCACCACCGCCATCGTGCTGGAGACGGGGAAGGGCAACTTCGAGCTGGCCATGGCCCTGGCGCTGATCTTGCTCCTCCTCGTCTTCACCGTGACGGTCCTCTTCACCGCCCTGCAACAGCGGGCACGACGGGCATGAGCGCACGGTTGTCCCTGCGCGACGTGACGGTGCGGCGCGGCGGGCGCCTGGTGCTCGACGTGCCGGTCCTGGATCTGGCCGCCGGCGAGGTGCTGGCCGTGCTCGGCCCCAACGGCGCCGGGAAGAGCACCCTCCTGCAGGTGATGGCCCTGCTGGAACGCCCGGTCACCGGCACGGTGGCCGTCGACGGCGTGCGCGTGCGTGGGCCGGTGCTGGCGTTGCGCCGCCGCATGGCGATGGTGTTGCAGGAGCCGCTCCTGCTGGATGGCAGCGTGCGCGACAACGTGGCGCTCGGCCTGCGCCTGCGCGGGGTGCCGCGCGGCGAGCGTCAGCGCCGGGCCGACCGCTGGCTCGAGCGGCTGGGCATCGCCCACCTGGCGGCCCGCCCCGCCCACACCCTCTCCGGCGGTGAGGCGCAGCGCGCCGCCCTGGCCCGCGCCCTGGCCCTGGAGCCGGACGTGCTCCTCCTGGACGAGCCCTTCAGCGGGCTGGACGCCCCGGCCCGTGCGCGCCTGATCGCCGACCTCGCCGCCCTGTTGCGGGAGACGGGCCAGACGGCCGTGCTCGTCACGCACGACCGTGACGAGGCGCTGCGGCTGGGCGACCGCGTGGCGGTGCTGATCGGCGGCCGCCTGCGCCAGCTCGGCCCCACGGCGGAGGTCTTCAGCCACCCGGCTGACCCGGAGGTGGCGGCGTTCGTGGGCATGGAGACGGTGGTTCCAGGCCGGGTAGAGGAGACGAATGAGGGCCTGGCGCGGGTGCGGGTCGGTTCGGTCCTGGTCGAGGCGGCCGCGGCCCCGGTGGATGGGGCGGTGCTGCTCTGTCTGCGCCCCGAGGACGTGGTGCTGGCCCCGCCCGCAGCGGCGGAAGGGCCCAGCAGCGCCCGCAACCGCCTGGTGGGCCGAGTCACGGCGGTGACACCGGCCGGGGCGCTGGAGCGGGTGGAGCTGGACTGCGGCTTTCCGCTGGTGGCGCTGATCACCCGACACTCCGCCGAGGAGCTAGACGTGCGGCCGGGCGTCCAGCTCCTGGCCACCTTCAAGGCCAGTGCCGCGCACCTCATCCCCGCTCGGCCCGCGCCGCCCGCAACGAACGCAGCAGGGTAAGCGAGTCGCTGGTGATGCCATCTACCCCCCATGCCAGCAACTGGCGGGCGCGAGCTGGGTCATTCACCGTCCACGCGACGAGCGTCACGCCTCGCTCTTTGAGCGCCGCCACCCGCTCCGGGGTGAGCAGGCGGTGGTTGACGGAGGCGGCAGGCGGCGCGCTGCCGTCTGCTAGGCACGCCAGGTAGGCGGGCAGGTGCGCCGCCTGGCCGAGCGAGAAGAAGGCCTGCACGCGCGTATCCAGGGAACGGGCGGCGTCCAGCGGCCCCCACTCCTGGCCGCACAGGGCGGCCTGGGCGAAGGCGTCGCGGCGAGCGAGGGTGGCGACGATCGCCCGCGGCAGCTCCGGCGCCACGCCCTTGAGGTCCAGGAGCAGGCGCACGCCGGTGCCGGCCACGGCGTCAAGCAGGTGGTCCAGCGTCAGCGCCGGGATGGGCGCCAGGCCGATGCGAAAGCGGCTGTAGGTTAGGGGCAGGCGCCAGAGGGTGGGGTCGTGGTGGGCCACCACCCGACCGGCCTGCCACCAGACATCGGCCTCGAGCCAGTCCACGCCGGCGGCCAAGGCGCGGCGCAACGCCCAGCGGCCGTTGCCACCGCGGTGCGCCACCAGCAGCGGTCGCGCGGCCGGGTCGGCGCGGGGATGCAGGGACGGGTGAGGGGTCGCCATCAGCGCAGGCCGATCACCGAGACGAGCACGCGGCGGTCACGCGGGTGGTCCAGCTCCACCAGAAAGATGCGTTGCCAGGTGCCGAGCGCCAGATGGCCGTCGACCACCGGTACCGTCTCACTGTTGCCGAGCAGCAGGTGCTGGCAGTGGGCGTGGCCGTTGCGGCACTCATCCTCGTTCATGTTCACCGTGCGCCGCTCGAAGTCGTTGTGCTCGTAGTGGGCGTGCTCCGGTGCCCAGGTGCGCAGCAGGCGGGCCATATCCCGCAGGAGCAGCGGCTCGTGCTCGTTGATGCGAATGGCGGCGGTGGTGTGCTGGGAGAAGACAGTCACCTGACCAACGCGAACGCCGGCGCGCGCCACCACGCCGGCCACGTCGTCGGTGATGTCCACGAAGCCGGGCGCCTGCCGGGTCCGGTAGTGGAGCGCCTCGGTGGTGACGACAAGCAGGTCACCAGGCGCCTCCACCGCGGCGAGCGTGGTCGACGCCGTGCAGCCGCTCATGTCGCTCATGGCTGTCCCCGCACTGTGCCTCGCACCCGATGGTATCACGCCGCCCCCGTCCGTGCACCACGGGCCGGCGAGGCGAGACCCCGGCCAGGGCGAACGCTCGACCCCACCTGAGCGGGCATTGTCCTGCATGAGACGTCGGCGATCGGTGACCTGACATTGGGGCGATCCCCGACTGCCCGAACGTCCGGGCGCACCGACAGTAATAGGAGAACGCACCTGAGAGCCCTGCATGACCATCGACCGTACGGCCAACCGGACCACACCGCCAACCCCCTCCACGACCCAACCGACCAACGGGGGTATCGATCGTAAGGCCCGGTTACAAGCCCCGCCCCAGCCGGTCCAGAGGCAGGACCCAGCCACGCGGGTGCGGAACTGGGACGAGGTGACCATTGGCTTTGACCTCGCCGCGGCGCGCCTGGAGGCGTACCGCTGTATTCAGTGTCCAGCCGCGCCGTGCCAGAAGGCGTGCCCGTTGCACAACGACATCCCCCGTGCGCTCCGCCTGCTGGAGCAAGGAGACGTGCTGGGAGCCGCCGACGTCTTCCGCCGCACCAGCAACTTGCCCGAGATCTGCGGCCGCGTCTGCCCGCAGGAGCGGCTGTGCGAGGGCCATTGTGTGGTGGGCAAACACGCCCTGCCGGTGCAGATCGGCAAGCTAGAGTTCTTCGTGAGCGACTACGAGCGGCGCACGCGCCGCGGCCCGCCGGAGCGCCCGCCATCCCCCGCGCCCACCGGGATGTGTGTGGCGGTGGTGGGTGCCGGCCCGGCGGGGTTGGCGGTGGCCGAGGAGCTGGCCGTGCGCGGGCACCACTGCACGGTATACGACATCTGGCCGGAGCCCGGCGGCATTCTCGTGTACGGCATCCCCTCCTTCAAACTGGCTAAGGAGATCGTGGCAGAGAAGGTCGCGGCGCTGCGTGCGCTGGGCGTGGAGTTTGTGTGCAACACCCGCGTCGGGCGGGACGTGTCCTTCCAGGAGCTCCGTGAGGACTACGACGCGGTGTTCCTGGGCACTGGCGCCGGCATCGGCGGCGAGCTGGGCATCGCGGGTGAGGACCTGCCGGGGGTGTTCTCCGCCACCGAGTTCCTCGTGCGCGCCAACCTGCCGCCCGACAAACTGCCCGCCGGGTTGCGCACGCCCCTGCCGCCCGCGCGCCGGGTGGTCGTTATCGGCGCGGGCGACACGGCCATGGACTGCGTGCGCACGGCCCGCCGCTTGGGCGCAGATGAGGTCACCTGCCTGTACCGCCGCACCGAGGCGGAGATGCGGGGCCGTGAGGAGGAGCGCCGGTACGCGCGCGAGGAAGGGGTCCGGTTTCGCTACCTCACGGCACCGGCGCGTTTCCTGGCGGACGCGCGCGGGCGGCTGCGCGCGGTGTTGTGCCAACGTATGGAGCTTGGCGAGCCGGACGCCGCGGGACGACGGCGGCCACTCCCGATCCCCGGCTCGGAGTTTGAGGTGGCGTGTGACATAGCTGTGACCGCCATCGGCTACGGGGCGGACCCCATGTGGCAGAATCTGGACGGCCTGCAGACCGACCGCGCCGGCCTGATCGTGGTAGACCCAGAGACGGGGCGCACCAACCTCAGGGGTGTGTTCGCTGGAGGCGACAACGTGCACGGGCCGGACCTGGTCGTCACCGCCATTGCCGCCGGGCGGCGCGCCGCGCTCGCCATGGATCGGTACCTGCGCGGACTGACGCATCCCTCGGCTGTGGCCGCCGATGAGCACGTTCATCCTCTTTGCACGGCGCGCGGGGCACGCTATTGTACCGCTGGGATGGGCGCAGCGCGATGGTGATCGAACGCAAACTGGCGCTGAAACAGGACGCGAGCTACTGCCCGGTGCGCGCCACGCTGGCGCTGCTCGGGCAGAAGTGGGTGCCGCACATCGTGCACGAGCTCATGCAGGGCAAACGCCGCTTCAACGAGCTGGCGCACGTGGTGGGCGGCTGTAACTCCCGCACCCTGCGCGACCGCCTGCGCAGCCTGGAGGAGCTGGGCATCGTCCAGCGGCGGATCGTCGCCACCATGCCCCCCTGGGTGGAATACGAGCTCACCCCGGCCGGCCGCGAGCTGGGCGAGGCCCTGGCCGGCCTCTCCGCCTGGGGACGCGCCCACCTGGCCAAGGCCCCCCGCCTCGAGTAACGCCCTCGCCGCGCCCCGGCGTGCCCTTGCCGTGGGGCCGCCCTTCCGCCACACTACCGACGGTACAACCCCCACGCCCGGGGTGGCAGGAGGAGCGGCAAGCGGTCATGGCTGAGGAGAAGATCGTCGTCGGGCAGCAGGCGCCGGACTTCACCCTGCGCGACGAGAACCGTCAGGAGGTGCGGCTGAGCGATCTCCGCGGTCAGCCGGTGATGATCGTGTTCTACCCCTTCGCCTTCTCGCCCGTCTGCCAGGGTGAGCTGTGCACCATTCGCGACGAGTGGTCCGCCTTCGAGCAGGCCGGCGCCAGGGTGTTGGCCGTCAGCCGCGACAGCGTGTGGGCCTTGAAGGCGTGGAAGGAGCAGCAGGGCTTCAAGCACACGCTGCTCTCGGACCCGAAAGGTGAGGTGGCGCGCCTGTACGGTTGCTGGAACGAGGACCTGGCGGCGGCTGAGCGCCTCACCGTGGTGGTGGACCGCAACGGGGTGGTGACGTACGTCACCCGCAGCCCGTCGCTCGCCACCCCGCGCGACCAGCTCGAGGCGCTGCGCGCCGTACAGGCCGCCGCCCGATGACGGCGCCATGACGTGGTGGGAGCGGTGGCTGAGCAGGCTCCGGCCTCGGCCGGTGGAGCCGGTGGAGCTAGACCCGGTCCAGCAGCTTGCCGTGCGGGCGCTGGCCCGCTTCGGGCCCCTGCCCTTCAGCCGAGTGGCGGCCGAGGTCACGGCCACGCGCCCGGCCACGCCGGCCGACGTCGTGAGCGGCCTGCTGCGCCTGGAGGCGGCGGGGATCATCGAGCGGCTACCCCCTGGCCGATCCGCCCCGCCGACCTCGCTCCCGCTTACGGGGCAGGAGCTGGAAGGGCGGGCCGGCCGGGGCGACGACCGGCGTTATCGGCTGACGCGGCGCGGGCGGCGCATCGCGCGCTCCATCCCCGCCGAGCCGCGCTCCGTCAGGCAATTTTCCATCTGAGGCGGGAGGCAAGGTGCGCTTTCCGGAGGGCTTCTTCTGGGGCAGCGCCGTCGCCGCCCACCAGGTCGAGGGCCACAATTGGGCCAGCGACTGGTGGGCCTGGGAGCACGCGCCCGGCACGCCCTGCGTGGAGCCGTCCGGTGACGCCTGCGACTTCTACCACCGCTACCGCGAGGACATCGCCCTGCTGGCCGCCCTCGGCCACCAGGTGTTCCGCTTTTCGGTGGAGTGGGCGCGGATCGAGCCCGAGGAGGGCGAGTTCTCGCGCGCCGCCCTGGCCCATTACCGGCGCGTGCTGGGCGCCTGCCACGACGTCGGCATCACGCCGATGGTGACGCTGCATCACTTCACCTCGCCGCGCTGGTTTACCGAGCGCGGCGGCTGGGAGCGGGCGGAGAACGTGCCGTTCTACGGCCGCTACGCGGAGCGGGTGATGCGGGCACTGGGCGACCTCATCCCCTACGTGTGCACGATCAACGAGCCGAACATCGTCGCCACGCTCGGCTACCTGGCCGGCGTGTTCCCGCCCGGCAAGCGCGACCGCGACGCTCGCCATCGCGCCAACGAGAATTTCATTGCCGCCCATCGCCTGGCGGTGGAGGCGGTGAAGTCCGTCCCTGGGAAGGGCTGGGTCGGCCTTACCTTGGCGATGACGGACTACCAAGCCGTGCCCGGCGGCGAGGAGCGGCTGCACGCGATCCGAGCCGTGATGCACGACGTCTTCCTCGACGCCGTGGCCGAGGACGGCTCGGACTTCATCGGCGTGCAGACGTACACCCGCCAGCGCATCGGCCCGGACGGGGCGCTGGGGCCGGAGCCGGGCGTGGAGACCACGCAGATGGGCTACGAGTTCTGGCCGCAGGCGCTGGAGGCGTGCGTGCGCGAGGCAGCCCGTACGCGCAAGCCGGTGATCGTCACCGAGAACGGCATCGGCACCGCGGACGACAATCGCCGCATTGCCTACATCGAGACGGCGCTGCGCGGCCTGCACCGCGCCATTCAGGACGGGGTGGACGTGCGCGGCTACATTCATTGGTCTTCGATGGACAACTTCGAGTGGACGCGGGGCTACGGCCCCACCTTCGGCCTCATCGCCGTGGACCGGGAGACGCTGGCCCGCCGTCCCAAGCTCAGCGCCTACTGGTACGCGGGCGTGATCCGCCGGAATGGGCTACCCTGAGAGCCGACTGGGCCGTGGTACCATGCCCCCATGCAGGTCAGCAGTGACGCGACTTCGGCGCGGCGCACCGAGGACCGGATGCTGCTGCGCGACGCGGTGACGGCAGCGCGGCTGGGAGGGGCCGTGCTGCGCGCCATGTTTCGCCGGCAGCCGGAGACGCGGCTGAAGAGCGGCCCACGCGATCTGGTCACCGAGGCGGACCTGGCGGCCGAGCGGGCCATCCTCGATTACCTGCGCGCGCGGTACCCGTACCACGGCTGGATTTCAGAAGAGGCAGGCACCGCCGCCAGCGAAGCGCCGCTGGTGTGGGTGATCGACCCGCTGGACGGCACCTCGAACTTTGCACACGGCTTCCCCCACTTCTGCGTGTCTATCGCCCTGCTGGAGCGGGGACGAACGCGGCTGGGCGTGGTGTACGATCCCATCCGGCGTGAGTTGTTCACTGCTGTGCGGGGCGGCGGCGCTCGGCTCGGCCGGCGTCGGCTCACCGTCTCCGCCGTGGACGCGCTGGAGCGGGCGATGGTGACCACCGGCTTTCCGTACGAGCCGTCGAAGCAGCGCCGGGCGGCGGCCGACCTCACGGCGCGGGTGATCGAGCGGGTGCAGATGCTGCGCCGCAGCGGCTCGGCGGCGCTGGACCTGGCCTACGTGGCGGCCGGCCGGTTGGAGGCGCACTTCGAGTTCGGCCTCAGCCTGCACGACGTGGCCGCCGGCCTGCTCCTGGTGCACGAGGCGGGCGGACGGGCGGAGGAGCTCTTCCTACCCGGCTGGCGGACGGGCTATCTGGCCAGCAACGGCACCGCCCTGCACGGCGAGCTCCTGGCTCTGCATCGCCGTTACCTCGGGCCGGTAGAGGTGCGGCCCTCGGCCCTCACCCCGGCGGGCAGGCCGGGGTGAGGGTTTGCCGCGGTGAAGGCGCTGCGTCATCATCTCGATCTCGTGGGAGCTGTCATGTGCCAGCCGTACACGACGTGGGTGGAGCTCGACCGCGCGGCGCTGCTGCACAACGTGCGCGCGCTCAAGCGTTTGATCGCACCGGCCAAGTTCATGGCGGTGGTGAAGGGCAACGCCTACGGCCATGGTATGGTCGAAATCGCCACGACCATCGCCCCGTATGTGGACTGGTTCGGCGTCAACTCGCTTGACGAGGCTGAGGGTTTGCGCGCCGCCAACATCGGCCAGCCCGTGCTGATCATGGGCGCCACCCCGCCGGAGCGGCTTCCGGGGGTCGTGCGCGGCGGCTTCCGCCAGGTGGTGTACGACCGCGCCGGCGCGGAGGCGCTGGCCGCGGTTGCCGCCCGCCTGGGTGCGCACGCTATCGTGCACCTCGAGGTCGAGACCGGCACCAACCGCCTAGGGGCGCGGGGCGCCGCCGCAGCCGAGCTGGCCGCGTTCATCCGCGCGCAGTCCGCCCTCGTGCTGGAGGGTGTCTACACCCACTACGCCAACGTGGAGGACACACTGGACAACTCGTACGCGGAGCACCAGCTCCATCGCTACCGGGCGACCCTGACCGACGTCGGCGCCTGCGACGGGCTGCTCACGCACACCGCGGCCACCGCCGCCGGTATCCTCTACCCGCAGACCCGCTTCGGCATGGTGCGCGTGGGCATCGGTCTGTACGGGCTGTGGCCATCGGCGCAGACGGCCGAAGCCGCCCGCCGCGCCGGCATCGCGCTCGACCTGCGGCCGGTGTTGAGCTGGAAGGCGCGGGTGGTGCACCTGAACGACGTGCCCTTTGGCGAACCGGTGGGCTACGGTTGCACCTATGTGGCCACGCGGCCGCGGCGGATCGCCGTGTTGCCGGTAGGCTACTACGAGGGCTTCGACCGCGGTCTCTCCAACCGCGGCCGTGTGCTGATCCGCGGCCAGATCGCGCCGGTGGTGGGCCGCGTAGCGATGAACATGACCATGGTCGACGTGACGGACATCCCCGGCGTGGCGGTGGGCGACGAGGCGGTGATCATCGGCCGCCAGGGCGAGGTGTCCCTCACGGCGGAAGACATGGCGGCACTGTTGGACACGATCAACTACGAGGTGGTGACGCGCATCAACCCGGCGCTGCCGCGCGTCTGGGTCAACGCCCACGTCGCGGACCGGGAGGCCTGAGCCTCAGCGTACGCCCGCCCTCACCCCGCCCGGAGTTTACTCCGACAGCGTCGGAGGGCACCCCTCTCCCGCCTCCCGCGAGCGGGAGAGGGAGCTGGGGGTGAGGGTTTCGTGTCGGAGGCGCTCCAGCACCAGGCGGTCCGTGGGGAAGGCAAGGTCCGCGGGCAGGGCGTCCAGGGAAAAGAAGCGCACGAGGTCCAGGCCATCGCCGGGGCGTAACTCCCCGTCCGTAACCTCGCCGGTGAACCAGATGCCCACCGTCTGCCGCGCCGGGTCGTGGAAGTTGGAGTGCACGGCGTACACGCCCGTGAGGCGCACGCGCAGGCCGGTCTCCTCCTCGAACTCGCGCCGCGCGGCCGCCTCAACGTCTTCGTCCCATTCTACGTAGCCGCAGGGGATGCACCACTGGCCGCGGTAGGAACCGGTGCGCCGGCCGAGCAGCACGGCGCCGTCGCCGGAGCGCCGCACGATCACCGCTACCCCCACGGCGGGGTTGCGGTAGTGGACGAAGCCGCAGGCCAAACAGGTGGGGCGTAACCGCCCGCCGACCGGGCGCGGCTCCAACTGGCCAGCACAGCAAGGGCAAATGCGGAATTCCGTCGCTGCCACGGCGCTTACGCCCCGATGGCGGACCGCTTGGCGAGCACACGGTCCAGGGCCGCCACCGCTTCGTCGATCTCCGCGTCGCTCACCGTGAGCGGCGGCGCGATGCGCAGCACGTTGGGGCGCAGGTTGTTGAGCAGCAGGCCCTCGCCGAGCGCCGCGCGCACCACCTCCTCGGCGATGTCGGCCTCGAACTGCACCGCGCATAGCAGCCCGCGCCCGCGCACCTCGCTGATGGCCGGGTGCCGGTCTTCCAGGCCACGCAGCTTCGCCAGCAGCCGCTCGCCCCTGGCCCGCACCTGGGCGGGGATGTCGTTGTCGATGATATACTTGAGCACGGCGTAGCCGGCGGCCGTGGCCAGTGGGTTGCCGCCGAAGGTGGAGCCGTGGTCGCCGGGCTGGAAGGTAGCGGCCACCCGCTCCTTGGCCAGGATGGCGCCGATCGGCACGCCGCCGGCCAGCCCTTTGGCCAGCGTCATCACGTCCGGCTCGATGCCGTACTGCTCGTAGGCCCACAGCGTGCCGGTGCGCCCCACCCCCGTTTGCACCTCATCGAGGATAAGCAGGAGGCGCTGCTCGTCGCACCAGGCGCGCACCTGCCGGAGATAGTCGTCGTCGGGGATGTTCACGCCGCCCTCGCCCTGGATCGGCTCCAAAAGCACGGCGCAGGTCTTGTCAGTGGTGGCGGCCTTGATCGCCTCCACGTCGTTGAAGGGCACATTGACGAAGCCAGGCATGAGCGGCGCGTACGGCGCCTTGTACTTCTCCGTGCCGGTGGCCGTCACCGCCGCCAGCGTGCGGCCGTGGAAGGAGTTGAGGGCAGAGATGATCTCGTAGGCGCCATTGCGGTTCTCGCGGCCCCACTTGCGCGCCAGTTTGATCGCCGCCTCGTTGGCCTCCGCGCCGCTGTTGCAGAAGTACACGCGGTCAAAGCAGGAGTGCTGCACCAGCAGCTCGGCTAGTTGCAGTTGCGGCACCGTGTAGAACAGGTTGGAGACGTGGATCAGCGTCTCCGCCTGTCGTTTGATGGCATCGACCAGCACGGGGTGGCAGTGCCCCAGGCTCACGACCGCGATGCCCGAGACGAAATCCAGGTAGCGGTTGCCCTGGTCGTCCCAGACGTAGGAACCCTCACCCCGTACCAGCGTGACCGGCGTGCGCCGCCCGGTCTGAAAGAACACCTTCCGCTCTACCCCTGGCCAGTCGATGCCCGTCACCATGGTCGTCTCCTTCCGCTTAGCTGACCCGCCAGCGGCCGTGCTCACCGGCCAGCGCGCCGGGCTGCGGCTGCATTAGCCGATGCGCGTGCCCGTCACGGCACCGTTCAGGGCCGCGAGCAGGGCGTGCGGCTCGCGGCCATCGACGATTACGCTCGCGGCGCCGGCGCGGGCCGCACGGAGGCAGGCCTCTACCTTCGGGATCATGCCGCCCGACACCACGCCGGCCCGGACCAGTGCCTCGGCCTCACGCGGCGCCAGGCGGGCCCGTACCGCGCCGGCGTCGTCCTTCACGCCTGGCACGTCGGTCAAAAACACCAGCCGTTCGGCGCCCAGGGCGGCCGCTACCTCGCCAGCCACCGTATCCGCGTTGATGTTCAGCAGGGCGATCTCCGGGGACGGCGCCGCCACGTCAAAGCCCACGGACGAGAGCACCGGCACGTAACCCGTGCGGAGCAACGCGTCGAGCAGCTCGGTGCGTACCGCCCACACCGCGCCCACGCGGCCCAGTTCCGGCTCGCGCACCTCGGCCAGCACCGTGGGACCATCGGCGCCGGACAGGCCCACCGCGCGGCCACCCAGGGCGTTCAGGGCGGCGGTGATCTGCTTGTTCACCAGCCCGGCGAGCACGGCCACCACCACTTCGAGCGCCGCGGCATCGGTCACGCGCAAGCCGCGCACGAACTGCGTGCCCGCGCCGTGCAGCTTCAGCCACGCCGTGGCTTGCGGCCCGCCGCCGTGCACCACCACCACTTGTCGACCAGCGCGTTGTAGCGTGACCACGTCTTCCAGGGTGGTGTCGTGCGTACCCAGGGTGCTGCCGCCGATTTTGACCACGATCACGCTCATGGGCCGCGCTCCAGGTAAGTCTGCGAGGGTAGCGGCTCGGCCCTCACCCCCACCCCCTCTCACACGTGTGGGAGAGGGGTAGCCGCAGGCCGGGATGAGGGTGAGACGTTACGTCGTGTACTCCGCGTTGATTTTGACGTACTCCTCAGTGAGGTCACAGCCCCAGGCCACAGCGGAGGCGCTGCCCACACCCAGGTCGGCGGCGAGCACGACTTCCGGGCCGCGCAGCGCCGCCCGCGTGCGCTCCTCATCGAGGGGCAGCGGCGCGCCATCGGCGTACAGCACCACGTCGCCGATCATAACCTTGACGCGTTCCAAATCCACCCGTGCGCCGCTGCGGCCCACGGCCATCATGATCCGGCCCCAGTTGGGGTCGTTGCCGTACACCGCCGCCTTGACCAGCGGCGAGGCGCTCACCGTGCGCGCCGCCCGCCGCGCCTCTTCTTCGGAGGCGGCACCGGTGATGCGCACCTCGATCAGCTTCGTGGCGCCCTCGCCGTCGCGAGCGATCTCGCGCGCCAGGTGCCGGCACACGGCCAGCACAGCCTGGGCCAGGGGCGCCCAGGCCGGATGTGCGGGCGTCAGCGGCGGCCCACCGGCTGCGCCGCTGGCGAACAGCGTCACCGTGTCGCTGGTGCTGGTGTCGTGGTCGACGCTGATCATGTTGAACGTGTCGCGCACGGCCGACCGCAGCAGGTCATCGAGGTGCTCGGGCGGTACCGGCGCGTCGGTGGTGAGAAAGCCAAACATCGTCGCCATGTCCGGGTGGATCATGCCCGCGCCCTTGGCGATGCCGCCCACCGTGTAGGTGACCCCCTCAACCGCGAAGCGGGCGGCGATGTGCTTGGGGCGGGTATCGGTGGTCATGATCGCGTGTGCCAGCGCCATGCCCCCCTCGGGCGACAGTTGAATGCGGGGCAGCGCCGCCCGGATGCGCTCCATCGGCAGCAGGCGGCCGATCACGCCGGTGCTGGCCACCACGACCTCGGTGGCCGGGCAGCCGAGCCGCGCCGCGGCCAGGGCGGCCATCTCCTCCGCGTCGGCGATGCCCTGCATACCGGTACAGACGTTGGCGCAGCCGGAATTGACGATCAGGCCGCGGGCGCGCCGGCCGGCCAGGTGCCGGCGGGACACGACCACCGGTGCGCCCTGCACCGTGCTCTGGGTGAACATGCCCACGGCCGTGCACGGGCGGTCCGCGGCCAGCAAACCGAGGTCGAGGCGGTCCGAGGCGGGGTCCTTGATCCCGGCGGCCACGGCGCCGGCGATGAACCCCTTGGCGGAAGTCACGGTCCCGTCCGGGATCAGTTCAAGCGTCAAGGCAAACCCTCTCGCGGGTGGAATGGACGTGCTCGGGTGTGAGGGGGACGGCGATGGGGGAGGCCCCGGCGGGTCCGGGGCCGTCATCGCGCGCGGGTGCGCGGTAGTGGCAGCCGTTGTATAGCCATGGTCATCGCCGTTGAGGGTCGGGCACGAGTATAGCAGCTTATGCACCCACGCGCTACGATGTCGTTCCGCGAGCGGCCGCGTTCACGGTCCCTGGCTTGGCGTTGTTGACCCGGAACGCGCTGGGGCAGACGTCGTTGAGCGGGCAATCGGCGCAGTTGGGCGCCCGCGCCGTGCAGGTGTGGCGCCCGTGCTTGATCAGCGCCACGTGGAAGGCGTACACGTCCTCTGCCGGCACTATCGCCTCCAAGAGGGTGTGCGCCCGCGCCTCGCTCGCGCTCGCCGGGATCAGGCCCAGGCGCCGGCTCACGCGGTACACGTGCGTGTCCACCGGCAGAGCCGGCCGGCCCAGTGCGAACATGAGCACGCAGGCTGCGGTCTTCGGCCCCACCCCCGGAAGGGCCAGCAGCCAGGCGCGCGCCTCCTCCAGCGGCAGGTCCCTCAGGAGCGAGAGGTCAAACGCCCCGCGCTCCTGTCGGATGCGTTGCAGCACGGCCTTGATGCGCGGTGCCTTCTGCCCGGCCAGGCCGCCGTCGCGGATGGCGGCGGCGATGGCCTCAGCCGGCGAGGCGGCGATCGCTTCCCACGTCGGAAATGTGGCCAGCAGCCTGGCGAAGGCCTTGCCGGAGAGCGTGTCGTTGGTGTGCTGTGACAGGATGGTCAGCACCAGCTCACCCACGGCGTCCCCGTGCGGGCGCCACGGCAAATCACCGTAGCGCGGGCGCAGGCGCGCCAGGACGAGATGCGGGGTAATGGGGGCAGTTGGGGCCGTGGTCATGGTTCGGCGTTCCGCAGGAGGGTGCGGGCCAGGGCCGGCAGGAAGGGCCAGCGGGCCAGCTCGCGGTCGTAGGTCGAGTCGCCGCGCATGACGCGGAACAGCGCCTGCCACAGGTAGGCCACGCGCCGGCTGAGCCGGAAGGTGAGCCACGGCGACAGGCGCAGGCTGGCGTAGAAGACGCGGGCGATGACGCGTGCCGCCCGCAGCTCCGGCATGAGCGCCCGGTCGACGGCCCGCTCGTAGGAGCCCAGCCACCGCCGGCCCTCCACCAGCGCCCGCGCCGCGTGCACGGCCGCGAGCTGGCCACTGCGCACGGCGTAGTAGATGCCCTCCTCGCTGAACTCGTCGGCCAGGCCGGCGGCGTCGCCCAGCAGCGCGGCGCCCTCGCCGGCGATCGGCACCGGGCCGCGGCGAAAGCGGATCTTGTGCCCCACCAGCCGCTCCACCGGCGCGTCGGCCAGGCCCAGGCGCGCCAGGTACGCGGTGAGGTGCCCGCGCAGCTGCCGGGCGGCGCGCGGCGGCACCACGAGCCCGATGGACAGCACCTCCGCCTTGGGGAACAGCCAGGCGTACCCCCAGGGCCGGTAGCCGAGGTCCAGGTTGGCCAGTCCGCGCCACGTCGCCCGCGCGGCCAGCGGTGCCCGCACCTCCGCCTCCAGGGCCACGCTCTCCGCTAGCCCCTCGCCCAAGCCCAGCGCGCGCGCCACCAGGCTGTTAGCGCCATCCGCCCCCAGCAGCAGCCGGCAGCGCACCGCGCCAGCGCTGGTGTCCAGCTCGAACCCGTCGCCCCGGCGCTCGACGCCGCGCACTACAATGCCGTCCGTCAGGCGCGCCCCGGCCGCCTGCGCTTTCCGCACGAGCAAGTAGTCGAAGCGGTCGCGCATGACCATGTGGGCAATAGGAGCCTGCGCCCAGCGGGTAAAGCCGTGCCGGCCGAGGTAGGTAAGGCGCAGCCCGGTGATGGTGTCCTCAATGACCTCGTCGATGGGGAAGTCGAGGGCGCGGGCCGTACGCACGGGAATGCCGCCGGCGCAGCTCTTGTACCGCGGCAGGCGGGCACGCTCGAGCAGAAGGGTGTCCACCCCGCGCAGTGCCAGCCCGCGCGCCGCTGTAGCGCCCGCCGGGCCCGCGCCCACCACCACCGCCTCGGCCTCCATGCGCATACTACAATGAGTATACGGGCTTGGCGCCCGCGACCGTGGCAGTCGCCTGCTCATCCGGTCGAGGCGCCGCAGCACGATCTTGCATGCGCTCTTCTAGGGGGCTAGCCTCAGGGACACACGGGGCGCCCCGGTGAGAGCGCCGTTCCGAGGGACACGTGTGGAAGAGCTCCGTATCGGCGAGATCCCGACGCTGCGTGATCCGGTTCTCGTGCTGGCCTTCGCGGGGTGGAACGATGCCGGTCAGGCGGCCACCGGCGCCGCCCGCTTTCTGATCGACGCCTGGTCCGCCACCCGTTTCGGTGACGTGGACCCCGAGCCCTTCTTCAACTTCACCGAGCAGCGGCCGACCATCCACCTGGCCGGGGGGACGATGCGCGAGCTCGTCTGGCCGGCCAACGAGCTCTATTACGCCCAGCCCCGCGCCACGCGCGATTTTGTGCTCTGGCTGGGCGTGGAGCCGCACCTGCGCTGGCGGCGGTTTGCCGACCTGGTCATGGAGCTCATCGCCCGCTGCGGTGTCACCCTCGCGGTGAGCCTCGGCGGCCTGCAGGCCGACGTGCCGCATTCGCGCCCTTTGCGCGTCACGGGCTCCAGCACCGACGAGCTCTTGCAGGAGCGCCTGCGCACCACCGCCGTCACCGGTTCCCGCTATCAGGGCCCCACGGGTATCGTGGGCGTGCTTGGCGACCGCTTTCGGCGCAGCGGCCTGCCCAGCGCCTCCCTGTGGGCCAACGTGCCGCACTACATCAACGCCCCGGCCAACCCCAAGGCCACCGAGGCGTTGCTCGAGCGTCTGGACATCCTCTTTGACCTGGGCCTGGACCTGCACGAGCTGCACGAACTGGGCGAGCGCTTCAACCGCGAGGTAACGGAGGCGGTGGAGGCAGACGCCGACGCGGCGGCCTATGTGCGCCAGCTGGAAGAACGGTTGGATGCCGAGCAGCAGGCGGCTGAGCGGCCGTCGCTGCCCAGCGGCGAGGCGCTGGTGCGCGAGCTGGAGGAGTTTTTCCGCCGCCGCCAGGAAGAGGAGCGTGAGTAGGCGGCCACCGGCTTCCCCGCCGCCGCCCACATCGGTATAGTGCCGATAGGAGCACCCCCGGAGGACGAAACCGGATGGACATCCTCGCCGCGTTGCTCTTGATGGTTGTTATGTATCTCGTCATCCCGGTGGCCGCCTGCGCGATCACCATCGCCATCCTCGGCGGTTGGGAGCGCTTCCTGCCGGCGGCGCTCCGTGGGGGCGAACGAGCCGCGGGCGAGCTGCGCCGGGAGCATCACTGAAGGTCCCCCAGCTTCCGCCGGCCCACCTGGGGGCGCCTAGGCCAATCGCCGCTCAGGCGCGGTTACCCACACGGGAAGCGTTCAGCTGGCCGGCTTTCTGTCAAGAATGGGATGAGCACGGCCAGAAAGGCCTCGAGCTGGTCGTGGTGCACCCAGTGACCGGCGTTGGGAATCAGCACCGACCGGTAATTGTGAAACGCTGACGCTTTGCCGTCCTTCTCCGGGTCGGTGGCCCAGCTGCGGTCACCGCGTACCAGCAGCACCGGTCGGCGGATCTGGTTCCAGATCTCGCGCGCCTCGTCGATGTTGAACTCGTAGGGGGAGTGCAGACGCACGTAGTTGTCGAACTTCCAGGTGTAGCTGCCGTCCTCGTGACGGCGGGTACCGTGGAGGGTGAGGTGGTGGGCCATCTCCGGGGTGAGGTGGGGGTTGGCCTCCTGCATGCGGCGCACGGCGTCCTCGAAGGTGGGGTAGTGCCGCGGCCGGCGCCGCTCGAACGCGCGGATCTGGAGGACGTACTCGCGCATCCGCTGGCTGGCGGGACGGCGACCGCCGATCCCGGGCCCGAGCCCTTCGATCGCGCAGACCCGCTCTACCCGCTCCGGGAAGACACCGGCGTACTGGAGGGCGATGCCCCCACCCAGTGAATGGCCCACGATCGGCAATGGGTCACGGCCCAGGTGGTCGGCGAAGGCGGCGATGTCCACCACGTAGTCTGGCAAGCTGTACTGGCTGCCGAGCGCCCAGTCGCTATCGCCGTGGCCGCGGAGATCGACGGCGTACACAGCGAAGTAGGGCACCAGCGCCTGCGCTACCCGGTCCCAGTTACGGGCGTGGTCCCGCCCACCGTGGATGAGCAAAAGGGGCGGCTTGGCTTCGTCGCCCCACCATACGTAATGCAGACGCAACCCCTGGGACGTGTAGAACCCCGACCGCGGTTCCATCTGGCTCATGCAACCTCCTGAAGGATGCGCGCCAGCTCCACGGCGTAGGCATGCGTCTTCCACGGGCCCAGCCCGGCCACACGCGCTACCTCCGCCGCGGTGGTCGGCGCCACGTAGGCCAGCGCGCGCAGCGCGGCGTTGGGTAGGATCACATCCGGCTCGACACCGCGGGCCGCAGCCACGCGTCGCCGCCACTCCCGCAGCGCCTCGTAGCGGGCTACGATGCGGGGATCAGGTGGCGGCCCGCCCCGGGGTGGCTGCGGCGGCTCGGCCTGCAGGCCGCGTCGCACGGCCGCCAGAATGCCGTTGCCATAGCGGTCCACCTGGAGGGGCGTGAGCCCCGCGCGGCGCAGGGCCATCAGGTCGAGCGGCACCCGCGCCGCGATGGCCAGCAAGGTGTCGTCGGAGAGCAGTTTAAAGGGGGGACGGTCCTGCGCCCGGGCGCGCTCGTCCCGAAAGAGGTAGAGTTCACGCAGCACCGCCCGACCGCGCGGCGGCAGGTCGCGCGCGCCTTTAATGCGCCAGAACCCCTGCTCATCGAAGCCGCGCTCCTCTGGCACGGCCCGGCTCACCCGCTCGAACTCCTCCGCGGCTTCCTCCAGACGCCCCTCGGCCTCCAGCCGCTCGCGCAGGATATCGTGCAGGGGCAGCAGGTATCGGACATCGGCGCCGGCGTACCGCAACGCGGCGGGCGGGATCGGCCGCTCCCCCCAGTCGTGCCGCTGGAAGCGCTTCTCCAGTCGGACGTTAAACCGTTCGGCTAACAGGTCGGCCAGCCCATAGCGGCGGATGCCGAGCAGGCGAGCGGCGACCATGGTGTCGAATACGGGAGTGATGCCCCAGCCAAAGTCACGGCGGAGGGCCAGAATATCGCCCTCCGCCGCGTGCAACACCTTGACTTGATGGGGGTCGTTGAGCAGCTCGGCCAGGGGGGTGAGGTCTTCCAGCGTCTTGGCGTCGATGGCCCACTCCCGGGTGCGGTCCGCCACTTGGATGAGGCAGACGCGTGGCCGGTAGGCGTGAAAGGCGTTGGACTCGGTATCGACGGCAACCAGCGGTGCCTGGCGCAGCTCGGCCACCATCTCCGCAAGGTGGGCCGGTGTTTCCACGAGCCGCGGTAGGCGTTCCATCTCCCGCTCCCCGCTTGAGGGTATCGAGCGATGCCGGCCAGGGGCAACCGCACGTCCACGCCACGCAACGGCAGGAAGGGACAGGCGGTACTTGCATCGGCTCTTGATGTATGTCAGTATGCACCATGGTCCGGCCGGGGCCGGAAACGCCCTGGCGTCGGCGGTGTGCACACCAGCGGCCGTCGACCGCAGGTCACAAATTGCCAGACAGGAGGGAAGAGCAGGCAATGCCACAGGCTCGCTGGAGGTTCCGGTTCGCGCCTCTCTTGCTCGGTGCCACGCTGGCGCTCGGCCTGGTTGGCTCGGCGCTCGCGCAGACCCCCACGCCCACCCCGCGCCCGGCCACGCCCACACCGACCGGCGGTGGCCCCACCCCACCGAACCGCTTTTACGGCACCGCCACGCTGGCCGGTCAGCCGGCCCCTAGCGGCGCCCCGGTGGTGGCGCTGATCCGGGGGCAGAACTGCGGCACCGGCACGGTCATCTCCGCGGGAACGATCAGCACCTACACCGTTGATGTCGCCTCTGACTTCACGGTGCGCGGCTGCGGCCGTGACGGGGACACCGTGACGTTCACGATTGCCGGGGCGCCCGCCACGCAAACGGGCACCTTCCAGACCGGCGCGTTCACGCAGCTCAATCTGACGGCGCAACCGGCGACGCCTACGCCGACGCCGGTGCGCACGCCTACCCCGGCGCCGACGCCGGTGCGCACGCCTACCCCGGCGCCGACGCCGGTGCGCACGCCCACGCCGGTTGCGGCACCCGCACCGCAGCGGCCCGCCGCGCCGCCTGCGGCCCAGCGCCCGGCCGCCGCTCCAGCCCTGCCGCGCGCCGGTGCCACGCCGACGGACAACGCGGCACCGCTGTGGGTGGTCCTGCTCGCCGCGGCGAGTATGGGTGCGGGTGGCGCCCTCATCGCCCGCCGCCGCGGCTAGCGCCTGATCCGGTCCCGGCCATACACGAGGCCCCCGGGGCAGTTCTCGGGGGCCTCGTGCTGGGTTGACCCACATCAACACGCGGGCGGCAGCGCTAGGGCGCTAGACGGCCACCGCGTTTGCCCTCTTGCCACCCAAGTATTCGGACGCTGCGTAGTGCACCCGCTCCAGGAGCCGCGTGAGCTCAATGGTCTCGCGCGGGTCCAGGCCGGCAAACATCCGTGTCGTCGCCTCCCGGCCGGGCGCCAACGTCTCCTCTAACTTGCGGAGGCCCGCCTCCGTCAACTCCAACCGGATTGCCCGTCGGTCGGGAAGATCTCGCACCCGGCGCACCCAGCCCTGGCGTTCCATGCGGTCGATGAGGCCGGTGACCGACTGGGTCTCCTGCGTGAGGAGTTGCGCCAGTCGTGAGGGGGTCATCGGCCCCTCGCTGTGGCGGATCGTGCTCAGGGCGAGCGCCTGCGGCAGCGTCACCCCCGTCTGCGCGATGCTGCGTTCAATAGCCTTGAAGATCACCGAATAGGTCAGATACAGTTGCCGCCACGCGCGTGCCGCGGCACGCGCGCCGTCCGTCTCCTCCATCGTGCGCACACCCTTCCTCCCGGATCGTGAGCCGCGCGGGGGCGCCCGGCGGCCGCGAGTAGTATGGCCGGAACGCTGCACACCTGCAAGCGTTGATATCACGCGGGATGAAGGTTCGCGCGCTTCCCAATAGCGACAAAGCCGCGTGGGTACAAGGCGATCGCTGGCGGTGCATGACCGCCTCCGCGCCGTCCCGCACGCACCACCGACGTGGACCCGCCGGCATCCGCCCGCGTAGGATGGGGCCATGCGCACTGAGATCCGTCGTGTGGCCCTCGCGTTCGCGCTTGGTTTCTTCGTGCTCACCCTTGGCCTAGCGTGGTGGCAGGTGGTACGCGCCGACCAGCTCGCCAACCGCGCTGGTAATCCGCGCCTGGCTGAAGCCGCCGTTCGCGCCCAACGCGGCACCATCTACGCCGCCGATGGCACCGCCCTGGGGCGCAGCGAACGCGGACCCGACGGTCGGTTTCGCCGCATCTACAGCGACCCTTCGCTGGCGCAGACGCTCGGATATGTGAGCGCGCGGTACGGCGTGACCGGCGTGGAAGAGGCGCTGAACGACTACCTGGACGGCCAGCGCGGGCGCGGCCTGCTGGCACAGATCCGCCAGGAGCTTGCCCGCACGCCGGTACGCGGCAACGACGTGGTGCTCACCATCGACCCGCGCGTCCAGCAGGCGGCGGCCGTGGCCCTGGGGGACCGCCCGGGCGCCGTGGTGGCGTTGGACCCGCGCAGGGGCGCGGTGCTGGCGCTGGTCTCCTCGCCCGGGTTCGACGCGAGCGCCATCGACCGGGACGGCGAAACGCTGCTGAAAGACCCACGCACACCGCTCCTCAACCGCGCCACCCAGGGCCAGTACCCACCGGGCTCGACGTTCAAAACTGTGACCGCCGCCGCCGCGCTCGAATCGGGCACCTATGCGCCGGATGCCCGCTTTCGCTGCCCCAGCGGCTTTCTGGTGTCCGGCTTTGTGGTGGCCTGCCGCGGTGTGCCGGAGGGGGTGCAGGAGTACGATTTCGCCCACGCCTACGCCTGGTCGATCAATGCCACCTTCGCCGAGATCGCTGTGCGCGTCGGCGCGCCTGCGCTGGTGCAAACCGCCCGCCGCTTCGGCTTCGAATCCCGCATCCCATTCGACATTCCGCTGGCCCCAAGCCGCCTCTTGCGGCCCGGCAGCGCCTTCGATCCCGTGTTGCTGGCCAGCACCGGCTTCGGTCAGGGGGAGCTCGCCGTCACGCCGCTGCAGATGGCGCTCGTGGCCGCCGCCGTGGCCAACGACGGGGTGCTGATGGAGCCGTATCTGGTCCAGCGCGTACAGCGACCCGATGGCACCGTCCTCCGAGAGCGCCAACCCAGAGCCCTCGGTCAGGCCGTCCGCCCCGAGACCGCGGCCGTGCTGCGCGCCTTTATGGTCACGGCCGTGCGGGAGGGGTTCGGCGGCCCGGCGGCGATCCCCGGCATCACCGTCGGCGGTAAGACCGGCACCGCCGAGACCGCCACTGGCCGGCCCACCCATGCCTGGTTCATCGGGCTGGCGCCCGCAGAGCAGCCGCGGGTGGCCGTGGCGGTGATCGTCGAACACGGCGGTCAGGGCTCGGCCGTGGCTGCGCCCATCGCCCAGGCCGTACTGCGGGCCGCGCTGGTGCGGTAGTGCCGGGGCCGGGCCGCGGCGCGCTATATAATGGGCTCGATGAAGGCGCTGGCACGGCTGGAAGCGATCCTCCAGGAGATCATGGAGCGGCCGCAATGGCTGCTCACCTCGAAGCGGCTCCACCCGCTGGAGCTGGCATCCGCCCTCTGGCGCGCTCTCGAGGAGCAGGTGCTTCCCGTCGGGGACCGCGTGCTGGCGCCGAACCGGTTCCTCCTGCGCCTGCATCCCGCCGATCACGCCGCCTTCGGGACCGTCCAGCGCACCCTGGAGCGGGAACTGGCCGGCTACCTGACCCGGGCGGCGGCCGAGCGCTCGCTGGACCTCGTTGGTCCGCCGGCGATCCAGCTCCTGCCCGATGACGCGATCCCGCCCGGTGAGATCGTGGTGGAGGCGGCCTTTGACGAGCCCGAGGCCGTGTCTGCCACCACCGCTCGGCCCCTAGCCCTGGCGGCCGGACTAACGGAGCGTATCGGGCGCGAGGCGCGAGCCGATGCCGGGGCTCGGGCGAGCGCGGTGGTGGAGGTGCTGACACCGGACGGGCGCGTGGCGCAGACGGTACCGCTGCACAACGGCGCCGTCACCATCGGCCGCCGCTCCGATAACGACATCGCCCTACTCGACCTGGAAGTCTCACGGCGCCACGCCCGCATCGACTATGTTGCACCGCAGTACTACATCAGCGACCTCGGCAGCACCAACGGCACACGCGTTAACGGGCGGCCGGTCGACGGCCGCCAGCCGTTGTGGTCCGGTGACATCATCGAGGTCGGTTCCAGCCGGCTGCGGTTTCGCATGGCGTGAGCCGCGGCACGGCCGTACCACTCTGCAAGGGGTGTGAGCGCTGGACGTCGACGCCCTGTTGCTGTTGCGTCTGGCTTTTCTGGCGGCGCTGTACGGCTTTCTGGCGTTCGTCGCCCTGGCGGCCTGGCGGAGCCTGCACGCCGGTACGGGACAGGCCGGGACCTTCGGTGAGCTGATCGTTCTGGACCCGGCGCGCTCCCGATGGGCCCCCGGCAGCCGGATTCGCGTGGCACCCGGTGCGGTCGTGGGCCGGGACGCCGCCAACGAAGTCGTGATGGAGGAGGATACCGTCTCAGCGCGGCACGCCCTCCTCCGCTTCGATGGTCGCCGTTGGTGGGTGGAAGATTTAGAAAGCACCAACGGAACCTTCGTGAACGGGCAGCCGGTGACCGGCGCGCGGCGTGTGCGCTCCGGCGATGAGATCCGTTTCGGCCGCGTCGCCGTGCGCTTCGAGGCCGGCTCAGGGGCGCGCCGCAACGGGCACCGATAGGCGGAGGAGGATCGCCACGAGGGCGTAGTTGGCGAGGATGGACGAGCCACCGTAGCTCACGAACGGCAGGGTGATGCCGGTGATCGGGATCAGCGATAGGTTGCCGGCGATGATCACCAGTGTCTGCAGGGCGATCACCGCCGTGCAGCCCACCGCCAGGAGGCCGGTAAAGTCGGTGGGCTGGCGCGCGGCAATGGCCAACCCGCGGAATACGAGCAACAGGTATGCGGCCACCACGGCAAATGCTCCAGCCATGCCTAACTCCTCAACCAGGGCGGCAAACACGAAATCGGTGTGCACGGCCGGGATGTAGCCGGGGAATCCCTGCCCGATGCCGGTGCCCAGCAGCCCGCCGTTGGCCACCGCGTATAGGGCCTGGCTGATCTGATACCCACCGGCGGCCTCGTCCGCGAACGGGTGCAGCCACGCGTCGATCCGCCGCTGCACGTATCCGAACAGGTGGTACGCTACCAGCACGTCCAGCGCCACCAGCCCCGCGCCCACCAGCACGAACGACGTGCGCCCACTGGCCACGTACAGCATGAGTAACGTCACACCGGCCAGGAGCAGGGTGGCGCCCAGGTCCCGCTGCCACACCAGAACAAGGAATGTGAGCACCCAGATGAGGGCCAGCGGTATCAGGTAGGGCAGGGTTGGCAGCCGCACACCGCGCCAGCGCTGGCCGGCCGCGCGCAGGATCAGCCGCCGGTCGGCCAGATAGCCAGCCAAAAACACCACCAGCAGGACCTTCATCACCTCAGTCACCTGCACGGCGTAGTCGCGTGTGCCCAGCCACAGCCGGGAGCCGTTGACCTCCCGACCCACGGCCGCGGTGACCAGCATCAGGGCAAGACCGGCGCACGCGGCCAGGTACTTGTACCGTCGCAGCCGATGCACGCGCCCCAACAGCGGCACAAGCATCAGTAACGCTAGCGTCCCGAGCGCATGCCACCGGAGCTGCCGCACGCCTAGCTCCGGTTCCAGGCGCGTGACGAACAGGAGCCCGATCCCCGATAGGACGACCACCAGCGGCAGGAGTATCTGGTCCGAGGCCGGCAATAGCACCCTCAGCCCGACATGGGCCACGACCGCTACCAGCAACAACCCCAAGATGAGGCGAAGCGGGTTGACGGGGAGCGCTGGCAGCGCGCGCTGCAACGAGGCGGCGCCGGTGAGCAGGCACACGGCTGCCACGATCAGGAGCCAAAGCTCCAGCCAGCGCCCGGTGCGTAACGACCGGGCCGGAGCTGACGTTGTGCCGAACAGGGACTCGACCCGCACGCGGTTCCCGCCGTCGCAGTGGGTCTGCGATACTAACCTAGCAGCCGCACGGCGCCACGTCTCGCCTCGTTCGGCGCAACCCTGTCCGGACGCGGGTCATGACCGACCGACAGACCGGCCGCATCCCCCACGAGCGGAGCAGCCCCGGCTTGTTCACGCTCGGCGGGCGGTACGTGGCCGAGCGGGAGATCGCTCAGGGTGGCATGGGCGTGGTGTATGCCGGCCGCGATGCGCTGCTCCAGCGGCCGGTGGCCATCAAGGTGCTACGGCTGGAACCGGGTCGGGAATCTCGCGACGAGTTCCTGCGGGAGGCCCGCGCCGCCGCCGCGTTGCGCCATGCCCACATCGTCGATGTGTACGACGCCGGCGTGGAACGAAACCTTCCCTATATCGTGATGGAATACGTGTCCGGCGAGACCCTGCGGGACCTGCTCGCACGCGAGGGCCCGCTGGAACCGGCGCGGGCCGCGCTGCTGGCCGCCCAGATCGCGGAGGCGCTTGACTACGCCCACCGCCAGGGCGTGGTGCACTGCGACGTCAAGCCTGGCAACATTCTCCTCTCGCCCGAGCACGGCCCGAAGCTGGTCGATTTTGGGATCGCTCGCGCCGGCGCGAGCGCGGATGACGGCAGCATCGCCGGCACCGCGGCCTATATCGCCCCGGAGGTGGTAGCGGGAGGCGCCATCGACGGTCGGGCGGACGTCTACAGCCTGGCCGCTGTGCTGTACGAGCTGCTGACCGGCCAGCCGCCGCACTTGGAACGCGATCTGGCCGAGATGATTGCCCGCCGCGAGCGGCGGCAGCCGCTGCCCCCGGACGAGCGCAACCCGGCGGTGCCGCACGAGCTGTCCGCGCTGGTGATGCGCGCGCTGGAGCCGGACCCAACGCGCCGCTTCGCCACTGCTGCCGAGTTCGCCGCTGCTCTACGTGCCTTCTCGGAGGGTGTCACCCGACGGATAGCGCGGCCGGTCGCGCCGGTCACCCCCTCCACCGATCAAGCCACCGAGGTGATGCCACGTCCGTTGGCGGCGGCACCGCGCGCCAAACGCCGCCGGGCCCCTCTGGCGCTGGGCATGGTCGCGGTCGCACTGGTCGCCGTGGTCGTTGGTGCGGCCGCGCTCCTGCGCCTTGGGCTCCCCGGCGGCACCGGCACGGTGATGGTGCCGGAGGTTATCAACCAGCGCGTGGACGCGGCCGCAGAGCGGATCCACAGCAGCGGCCTGCAGGTGGCCTCGCCTGTGGAATTGGTGTCCAACCCGGCGCCGCTGGGCACCGTGATCGGCCAGGAACCGCCGCCAAACACACCGGTCAAACGCGGCACCGGCGTCCACCTCACCGTGAGCACGGGTCCCTGAGTGAGCAGCCATCACCATCCAATCCGCCTGCTGGTGCCCCTCATTGTGCTGCTGTGCGCGACGGCCACGCAGGGGTGTACCAGCCACACGCCGCCCCAGCCGCCAGCGCCACCGGCGATGGTGGACGTGCTGCCGCGCGAGATCACCGGTGACCGAGACGCCTTCGTCATCCTCGTCGGATCGGGCTTCCGGCCCGGCCTACGGGTGGCCATCGGACCGTGCCTGGTGGGACGCGATGTCCCGGGGCGGGTCACCTGGCTGAACGAGAACTACGCCACGGCCAGCATTGCCGGCAGGCTCGAGCCGGGGTATTACGATGTGGGTATCACCAACCTGGACGGCTCTTTCGCCAAGCTCGACCGCGCCCTGACCGTCCAGCCGGCGCGCGGCCGTAGCCCGATTCCGGCGTGTCCCACTGGTGCACGGGAGCCGGCGGCGCCGACCATGGCCACCCCACCGCCGAGTCCCACGCCCACCGCCACACCGACGCCTTCGGCCACACCCACGGCTACAGCCTTGGCGATGCCGACCCCACCGCCGACACCAACGCCGGCGCCCACCACACCTTCAGCCACGCCAACTGCTCCCGGCAGGCCAACCGGCCCGCCGCCGCCGACTCCGACGGCGGTGACGACGGCGCCGCCGGGTCCCCCAACGACGCCCACGCCTGAGCGGACGCCTACCAGGTGATGCCGTGGGTGCGCAGGGTGTGCACCAGGGGCTCGTAGCCAGTGAAGTGGATGCCGAGCATCCCCACCGCGCAGGCAGCCGCCGCGTTCTTGGGGTGGTCGTCCACGAAGACACAAGCCTGCGGCCGCACGCCGGCCCGTTCCGCGGTCAGCAGGTAGATGGCGGGGTCGGGCTTGGCTATGCCCACGCGCGCCGAGATCACCAGCGGGTCAAACAGGTGCGCGATGCCGTAGCGCTCGCGGAGCACGGATTCAAGGCGCTCGTCGGCGTTGCTGAGCAGGGCCACGCGGTACCGCCGTCGCAGCGCCTGGATTAATGCGACGACGTCCTGATTGAGGGGACGCGGCACCGCCCGCCACTCGGCATAGCATTCCGGCACAGGACGACCGGCGGCGCGGGCCAGCTCGCGCTCCACGGCCGCGATATACACTTCCTGCGTGCACCGGCCGGTCTGCAGGGCCTCCCACTCGGGGGTGCGGTACAGCGCGCGGCGCAGCGCCCCCGCCGGCAGCCCGTAGCGCTGTTCGAGTTTGGCCATTTCGTCCCACCCCATGTCGATCACCACGCCGCCGAAGTCGAAGATGAGGACACGGTACCCGGCGCACGCGCCGTCGCCGGTCGGGGCAGAAGCGGTCATCGGACTCCCCTCTGAACGCGAATCGGGGCAGGGCCACTACCGGCGGGTGGTGAGGGCGCGAATCAGCCGCATCTGCGCCAAAAGCGCCAGGGGCAGCACCGCGCCACCCAGCAAACCGATGGCCAGGGCAGCAAACCGCGCCTTGCCGGCCAGCGCAGCTACCGTCCAGGCGATGACGAACCCAGCCGCGCCGCCCCCCACGGCCGCCAGGCGCGCCGGACGGTTTGGCTCACGCACGGTCCACACTATCGCCACGGTTAGACCGAGCAACGCCAGCACGAACACCACTGCGAGCGCCACGACCATGCGCCTCCGGCCCGTTTGGCGCCGACCCGCGGATGGATAGCAGCACGATGATAGCGCAGCAAGGGCGCTCACTAAACCGGAGCGCGCACAGCAGTGCGCGCGCTTCGGGACCGACAAGGGGGTGGTAGGGGGTAAGCGTGGCGGACGCAGCCAGCGGCGCTGCCGGTTCCCTCGCTCAAGCGGCGCTGCTCATGCCGGCCAGGCGCTTGCGGACGCTGCGCGTTGGCTCGTCGGCAATAAAGGGCCGCACATCTTCCAGGTACACGGGACCGTTGCACCGGAGGCAGCGCAGGCGCGGCCCGGCGGGGCGGGCCGCGCCCTTGGCCGGCTCGAACAGCCAGTCCTTGAGCGGCTGACCGCGCACTCCGATTAGCTCACCGGACACATGCCCACAGTGGTAGCATTTCACATCGGCGATGACCTTCATCGCGACCCTCCCATACCAGGCCGATCACCCGGCCGGCAGAGCCAGGCTATCGCGGCCGCTCCCGGCGAGCGTTAAGGCTTAGTTAAGCACGCCCGAACACCAGGCTAAAAGACGGTGGTCGCGTCGGACCTGCAGGTCCGACGCGGCCACGCCTCTTGCGAGGACGCCGAGCGCTCGTCGCGGAAGAAGCGAGGGAGTGCTGCCCTCACGCCGTGGCGGGTTCGATCTGTTCGATCCGGTAGCGGAAGGTGCGCGCCGGGGCCTCGACCAGAACCTCCTCGCCCTCTGAGCGGTCCATGAGCGCCCGGCCGACGGGGGAGGAGACGGAGATTTTGCCCTCGGCCGCGTTCACCTCGCCGGGGCCGACGAGGAGATACGTCACCTCACGGCCGCTCTCCAGGTCGCGCAGGCGGACGCGCGAGCCCATCCGCGCGACGTTCACCGCCGCTGGGCGCTCAACCACCACCGCGCGCTTGAGGAGTGACTCCAGCTCACGGATGCGGGCCTCCAGGTGTGCCTGCTGCTCGCGCGCGGCGTCGAGCGGGGCGTTTTCGCGGAAGTCCTTGTCCGCCATGGCCGCGCGCAGCGTCTCGGCGATCTTCGGCCGCTGTGCCCGCAGCTCCTCCAGCTCCCGCTCCAGGGCCGTGCGCCCTTCGGCGGTCATCTCCACGCGGTCACCGCCCGGCGGTTCGGTCGCGTTCCCGCCCGAGGTCACCATGCGCCGGATACGAACGTGGGAGGCGAGGTTTTCAGTGATGTACCGGTGCCGGCGGGCGAAGTTCAGGAGCCCCCGCACCGTCTCCAACCGGCGCTGGGCGTCGGCAGCGGTGGAGTTGCGCTCGCAGTAGCGCTCGAGGTCGACCGCACGCAAGCGGTTGAGCGGCGTGTCTCGGCCCATCTCATCAACGAACCGCCAGATCTCGGGCGCCTGGTCCTGGCGCGCTTTCGGCCGGAGGGATGCCAGATAGCGCTGTGCCGCCTCAGCAATACTCACTATTTCTACTGAAACTTCCGTCACGTAGCGCTCCTAACGACGAAATCGTCTAGCATCGATTGTAAGAACAGCGGCAAAAATGCGTCAACGCGGGTGGTGTCCATGCATCCTGATGCCACCGCGGTGGTTCAGCGCGCGGTGAGCCTGCGCGGGCGTCCGCTGGACGACTCCCAGCGGGCGCTCCTGGCACGGTATGTTGACCGCCTGGCAGCGGCCACAGCCACGCTCAACCTGACCGCGGTGCGGGACATCCTCGGCATCTATCGCCGCCACATTGCGGAGTCCCTGGCCCTCCTGCGGCTCTTGGAGGAGCATGGGCTGGTGCCGGAAGGGGCACGGCTGATCGACATCGGCAGCGGCGGCGGCCTGCCGGGGATCCCAATGGCCATCGCCCGGCCGGACCTGCGCGTCGCTCTGCTCGAAGCGGTGGGGAAGAAGGCCGCGTTTCTCCGCGACACCGTGGAGGCGCTGGACCTCCCGCGGGTGGACGTGCTAGCGGTGCGCGCCGAGGAGGCCGGTCGCGATACCGCCCACCGCGAGCGATACGACGTGGCTGTGGCGCGGGCTGTGGCCCCACTCAACGTGCTGGCCGAGCTGGCGCTGCCCCTGGTCCGTCTCGGTGGCTGGTTGGCCGCGGTCAAGGGCTCGAAGGTGCACGCCGAACTCGCCGAGGCGCACGAGGCGATCAGCCGGTGCGGCGGGCGGGTGGCCGCGGTCTTCCCACTGCCCACGCTGGTCGGCGCGCCGCTGTCGGTGGTCTTGATCCGAAAGGAGCGCCCAACGCCGCCGGAGCTGCCCCGGCGGCCGGGGATACCGGCCAAACGTCCGCTCCGGTGACCGGCGCACCGCTACCGCGCTGGCGGCGTGGTGGCGTATCCTGTGCTGGCACGGTTTACCGCGAGGGGAAGGGTGCGAACCCATGGCGACGACCACGACCTCGCGTCGACTCACCGGGGTGTTAGCGCTCGACTCGACAGCGTTCCGCGCCGTTGCCGAGGACGAGGGAGCGCTGGACGGCGCCCTGGTGACGGTGGTGGGGGCCACGCTCCTGGCCGGCATCGGCGGGCTGCTCTGGACCCAATGGGGTGGGCACCCGCCGGCCAACGCCACGTTTGAGATCGACCTGCGCCGCTTCATCGCCCGATCCGTGCTCCTGGGCACGATCGTGCAGATCGGCGCCTGGCTGCTATGGGTCGGGGTGACGTTTTTGTACCTGCGGGCCTTCGGTGAGCGGGTGAGGGGCGCACGGCTGGCACGGGTGATGGGCTACGCCTTTGCCCCGATGGGGGTGCAACTGTTCATCGCGCCGCCAGGCATGGAGATCGCCGCCGCGGCCGTGGCGTTCGGCTACACCGCCGCCGCCATGATCATCGGCGTAGAGGCGGCGACCGACGCCGCCCGCGGGCGGGTAGCCCTGTCCGTGCTCGTGGGGCTGGCACTGTTTGCCGTTGTGTTAGGCTTGCTGGGTAATGGCACCAGCGACTTGGCGCCAGGCATTTTCGCCCTGGACCCGCTGCCCACCTCTGTCGGCATCCTGCCGCTGCGCCCCTGAGCCCGGGCCATTCAGCCGGCCTGGGCACCGACCCGACCGGAGCCGCCATGAACGCCACGCAGCCCGAGCCGTGGCCGCCCGGGAACCCCGCCGTCAACCTGCCGCGGTTCTACGCCTTCCAGTTCCTCACCAACCTGCAACTGTGGCTGCCTATTTGGGTGCTGTACCTGCGTGACCTGCGCGGGCTGAGCTTGGCCCAGATCGCGGCCATGGAGGCGCTCTTCTGGCTCGTGATCGTGGCGGCGGAGATGCCGACCGGTGCGATAGCCGATCGCTGGGGCCGCAAGCTGTCCCTATTGCTGGGGGCGGCCAGCAACGCTCTGGCCGTCCTGATCTTCGGCGTGGCCACCGGCTACGCGCTGCTGCTCCTGTCCTACCTGGTGTGGGGCATCTCGATGACGCTCACCTCCGGTGCCAACACCGCGTTCGTGTACGACACCCTGGCCGCGCTAGGGCGGGAGCGCGAGTTCACCAAGGTGTGGGGCCGCGCGCAGGCGTGGATGATGGCCGCCGGGCTGCTCGCCTCCCTGGCCGGGGCGCCGCTGGCCGCGGTGACGAACCTAGCCGTGCCGGTGCAGGCCAGCGTGCTGTCCAGCGTGGCCGCCGCGGCCGTTGGGCTGGGCTTTCGCGAGCCGCCGCGGTTGGGCTCGGCCGCTCGCCTGGCGTACGGTAAGGTGCTCCGTATGGCAGCACAGCACGCGCTCCGGCACCCGCCCACCCGCGCCATGATCGCCGTCACCACGGTGTTCGGCGCCGCCACCACCGCGACGTTCATCCTCACGCAGCCGTATCTGGTGGATGTGGGCGTGCCCCTTGCTCTGCTGGGCCTCGTGCTGGCGCCCGTGCAACTCGCCTCGCTGACCGGCTCGTTGACGGCGCACCGATTGGCGGCTCGCATGGGCGAGCGTCACGCCTTTTACCTGGTCTGCATGCTGTACTCGCTGGCGCTGCTGGCCCTCGGCGCCGCCGTCTCCGTGTGGGCGATCGCGCTCCTGCTCGCGCTGCGCTGGAGCGGCGCCGCTCGCCTGCCGCTGGCTAGTGACGCCATTACCCGACACGCCCCACAGGAGCTCCGCGCCACGGTCGCCAGCGCGGCCAGCCTGGCCGTTGGCCTGGGCACCGCCCTCACGCAGTACCCGCTGGGCTTGCTCGCTGACCGGACCTCGGTGCGGGCGGTGTTCCTGGTGCTGGGCGCTGGCACTGCGGTGCTGGGCGGGGCGGCGCTGGCCTGGTGGAGCGCCGCCATGCGCCGGGAGCAAGCGGCGCTGGAACCGCAGGCGCCGCTCACGACGCGGGCGCCGTAGCTGGCCGCCCCGCCTCAACCGATGGCACCCTGAGCGCGCAGCGCGGCGATCTCCTCATCCGTGCGGCCAAGGGAACGCAGTACGTCGTCGGTGTGCTGGCCGGGGAGCGGCGCGGTGGAGCGGACCTGGCCCGGCGTCTCCGAGAACTTGGGCGCAATGCCCACCTGCTCCACCTCGCCGAACACGGGGTGGGGCACCTTCACCACCATCCCGCGGGCGCGGTTATGCGGGTCGTTGAGGGCCTCGTCCAGCCGCAGCACCGGGGCGGCGCAGATATCCCACTGAGACAGGTACTCAAACCACTCCTGCCGCGTCTTCTTGCGGAACTCGGCGCGGAAGTGGGCGAAGATCTCTGGGTACTTGCTCGTGTCGTACTCGTAGGGAATGAAGTCCTCGCGTCCCATGGCCCGGCAGAGGTTCTCCCAGAACCATGGCTCAAGGCTGCCCAAGCTGAACCACTCCCCATCGGCGCACTGGTAGACGTTGTAGTGCGGCGCGCCGCCATTGAGCAGGTGCTGGCCGGGCATGGGCGGCCGTCCACCGGCCAGCACCTGCGAGGCCGCCGCGGTGAGGAGCGACAGCACCCCGTCGCTCATCGCCATATCGATGTACTGACCGCGGCCAGTGCGTTCCCGAGCCAGCAGGGCGGTGACGATGGCAAAGGCGGCGAACAGACCGCCGCCGGCGAAATCGGCGAGCAGGTTCATGGGGATGGCGGGCGGCTGACCGGGCCAGCCGGTGACACCCAGCGCGCCGCCGATGCTGATGTAGTTGATGTCATGGCCCACCAGTCGCGCGTACGGCCCCGTCTGCCCGAACCCGGAGAGCGAAAGGTACACGACGCGCGGGTTGACTCGGGACACCGCTTCATAGTCCACGCCTAGCCGCTGCACCACGCCCGGGCGGAACCCCTCCACCACCACGTCGGCGTCGCGGGCCAGTTCCATGAAGATGGCGCGCGCCTCCGGCAGCTTCAGGTTGAGGGCGATGCTGCGCTTGTTACGACCGAGGGCGTTGTAGGCCTGCGCTCGTTCGGCCCCGGCGCCATCGCCGGTCCGTACCGGGCTGCGGCGGCGCTCAGCGCCCTCACCGGCCTGCTCCACGAGCAGGACATCGGCGCCCAGATCGGCCAGCAGCATCGTGCAGTACGGCCCCGGCGCCAGCCGGGAGAGGTCGAGCACCTTCACCCCTTGCAACGGGAGCATGAGCGGCCCTCCGGTCGATGGCAGTTCTCGCCTGCATCGTCCCGGAGCAGGGGTGGTGGGTCAAGGGGGAGCCGGCGGCCGCTCGTCCACCCCGGGGCGGGGTCTTGTCGCCCCTTGACGCGCTTGCTACTATAGGGGGTGCGGAGGCCGGCGATGGCCGCACGCAGGTTGGGGCTGTAGCTCATCTGGGAGAGCGCCACAATGGCATTGTGGAGGTAAGGGGTTCGAGTCCCCTCAGCTCCACCGCTTCGAGGCCCCGGGGTACCGGGGCCGGTTTGTTGCAATTGAGCCGGGGCAACGGCGGCGAACAGGAGTAGTAGGCCGCGCGCGCCAGAGAGCTGGCGGAGGGTGCGAGCCAGCGATAAGGCGGCTGAACTCGCCTGGGAGCTGCGGCGGTGAATGGTCGCGCGGGTGCGAGCCTCCGTCTCACGCCACGACCGTCTAGCCGTCGCCGGGTGGCGCCCGTTACCGCGCCCCCGAGCGGCTCACGGCGCCATCCGCTCCCAGGCGGAAGACGCCGGCGGGCAAGCAGGGTGGTACCGCGGAGCCAAGCCCTCCGTCCCTGCGCGGGCGGAGGGCGCATCGTTTAAACGTTAGCGCGCTGGCGGCCCGTCGGCACGCGGGCCGGCCGCATGGATGGCACGGCATCCCTCCAGGAGGTGGACCGTGGTGCGGATGAAGTTCGGGCACGCCCGCGTCCGCACCGCCGTCCTCGGGCGGCGAGGGGCAACGCGCGCGGGCGAGCCTGGCCCCGGCCGGGGCCTTTCGGAGGACCGTGATGGTGGAGAAGTACAACCCCCCGGAGATCGAGCGCAAGTGGCAGGAGCGCTGGGAGCGTGACGGGCTGTACCGCACCGACCTGAACAGCCCGGCGCCCAAGTTTTACTTCCTGACCATGTACCCGTACCCATCCGGTGATCTGCACATCGGTCACTGGTACGCGTACGCGCCGGCCGATACCGAGGCCCGCTACCTGCGCATGCGCGGGTACAACGTGTTCTTCCCGATGGGCTTCGACGCCTTCGGCCTGCCGGCGGAAAACGCCGCCATCCGCCACAAGATCCACCCGTACCAGTGGACGATGGCCAACATCGCCCGCATGCGCCAACAGTTTCGCAGCATGGGGGCGATGTTCGACTGGTCACACGAGGTCGTCACCTGCCTGCCGGAGTACTACCGCTGGAACCAGTGGTTCTTCCTGCAGTTCTACAAGCACGGCCTGGCCTACCGGCAGAAGGCGGCGGTCGACTGGTGCCCCTCCTGCAATACCACGTTGGCGCGGGAGCAGGTGTGGGGTGAGGATCGGCGCTGCGAGCGGTGTGGCACCCCCGTGGAGAAGCGCGACCTGGAGCAGTGGTTCTTCCGCATCACCAAGTACGCGGAGGAGCTGCTCAACTTCGAGGGCATCGATTGGCCGGAGCGCGTGCGCACGATGCAGATCAACTGGATTGGGCGCAGCGAGGGGGCCGAGATCGCATTTCGTACCGAGGACGGCGACGAGATCTGGGTGTTCACCACCCGTCCGGACACGGTGTACGGTGCCACGTTTATGGTGCTGGCCCCCGAGCACCCGTTGGTGCCGAAGCTGACCACGGCGGAGCGGCGCGCTGAGGTGGACGCGTACGCGGAGCGCGCCCGTCGGGAGACGGAAATCGAGCGCACGGCCGCCGACCGCGAAAAGACCGGCGTGTTCACCGGTTCGTACTGCATCAACCCGTACTCCGGTGCCCACATCCCCATTTACGTGGGTGACTACGTGCTGGCTACCTACGGCACCGGCGCGGTGATGGGCGTCCCGGCCCACGACGAGCGCGACTTTGCCTTCGCCAAGAAGTACGGCCTGCCCATCCCCGTGGTGGTGGCGCCGCCGGACTGGCAGGGCGAGGAGCTCGCGGCGGCGTACACCGAACCAGGGACGATGGTTAATTCCGGCCCCTTCGACGGCACACCCAGCGAGGAAGGCAAGCAGGCTGTGATCCGCTACGGCCAGGAGCGCGGCTTCGCCAGGCCGGCTATCACCTACCGCCTGCGCGACTGGTTGATCAGCCGCCAGCGGTACTGGGGCACGCCCATCCCCATCATCTACTGCCCGCGCTGCGGCACTGTGCCGGTGCCGGAGGAGGACCTGCCCGTTATCCTGCCGGAGGATGCGGAGTTTCTGCCCACCGGTGAGTCGCCGCTGAAGTACCACGAGCGCTTCCGCCGCGTGGACTGCCCGCAGTGCGGTGGGGAGGCAGAGCGGGAAACGGACACGATGGACACCTTCGTTGACTCCTCGTGGTACCAGTACCGCTACCTGTCGCCCCACTACGAGCAGGGGCCGTTCGACCCCGCCTATCTGGGCTGGCTGCCGGTGGACCTGTACACGGGCGGCATCGAGCACGCTACCATGCACCTGCTGTACACGCGCTTCTTCACCAAGGCGATGCGCGACCTGGGCCTGGTGCCGTTCAACGAGCCCATGCTGCGCCTGGTGAACCAGGGCATCGTGCTGGGGCCCGACTCCCAAAAGATGTCCAAGTCGCGCGGCAACGTGGTCAACCCGGACGACTACGTGAGCACGGTGGGCGCCGATGCCTTCCGCTGCTATCTCATGTTCATCGGCCCGTGGGAGGAGGGTGGGCCGTACCGCCCACAGGGCATCGAGGGCATCACCCGTTGGCTGAACCGGGTGTGGACACTCGTTCAGGAGCCGCCGCCCAGCGGCACCCCCGACCCAGAGGCCACCCGCGCCCTGCGCCGCACGCTCCATCAGTACATCCGCAGGGTTACGGAAGACATCGAGCATTTCCGCTTCAACACGATGCTCTCCAAGATGATGGAGCTGACCAACGCCCTGCGGGACGCCCGTGAGGCCAACAACATCGAGCCGGCGGCGTGGCAGGAGGCGATTGAAACGCTGCTGCTGTTGCTGGCGCCCAGCGCCCCGCACCTGGCGGAGGAGCTGTGGGAGCGCACGGGCCGGCCGTACAGCGTGCACGCCCAGCGCTGGCCGCAGTACGACCCCGCCCTGGCCGCCGAGGAAGAGGTGACGATCGTCGTCCAGGTGAACGGGCGAGTGCGGGATCGCATCACGGTTCAGATCGCCAGTTCGGAGGAGGAGGTGCGTGAGCGGGCCCTATCCAGCCCGCGGGTGCGTGAGCACCTGGGCGGCGCCCGGGTCAGCCGGGTTATTTACGTGCCCGGTAAGCTGATCAACGTGGTGCTGGACGGCCGATAGGCCGTTAGCCGCGCCAGGGGCACGGTGTGTTAACGGGTGGTGTCGTCGAACTGCGCTTTGGCCGCACGCACGGCATCGAGCAGCGCCTGCAGGCGCTGCTCGATGCCGTTCAGGACCGCCAGGGCGTACCGGTCGGCCTCTTCCTCCTGGGCATGGGCGCGGGCCGTGGCCTCGGCCAACAGGCGCTCGGCCTCGGCCTGCGCGGCGGCCAGGGTGCGGCGGGCCCGCTCCTGGGCCTCCAGCTCGAGCTGACGCGCCCGCTCCTCAGCGGCGCGCGTAACGGCCGCCTGGCTCACGCGCTGGGCCGCCTCTCGCTCCGCCTCGGCCACGATGCGGGCGGCCTGCGCCTCCGCCTCGGCGATGGCCTGCTCCCCCCGCTCAATGATGGCCCGTGCCTGGCGGATGTTGGTCGGGATCGCCTGCCGCAGCGCGGCGATGATCGCCAGCAGGCGGCCACGATCGACCACCGCCCCGCCGCCGATCACGCTGCGACGGGCGGCCCGCACCTCCGCCTCCAACTCGTCCAGGAGCTGCAGGATGTCGACGGTAACCGCCCCGCTTTCCCGATACTAGGTGGTGGCCGTGTGCCGCTAACCGTACCCGAACTTCTTGCGCAATGCCTCCGCCACGTGGGCGGGCACCAGGTCGCTGACGTCACGCCCCAGGGCCGAGACCTCACGGATGCGGCTGGCGCTGATGAACAGGTGCTCTAGGTTGGTCATGAGGTATACCGACTCGATCTCCGGCGCCATCTTCTTGTTCATGAGCGCCATGTCGAACTCGGCGTAGAAGTCGGTCACGGCCCGAATCCCGCGCACGACGACCCGCGCCCCCTGGGCGCGCGCGAAGTCCACCATCAGCCCTCGGAAGGGGATGACCTCCACGTTGGGCAGCTCGGCCACGGCCGCCCGCAGCATCTCCACCCGTTCCTCCGTGCTGAATAAGAAGGGCGTGGTCGGGGAGTCGTTCGGCGCCACGATCAGGCGCTCAAACAGCATCGCGGCCCGGGTGATGATGTCGAGGTGGCCGTTGGTCACCGGGTCGAACCGGCCGGGGTAGATGGCAACGGTCACTGCCGCCTCCTAGTGATAGATGGTGACGCAGGTGTCGCCGTGGCACCGGGTGAGATACCGGGTCAGCGGCCCGCATGCCTCCGGTGGCTGCCGTCGCTTGGAGTGCTCGTAGACCACGACGCTCCGTTCATTGATGATGCCGTGGGCGTCCAGCGCCGCCAGCACGGCGTCCACCCGCTCATCGGCGTACGGTGGGTCCAGGAACACCACGTCAAACGGTCCATCCAACCGCGGCAGCACCCGCTCCACGTCCCCTTGGATCAGGCGGGCCCGCGCGGCTAGCTTGGTGCGGGCCAGGTTCTCCCGGATCACCGCGCACGCCGCCGGGCTGCGCTCCACCAGCACTGCCTCGGTCGCGCCGCGACTGAGCGCCTCGATCGCCAGCGCGCCGGTACCGGCGTACAGGTCCAACACTCGCTCCGGCTGCACACCCATGGAGGCCAGCATCGAGAAGATCGCCCCCCGCACCTTATCCGAGGTGGGGCGGGTGCCAAGCCCCCTGGGCGCCTTGAGCGGGAATCCTCGCGCCTCACCGGCGATCACGCGCATGCCCCCGGCCCCTCAGCGCGTGGCGGTCGGCGACCGCGGCGGCGGCGTGGCAGCCGGGCTGGCGGAGGCCGGCGCACTGGCGCGCAACGTCACGCGTTGGCTGTTGATCACCCGCATCACCCCATCGCCCACGACCAGGGAGACGGTGTGGTCGCCGGGATCGGGCGGTGCCTTCCAGGTGAACACGGCCTTGCCGATCTCTTTCGATTGCCCATCGACCAGCCACTGCGGTTGCAGCAGGCCGCCGTTGGGCTGAAGCAAGGTGGGTGCGCCGGCCTTCTGGTACTGGGCGATGGCCGGCCAGATGTTTGCCATACCCTCGCCCGCCGACGCGTCGTCCACCGCCACACCGCCCAGCCGCCACAGCTGGACGAACTCCAGCTTGAAGGCGGCGCTGAAGGCATTCTCGATCCACACGGTGCGCAGGCTGTCGCCGGCCTGGTACACGAAGGACACCGCCGCCGCGTTGGCATCCCAGATCAGGCCGGCGCGGCCGCCGGTTCCCTCGCGGTTGAGGTTATCCGCCGTCACCTGCACGTCACTGTTGGCCACCAGCCGCTCACGATCGCGCACTGTAAACTGGGCAGCTACGCTGAGCGCTTCCACTGCCGTCAACAGGCGCGTTCCCTGCTCTGACCGCTCGGTTGCGAGCGGGCTGAGCGTGAGAATCACTTTCTTGGGATCCGCCACGCCGGTGATGTAGTTCAGCGCCTCGCGCATGGCGCGGCGGTAGATGGACTGATCCCGCTCCGGATAGATGCGGACGTAGTCTGCCACCCGGGCGAGCTCTTTCCAGTCATAGCCGAAGGTGTTCCAGTTGGTGCCTTCCCGGCGTGGCAGCGGCAGCGTGACCGTAAGGGTCTGCCCCGTCTTGTGGAGCTGCTCCGCCAGGGCAGTGACCAGCGCCAGATACGCGCCGCCCAGGTTCGGGTCGATGGCCGTGTATTCCAGATCGATGCCATCTAGGCGATGGGTTTGCACCAGCTTGACCAGCTCGGCCACATGGGCAGCGCGCGCCCGTTCCGATGCGAGGATGGCGTTGACGGCGTCCCGTTCCGCGCCGGCCGTAGCGCTGACCACCGGCACTACCGCCACCACGTCGGATGCCGGCCGGGGCGAGGGCGCGCCGTTCACCGAACCGTCGGGCGCGGGCACGTAGTCCGCCGGGCTGAGGACGGTGACCAGCTGCTCGGCGTCGGGATGGAGGGAGGCACCCGGTTTGAGAATGCCCTGAACTTGGAAGCCGCCGCTGATGCGCCGCATCACGGCGATATTGTCTGGTACCTGATCGACCTGGCCACGCGCCGCGCGCCCGTCCGCGGTCACTTCGGCCGGTGCCAGGCGTCTCCAGCTCCCGCCGCTGTAGGTGAAAAGCGCCAGGCCACGGCCGGCCTTGCCCTCCTCCAGGGGGATCGTCATCGTCGCCGGTCCGACGCCGCGGTCCCGGCGGATCTCGTAGAACTGGCTGGCCAGCTGAAACCCTTCCGGCGGCCGTGGCACGTCGGTGCGACGGCGAACCAGCGATCCTTCACCCGCCCGCTGCCAGCCATCACCGCCGCGCAGGAGGCCGAACGGCGGCAGGAACAGGACCCAGCTTAAAATCACCAGCAGCGCGGCCGCAGCGGTTAGCAGGAGCGGCAGCCGCGTCGGCTGCCGACCCAATCGGTCGAGCGAGGGCGGTGTGCGGCGCGTGAAGCGTGTACCCGGGGGTTGCCTCATGAGCCTGTCGGTTCCTCGGCCGGCGGCCGCCGGGGGCGTTTTCCCGGCGTCGGGGCACCGCGCGCAGGGTAGACAAGCACCCTTCGACGGTCAAGGCGCAATCGCCTAGCGAACCCCGACGGTGACGTCAGCGGTCATCTCGCGGCCGCCACGCAAGAAGGCGATGGACACCGTCGTGTTGGGCTGAAGCTTGGCCAGGATGTTCAGGTACGGCATGTCCTCCGCGATCTCCATCTTGTCGATGCGCACAATGATATCGCGGGGGCGAATGCCCGCCTTGGCGGCCGGGCTTTCCGGCACCACGTCGACCACGTACGCGCCGGCCTGCACCGGCAACCCGTACTGACGCGCCAGCTCCGGCGTGATGAGCTGGTGCTGGATGCCCAGATATGGCCGCTGCACCTTGCCGTTGCGAATGATCTCATCCACCAGCGGCTTGAAGGTCCGGCTGGAGATGGCGAACGTCACGCCCTGGACCTGAAGGCCGCTGGGCGTGCCCCGCACCACGGTGGTCGTGATGCCGACCAGCTCCCCGGCCAGGTTGACTAAGGCGCCGCCGCTGTTGCCGTGGTTGACCGCGGCATCCGTCTGGATGAGGTCCTCCATGATGGCATTGTCTTTGGGCCAGCGCCGGTGCAGGCCGCTGACGATGCCGCGCGTCACGGTGTTGTTAAAGTCGTTGCGCACGTCGCGCGGGCTGGAGCCGAAGGCCGGGCTGCCGATGGCCAGGACCGTCTGTCCCAATCGCAGCGCGTCGGAATCGCCAATGGGGACGACGGTCAATCCTTCGGGCTGGACGCGCACCACCGCGATGTCCGTGAACGGGCTGTCGTCACCCACGAGCACTCCAGGCCGCTCCTCCCCCGATTGCAGGCGAACGGTGATTCGGCGCTGGTTCTCCACCACGTGCTGATTGGTGACGATATACCCACGCGGGTCGATCACCACTCCGGAGCCGATGTTGGTCTCCTGGAACACGCGGCCGGCAGCATCGGTGCGGGCGGCCTGCACGATCAGGGTGACGACACCGGGGCTCACCTTGGCCACGGTTTCCGTGATGGCCGATTCTTCGGATGTCACCCGCAAGGTAGTCACCGGAGCGTCCGTCTGCCGTGCGGCCTCCCGCGGCACCCGCGTGGGAGAGGCGGATTCGCGCGGGATCAGCGCGGCCACAAGGCCACCGGTTACTCCGCCGGCCACCGCACCCACCAGGAGCGCCACACCGATCAGGGCAAGGACCATGCCCCAGCCCGGATGCCGCTCGTCCGCACCGTAGTACGCCATTGCGCCCCACCCCAGCGCCGAACCGCCGCCTCACCGGGATTGTACCACTCGGGTGCCCCACCGAGCCGCCGGCCGTGCCCGGCCGCGTTAGGCGACTTTGACAAGCCGGACGGATGCCCCTATACTACAGGCGCTCGAAGCGGCTGACGGCGCATGGCGCCTTCAGTCTCTTTTTTCATTGTTTCGCTCACCTACCGGCGGCGCTCGACTGTCGAGCCGGAGAGGATTTGCAACCGGCATCCGCGTACGACCACCAACGGCGACAGTTCGTTTGTAGGGATCGAGGTTCCCAACATGGTCGAAAAGACCTACCCGATGACGCGCGAGGGGCTAGAGCGTCTCAAGAAACAGCTCGAAGAGCTGCGGACCGTGAAGCGGCGGGAGGTGGCGGAGCGGATCCACGCCGCGCGCGAGTTTCAAACGACGCAAAACAACCCCGAGTATGAAGACGCCAAAAACGAGCTGGAGTTGATCGAGGCGCGCATCCGCCAACTGGAAGAGCAGCTGCAACGGGCCGTGATCATCGACGAAGAGCGCGCCCATCACGCTTCCTCCGTCATGCTTGGCTCAACGGTCACCGTCACCGTGGACGGCGCCGACCGAGAGTACACCATTGTCGGTAGCGCCGAGGCCGACCCAGCCCAGGGACGGATCTCCAACGAGTCCCCGGTGGGGCGTGCACTACTGGGGAAACGGGTGGGTGACGAGGTGCAGGTGGTGGCCCCGCGCGGCATCATGAAGATGAAAGTCAAGGCCATCCACTAGGCCGACGCCGGTGCAGCCCACCGCGCGGGGACGGCCAGGGCGCCGTCCCCGCGGCGCGTAAAGGTCGCACACCATGTCTGAGCGCAACGAAGAGCTGTTCGTTCACCGCCTGGCCAAGCTGGAGCGGCTGCGGGCGCGTGGGATCGACCCCTACCCGCCTTCCTTCCACCGCAGCCACAGCGCCGCACAGGCCGTGCAGGCCCTTCTGCAGGCGGAGGCCGCCGGTGCCGAGAGCGGCCCGGTCGTCACCACCGGCGGGCGGATCACCGCCCTGCGCGTCATGGGACGTCTCACCTTCGCGGACTTGCGCGACAGCACCGGCCGGATTCAGGTCCAGCTCACGCGTGACCGGCTGGGCGACGAACGCTACGCCCTGATCAAGGAGCTGGACCTGGGCGACTTCCTCGGCGTGACCGGCCCGCTCTTCCGCACGCGGACGGGGGAGCCGACCGTGGCCGTGGAGGGCTTCACAGTGCTGGCCAAGGCGCTGTGGCCGCCGCCCGAGAAGTACCATGGCCTCACCGACGTGGAGTTGCGTTACCGGCGCCGCTACCTGGACCTGATGGCCAACGAGGAGGTGCGCCGGCTGTTCCAAATCCGCAGCCACGTCGTGGCCACCATCCGCCGGTTCATGGATCAGCGCGGCTTCATCGAAGTGGAGACGCCCGTGCTGGTGCCCTCCGCCGGCGGCGCGGCGGCCCGGCCGTTTGTGACCTTCTACAACGCCCTGGGCGAGGAACGGTACCTGCGCATCGCTACCGAGCTGTACCTCAAACGCCTGATCGTGGGTGGACTGGACAAGGTCTACGAGATCGGCCGCGTGTTCCGCAACGAGGGGCTGGGCTGGAAGTACAACCCCGAGTTCACCATGCTGGAAAGCTATGAGGCCTACGCGGACTACCACGACGTGGCCGAGATGGTGGAGCAGATGGTGAGCACCGTGGCCCGCGAGGTGTTTGGCACCGTGCGCCTGCCGTATCGCGGCGGGGAACTCGACTTCACCCCACCCTGGCCGCGACGGACCATGCGCGAGCTTTTGATCGAGTACGCTGGCCTTGACTTCACCCGCGTCCGCGGGGAAGACGCCATGCGCCACGAGCTGCGGCGGCGCGGTCTGGAGGTGCCACCCTCCGCCTCCTGGGGGAAGCTCCTGGATGAGCTGTGGTCCACGTTCGTGGAGCCGCACCTCGTCCAGCCCACCTTTGTGCTGGATTACCCGGTGGAACTATCGCCGCTGGCCAAGCGCAAGCCGGGCAGCCCGGACCTCGTCGAACGCTTCGAAGCGTTTGCCGGGGGTATGGAGATCGCCAACGCCTACAGCGAGCTCAACGACCCCATCGACCAGCGCCGCCGCTTCGAGGAGCAGCTTCGCCTGCGCGCCCGCGGCGACGAGGAGGTGGAGCTCGTCGACGAGGACTTCCTGTTCGCGTTGGAGCACGGCATGCCACCCACCGGTGGTCTGGGTATCGGCATCGACCGGCTACTCATGGTGCTGACGGACCGTCCCACTATCCGTGAGGTGATCCTGTTCCCGCAGCTCCGCAGCCAGCGCGACCCCGACCCCCGGCGCCCCTCGACCGGAGAACAGCCGGATGAGCGCACCGCCCAGCCGTGAGCCGCACTCTGCGCACGCGCCCCTGCGCCACATGACGGCCACCGGCTTCCTGGTGTGGAACGGCCAGGTGCTCCTGCACTGGCACCGCAAGAACCGCCTGTGGCTGCCGTTCGGCGGCCACATCGAGCCGGGCGAGGACCCCGTGCAAACGGTGCTGCGCGAGGTGGAGGAGGAAAGCGGCATCGCCGCCGAGGTGATTCAGCAGCCACCCCCCTTCCCGTTTGAGGAGCCACGACAACTGCCGCCGCCCGTGACCATCCTGCTGGAGCGGGCCACCGACGGCCAGACCTGGCATGAGCACATCGACCTGATCTACTTCTGTCGCCCGCGCGATGGCGTCGCGGGCTTGGCCCTGGACCGCGATCCGACCCTGCGCTGGGTGAGCGAGGCGGAGCTGCGTGTTAACGCCCCGGTTGCACCGACCCCGGACGAGCCACCCGTGCCCATTCCGCTTGACGTGCGCACGCTGGCCCTGGAGGCCATTCGGGCCGCGCGCGCGGCCGCCAAGCCCTGACGTCGGTTCCGGGCAACCGAGGCCACCGCGTCGCCCCTTACCGAGCGGTATGGTACAGTGCGCACGCACATCGAGGCCCGGTGGGGCCGGACTGCATCCGAGGAGGCAAGGAGCGTGAAAGCAGCGATCCTCCACGCGCCCAACCAGCCGCTTACCGTCGAAGACGTCGAGATCCGCAAGCCCCTGCGCGGTGAGGTGTTGGTGCGCACGGCGGCCAGTGGCGTGTGCCACAGCGATCTGCACTTCGTGGAGGGCCTCTGGCCGGCCCCTCTGCCGATCGTGCTCGGACATGAGGCGGCCGGGGTGGTGGAAGAGGTCGGCGAGGGCGTCACCTATGTGACCCCTGGGGATCACGTGATCGTGTCCTTCACGCCCTTCTGCGGCCAGTGCGCCGACTGCGTCTCCGGCTCACCCCACCTGTGCACGAACCCGGTTGCCGCCTTCCCGGCCGGTCGCCAGGCGCCGCCGCGGCTGACGCGCAACGGGGGCGTGCTGCACCAGTTCGCCGGGCGCGGGCCGGCCTCCTTTGCCGAGTACATGCTCGTGTCCGAGAGCTCCCTGGTGAAGATCCCGGCGGAGATGCCGCTGGACAAGGCGGCGCTCATCGGCTGCGCCGTAACGACTGGGATCGGAGCGGTGATCAACACCGCCCGTGTCCACGAGGGCGACACGATCGCCGTCATCGGCACCGGCGGCGTGGGGTTGAACGTGATCCAGGGCGGGGTGCTGGCGGCGGCGAGCAAGATCATCGCCATTGATGTGCTGGACAGCAAGCTGGACTACGCCCGCACGATGGGTGCTACCCACACCGTGAACGCCACGGCTACCGACCCGGTCAAAGCCGTGCAGGAGCTGACCGGCGGCCGCGGGGTGGACTACGCCTTCGAGGCTATCGGCAGCACCCAGGCGGCGCGGCAGGCGTTCGACATGGTGCGCCGGGGCGGCACGGCCGTGATCGTGGGTATGATGCCGTGGGGCTCGGAGATCGCGTTGCCGGGGCCGGCGTTCCTCGGCGAGAAAAAGTGCATCGGCAGCTATTACGGTTCCACCCGCTTCCGCATCGATATGCCGCGCCTGTGCGAGTTCTACCTGCAAGGAAAGATCAAGCTCGATGAGCTGGTGACACGCCGCTACCAGCTCGATGAGATCAACGAGGCCTTCGCGGCGATGAAGCGGGGCGAGGTGGCGCGCAGCATCATCCCCCTGACCGCAGCGTGAGGCGCGATGCCTATTACGTCATACGCACTACGCGTCGTGCTCCTCACACCACGCCGGAGGTGCCGCCGTCGATATTCACCGCCGTACCGGTGACGTAGGAGGCGCGGTCGGAGACCAGGAAGGTGATCACGTCCGCCGCCTCCTCCGCTTCGCCGATGCGGCCCAAGGGAATCCCTTCGGCCATGCGCGCCCATGCCTGCTCTAGCGGCAGGTCCGGGAAGCGGCGCCGCGCCATGCGCTCGATCTGTGCGCTCTTGATCAGGCCGATGCAGACGGCGTTCACCCGGATGTTGTAGCGAGCCAGGTCCTTGGACATGGCCTTGGTGAGGGCAATGCCGGCCGCCCGGCTCACGGTGGTAGGCAGCGAGCTTGCCCCCGGCTGCTTGGCGCCGATGTTGGTGACGTTCACGATGCGACCGCCACCAGCCGCCTTCATGCCGGGGATCACCAGTCTCGTAGTACGGACCGCCGCCATCAGCTTCAGGTCGAGGTCAGCCTGCCAGGCGGCGTCGTCCACGCTCTCAAACGGCGCCGCGGCCGAGGTGCCGGCGTTGTTCACCAGGATGGTGATCGTCCCCAGCTCGCGCGCCACGGTCGTCACCATCCGCTCGATCTCCTCCGGGCGCATGACGTCGCCCGGCACCGCCAGCACCTCGGCGCCAGTCTCCGCCTTGATCGCCGCCGCCGCCTCAGTCAGCACGTCCGGCCGGCGTGCGCAGATGGCCACGCGCGCCCCCTCGCGCGCCAGGGCCCGCGCGGTGGCACGACCGATGCCCTCACTGCCGCCCGTGATCAGCGCCACCCTGCCGGTGAGCCCCAGATCCATCGTCAACCTCGCACCTCTTGACATGAGAGATGAAACGAAAAGTGCGCGATATACGCAATACTCAACACGCACTATGCGATGCTATCTATTCATATCTCGCGCTTGAAGTACGGGATTACCCGATCGCCGAAGAGTTCGATGGAGCGCAGAATCTTCTCGTGTGGGATGCGTGCGGCCTGCATGAAACAGATGAGCTGGTCTACGCCCGCCTGTCGATACTTCTCGATGATCCGGATACACGTCTCAGGGCTGCCGATGCAGAAGGTACCGTTTTCGATCAACGACGTCATGTGGGCGGTGGACTGCTCGCGAGCCGCGCGAGTAAGCTCGCCGTAGTACTCGTACCCCGGGATCTGCTTGCCGCGCCACTCCCCCAGCAACGAGCTGAGCATGGCGGTGTACCAGAGGGCGGCCGGCCCGCCCACTCGCTGCGCCTCCGCGTCATCGTCCAGGCACAGGGTGACCGTGAACCCGGCCACCTGCTCGTTGACAAAGGCGCCCACCGGCTGCGCCCGCTTGATCGCCTCCCGATACGGTTGAATCCGGCTGGGCAGCTCGGCCGGTTGGCCGATGATGAAGCACAGCACCCCCAACCCTCGCTCCCCCGCTTCGATGAACGTGCGCGGGGTGGCGGCGGCCACCCACATGGGCGGATGCGGCTTCTGGACCGGCTTGGGCCAGATGGAGCGCGGCGGCATGGAAAAATACCGCCCCTGGTAGCAAAAGGGGTCCTCCATCCACATCCGCGGGATGATGCGCACGGCCTCATCCCACATCGCTTTGGTCTCGGCCGGACTGATGCCGAACCCCTCCAGCTCCGCCGGCGTGCCGGACCGTCCGGTGCCGAACTCTACCCGGCCGTTGGAGAGGATGTCCAACGTGGCAATGCGCTCGGCCACCCGGATCGGGTTGTTGTAGGCCGGCGGCAGAAGCACGACCCCATGGCCGATGCGGATGCGCTCGGTGCGCTGGCTCACGGCGCCCAGAAACACTTCTGGCGCCGAGGAGTGCGAGTACTCGGTGAGGAAATGATGTTCAACGACCCAAACGTAGTCGAAGCCCTTCTGGTCGGCGAAGGCGATCTGCTCCAGGGCCTGGTGGAAGATGCGCGCCTCCCAGCCCTCGTACCACGGTTTGGCGTATTCCAACTCGTACAGCAGCCCGAACTTCACGACGCGCTCCTTCCCGCGCAGCCCGTCGTCAGCACCGATTGAATCCCTTCCGCGAGCGCGGGTCAATGACCCGGTCCCGCGGACCGAGCGGCCCTGGCGAGGACGTGTGACGCCCGCTAGGATGCAGCCAGCCACCATTGGGAGGAAGACCATGAGCCCGCTCCAGGGAACGCCGCCGGAACACGTGCTACCGGTCATCCCGCCGCCCATCACGCGCCGGGCGGTCAACTCGGCCGCCGCGTCGGAGAACCGCATCCACAGCGATGAGGAGGCGCGTCGGCTGGGCTACCGCGCGGCGCTGGTGCCCGGGGTGACGCTCTACGCGTACCTCACCCAGCTGGCCCTCCCCGCCTTCGGCGCCACCTGGCTGGAGCGGGGGGCAGCCACCGTGCGCCTGCTGCGTCCCGTGTACGAGGGTGAGCTGGTCACCTGCACCGCCACAGCCGCCGAGCACGAGGGGCTTCCGGCCCTGTCCATGACCTGCGCCCGGGCGGACGGCACGGCCTGCGCCGAAGGCCTGTTCTGGCTGCTGCCCGCCGACGCCCCCCTGCCGGACCTCCCGCCGCTGCCCGATGTCCCAGCGCCCGACCCCAGGGCGCCGCTTACGCCGGACACGGTGCCGCTCGGTCGGCCGCTGGCGCCGTTCACGACCCTTGTGACCGAGCAAGAGGCACGCGCCTACGCGGACGAAACGGACGATCCGTCGCCGTGGTACCGGGGCCCGTCGCCGTTCGGGCCGGCGCTGGTGCCGCCCGGGGTGCTGGCTGGTCGGCAAGCACGGCTCCTGCGCCACAACTTCAGCTTTGGCCCCAGCATCCACACCGCCAGCGAGATCCGGCATCTGGCGCCGGCGCCGGTCAACGCCACCTACCGCACGGGTGGGGTGATCCGCAGCACGTTCGAGCGGAATGGCCATCATTACCTGCTGCTGGAGGCGGTCACCACCGCCGACGACCGTCCCGTCGTGTGGGTGCGGCATACCTCCATCTTTCGGGTGCGCGGCTCGTGAGCGCGACGGTGTCCGTATGCGTGGTGGGCAGCTTCATGACCGACCTGGTGATGCGCGTCGCGCGCCGCCCTCAGGCCGGTGAGACGGTGCAGGCCGAGGAGTTCGGCATCTTCCTGGGCGGCAAGGGCTTCAACCAGGCGGTGGCCGCGCGGCGACTGGGCGCGCGGGTGGCGATCATTGGCCGCGTAGGCGCAGACGAGTTCGGCGCCCGCTTTCTGGATGCCCTGGCACGGGAGGGGATCGGCGCCGACGGTGTCATCCGCGACCCAGATCAGGGCACAGGGATCGCCACCCCGGTGGTGGACGCCGCGGGCGCCAACAGTATCATCATTGCCCCCCGGGCCAACCTACGGCTCCGCCCAGCAGACGTGGCCGCCCACGCCGAGCGGATCGCCGGGTGCGATGTGCTGCTGCTTCAGCTCGAAGTGCCGGCCGAGGCGTCGATCGCCGCGGCGCGTATCGCCCATGCGGCTGGCCGGCGCGTGGTGCTCAACCCGGCGCCGGTGATGGCGTTCCCGGATGAGCTCTTACGCTTGGCCGACGTCATCACGCCCAACGAGGTGGAGGCCGCGGCCCTCACCGGGGAGGCGGTCACGGGGCCCGAGGCGGCCCTGCGGGCGGCTGAGCGGCTGCTTGCACGCGGTGCCCGCGCCGTGGTGGTGACGCTGGGGGCCGCCGGCTGCGTGGTGGCCGCAGGCACCGCGCGCGTGCATCTGCCCGCCTTCCCGGTGGAAGCGGTAGACACCACCGCCGCAGGGGACGCCTTCACCGCCGCCCTGGCGGTGCGCCTGGCCGAGACCGACGACCTGAGGGAGGCGGCCCGCTGGGGCAACGCTGCAGGGGCGTGCGCCGTGCGGCGCTTTGGGGCGGAGCCATCCTTGCCACCCCGCACGGCGGTGCTCGACATGCTGGCCGGTGGCACACCGACAGCGTGAGCGGCGCATCGCCATTGATGCCCATACACGGGAAGGGTGACCGCCGCAAGAGGGGACACGCCCGCTCCGCTGACCAGACCGTCCCGAAGCCGCGCTTCCGGGCACGTCCAGCGCGCCATGCCCTCGCGGCCCATGATCTCGGGGAATTGCCTACTTGCCGTTATGCAATCCCCCCGTTAGGGTATGAGCAGTTTCCGGACCTTCTTGCCAAGCGCTTTCCCACCCGGCAGCCCGCCGTTGCTGGAGCCTGGATGCCTCTATGGTGCCGGCGATTCCCACTCACTATTATCGCCGACCGCTCGACCGTCCCCGCGCCGCAGCCCTCTTCGCGGCGTTCTTCTGCGCCGACCTGAGCGGGTGGGTGCAGCTCCTGGTCACCACGTGGGTCCTACTGCACATGACCTCCGCCCCGCTGCTGCTACCGCTATTCATGACCGCCCGCTCACTGCCGCGACTGGCCGTGGCCCCGTTCGCCGGGGCGCTCGCCGACCGCGCGGACCGGTTAACCCTGTATCGTGTCTCTCGCATGCTGGCCGTCGCCATGCCGGTCGGCCTGGCCGCGGCCGTGGGCGGGCATTTGCCCACCGCCCCGGCGGTGCTCGTCATCGGGGCGGTGGGCTCGTTGGTGGCGGCCATCGACCAGCCGGCGCGCCGTGGCTTGCTCTGGGACATGGCGGGGCCGACTCGCCTGGTGGGCTCGTGCTCCCTGAGCACTGGCGCGTTCCACTCGGCGGCGGCGGTCGCGCCGGCACTGGCCGTCGTGCTGACCGCCCGTCTGGGCAGCAGCGGTGCGCTGGCGGCGGCCGCGGCGATCGCGGGCGGCGCGCCGCTGGCCCTGCGGCTGGTTCGCCGGCTGACCGGCGCCGCCCTGCCGCGCCGCCCATACTCCGAAGCGCACCCGCTGGGTGGTATCCGCTATCTGCTCAGCACCCCACGCGCCCTGGCGTTGGTGCTGCTCACCGGCTTGCCCGGTCTAGCCGGCCGCGCGGTAGCGATCGTCGCGCCGACGATGGGGGGCGCGCATCTCAACGCCTCGCTGGCCGGTACCAGCGCCCTGGCCTCGGCGCCGGGCGCCGGCGCCTTTGTGGCGGCGATGGGCCTGGCGGCGGTGGGTGACCTGAGCGACAAACCGCGCCTGGCGCTGGCCTGCGCGCTGGCCTTCCCGGCGTTCCTGCTCCTGGCGGCGCTCTCCAACTCGCTGTACGGCGGCGCCGTGTTCCTCACCCTGTCGGGCGCGGCCGGCGGCTCCTTCGGCACGCTTATCTCCGCCATGCTGCACCTGCGGGTGCCGGACCACTTGCGCGGGCGGGTGCTGGCGCTGTAAGCGTGGGTCAGGGTGCCTCCGCCCGCGCGCCGCTAGCATCTGGGCGGCCGACAGGGCACAATGCCTCACACCAGCCAGTACAGCGGAGGTCCACCATGCACGGGCGCGTCGCCGCGTTTCCCAAGCCGGGCGAGCGGTTTACCATCGCCGAGTTTCCAGTGCCGGAGCCGGAACCCGGCGCCATGCTGGCGCGGGTGGTGATGGCCGGCATTTGCGGCTCCGACCTGCATGCCTGGCGCGGCGAACTGCCGGCGGCGCCGGGCACCGCCGCCGGGCACGAGATGGTGGGCCGCGTGGAGCGGCTCGGCCCCGGCGTGACCACCGATTCGCTCGGCCGGCCGCTCAAGGAGGGCGACCGCATCGTCTATGCCTACTTTTACCCTTGCCGCCGCTGCCGGGTGTGCCTGCGCGGCCAGTTCTCGGCCTGCCCGAACGAGATCGCCCGTCGCCCGCTGTCCGAGCCGCCCCATTTCACCTCCGCATATGCCGATTTCTACTACCTGCGCCCCGGTCACGTGGTCTACCGTGCCCCCGACGAACTCAGCGACGAGGAGCTGACGCCGGTCAACTGCGCCCTCTCGCAGGTGATCTTCGCCTTGCAGGAGGCCGGCCTGCGGCTGGGCGATAGTTTCGTCACCCAGGGCGCCGGTGGCCTGGGCCTGAGCGCCCTGGCCGTGGCCCGCGAGATGGGCGCCCGTCCGCTCATCGCCATCGACGGCGTGCCGGGACGGCTGGAGCTGGCGCGCGCCTTCGGTGCCGACGCCGTGATCGACCTCCGCGAGTTCGACACGCCCGAGGCGCGCATCCGCCGGGTGCGTGAGCTGACGGACGGCTACGGGGCGGATGTGGTGGCAGACTTCGTGGGGAGCGCGCGGGTGCTGGCAGAGGGCATCGCCATGGTGCGAAACGGCGGCACCTACCTGGAGGTCGGCAACATCAGCCCAGAGGACGCGGCCCCCTTCCGGCCGCAGTCGGTGGTCGCCGGGCGCAAGCGAATCGTGGGCGTAATGCATTATAACCCGGACACCATCGGCATCGCGCTGGATTTTCTGGTGCGGACGCGCGGTCGCTACCCGTTCTCACGCCTCATCTCCCACCGCTTTTCGCTGGATCGGATCGACGAAGCGTTCCAGACCTGTGAATGGGCCGGCCGCCAGGCCGAGTGCGGCGTCGTGCGCGGGGTGATTGTACCGTAAGGAGGCGCCGGTCAGTGGGTGCCCACGCCTCAGGAGGACGACCATGAGCACACCATCGGCCAACCACTCCACCCGCGAGCAGCTCCGGCACGCGCTGCAAGCCGTGGGCCTGCCCGCTACGGACGAGCGAGTAGAACAGCTCCTCCCCGCCTACGAGGGGGTGCTACGCAACGGGGAGCGGCTGCGCGCCCTGGACCTCGGCGAGGCCGAGCCCGCTTTCATCTTCCGCGTGCCGCGGCCGGAGTGAACGCCATGCAAGCCACCCAGCTCCACGACCTCACCCTCAGCGACGCGGCGGCGCTGGTGCGGGCCCGCCGGGTCTCCCCTGTCGAGCTGACTCGCGCCATGCTCGCCCGTGTCGAACGGCTGGACTCCCAGCTCATCAGCTACATCACCGTCACGGCCGAGGCGGCGCTGGCCGCGGCCGAGCAGGCGGAGCAGGCCGCCCGCGCGGGCGATGAGCGCCCCTTGCTCGGTGTGCCCCTGGCGCTCAAGGACCTGTTCGACACCGCCGGCGTGCGCACGACCGGCGGGGCCAAGATCCTGGCCGAGCGCGTGCCCCAGCGGGACGCCACCGCCGTGGCCCGCCTACGCCAGGCGGGGGCCGTGCTGCTCGGCAAGCTGAACATGCACGAGTTCGCGTTCGGGGTGTCCACGGCCAACCCGCACTTCGGCATCTGCCGCAACCCGTGGGACCCGTCGCGCATCCCCGGCGGTTCCTCCGGCGGCTCCGGGGCAGCGCTGGCCGCCGGCCTGTGCTTTGGCTCACTGGGCTCGGACACCGGCGGCAGCATCCGCATCCCTGCCGCTTTGTGCGGCATCACCGGCCTCAAGCCGACGTACGGACGGGTGAGCCGCGCCGGCGTGGTGCCGCTGAGCTGGTCGCTGGACCACGCCGGGCCGATGGCGCGCACTGTGCGTGACGTGGCCCTGCTGCTCACCGTGATCGCCGGCCACGACCCCGCGGACCCCGCCTCCGCCACCGTCCCAGTGCCGGACTTCACGGCCGGTCTCGAGGACGGGGTCGGTGGGCTGCGCATCGGGCTGCCGCGTGCCTATTTCTACGAGCAGCTCGAGGATGACGTGGCCCAGGCGGTGGAGGCGGCGGTTGCGGCGCTGCGGGCTGAGGGGGCCGAGGTGCGGGAGGTGACGGTGCCCCACCTGGATGTGGCCACCGCGGCGTTTGCGCCGATCATCTCCGCTGAGGCGGCGGCGTATCATCAGCGCTGGCTGCGTGAGCGCCCCCAGGACTACGGTGAGGACGTGCGCCAGCGCCTGTCCCAGGGCCTGCTGTATCCAGCCGTCGATTATGTCAACGCACAGCGCGCGCGACGGCGGGTGCTGGACGGCTTTCTTCAGGTGCTGTCGGAGGTGGAGGTGCTGCTCACCCCAACCGTGCCGGTGACCGCTCCACCCATCCCCGGTCCCGCCGTGGCCACCCCCAACCCGCTCACCCGGTGCACGTTCCCGGTTAACCTTACCGGCCTGCCGGCCTTGAGCCTGCCCTGCGGCTTTGATCGGCAGGGCCTGCCGGTGGGACTCCAGATCATCGGCCGGCCGTTCGACGAGGCGACGGTGCTGCGTGTCGGGCACGCCTACCAGCGCCTGACCGACTGGCACACGCGCCGGCCGATGATCTATTGACCGATCTATTGAGACGAACACCGGATCAGAGCGAACCAAACGTCCGCTACGATCGAGGCACATGATGGACAGCATCCCGGAGTTCTATTGCGACAGCGTGGCCTTTGAGGTCAACGCGTATGGCTTCACCCTCAACCTGGGCAAGACCCAGCCGGCAGGAGAGGGAGGGCAACCAGCCACGCACGTCTACGCCCGGGCGCACATCAGCCCGCAGCACGCCAAGGTGCTGGCGCGTTTGTTCGTGATGAACGTCAAACGCTATGAGGAGCAGTTTGGCTCCATCGAACTGCCCAACGCCCTTTACCAGAGCCTGGGGTTACCGGCCGAGTGGTAGCCGGACGCCGGAAGCGAACCCCGCTACACCCGCGTGAGCCAGCGCTCGTAGCGGCGGTCGATGCCGCGCACTATGTCGTGGTAGCACCGCTCCAGGCGCGCGACGATCGGGCCGACCATGCCAGCTCCCACCTCGTAGCCGTCCACCCGCACGACGGGGTGGATCTCCATTGCCGTGCCGCAGAAGAACAGCTCATCGGCGATGTACAGCTCGGTGCGGTCGACCTCTCGTTCCTGCACCGGCACGCCCAGATCGTTCAGCAGCTCGATCACCGTGGCGCGGGTGATGCTCTCCAGGATGCTGGCGGTGATCGGCGGAGTGATGGCCACCCCATCGCGCACCAGGAACAGGCAGGAGCCGGTGCTCTCGCTGACTTTGCCCGCGGTGTTCAGAAAGATCGGCACGTCGTAGCCGTGGCGCTGTGCCTCGTGGGAGGCCAGGCGGGCGTTCGCGTAGTTGGGCATCGCCTTGATGCGGGGCGGCAGCACGTTGTCCGAAATGCGCGTCCAACTGGACACGCCGGCAGTGCTCGCGCGACCGCTGAGCAGGGCGCTGGGCGAGGGCCGCGTCGTGATCAGGATCTCCGGCACCTGATCGGCCGTGGCGCGCGACCCCCACACCTGCCCGCCGGTGAAGGCGAGCGGCTGGCAATAGGAATCTTCCCGTACCTCGTTGGCGCGGAACAGGTCCAGCACCCCGGCGCGGATCTGCTCGAGCGTCAGGCTGGGGCGCATACGCATCAGCTTCATGGACTGGCCGAAGCGACGCAGGTGCTCGTCTAGCCGAAACAGGTACAGCTCCTGGCGCTCCGCGTTCCAATAGGCGCGGATTCCCTCGAACACCGCGCCGATCGCCGGCCAACCGATCATGGTGATGTGCACCGTCGCCTCGTGCCACGGCACCAACCGGCCCGTCAGCCACAGGTACTTGGGCGGTGCCGCGGTCGGTGCCGAGGCCAGCGCTGGCTGCCGCTGAGCGGTCGACGCGGTCGGGTTGCCGGACACCGCATTGGCGGGGGCGCTGGAGTCGTCGTGCTCACCCACCTTCGGACCTCCTGACCACACGTTACACGCCGGTGGGAAAAGGCGTGCCCCTATGGTACACCCCGGCCAGACCGCCGAGCTATCTCTCCACGTGTTACCCGGACGGAGGACGTCACACTCTGATGAGCGCGGTGCCCTGATTGCCGGTGGTGGTCGAGCGGGCGGCCGGCGCTTCGTCAGAGTTATTGGAGCAGGCATATATGGCAGCGGCTTCTGCCAGGCGCGGCGGCGGGCCTCGGCGCCACGGTGCCACAGAGCGCCGTTCGGGATCGCGGTCGCTGCTGATCCCTGGCCGGCAGCACGTCCGGTTGCTCCTGGTTCCCTTCCTTAGGCGTAGTGACAGGCGGCGTACTGGCCGGGGGCCACGAGCCGCAGGTGCGGCTCGTCCACGGCGCAGCGGTCCGTGGCGATCGGGCAGCGGGGATGGAAGCGGCAGCCGGAGGGAGGGTTGAGCGGACTCGGCACCTCACCACGCAGGATGATGCGCTCGCGGCGCAGGCGGCGCTGGGGTACTGGCGCGGCGGACAGGAGCGCCCGCGTGTAGGGGTGACGCGGCTCGCCCGTGATCTGCTCCGTCGGGCCGACCTCCACCAGCTTACCCAGGTACATGACGCCGATCCGGTCCGAGATATGGGCCACCACCGCTAGGTTGTGGGCGATGAACAGATAGGTCAGCCGGTAGTCACGCTGCAATGCCCGCAGCAGGTTCAGCACCTGTGCCTGGATGGAGACGTCGAGGGCGGAGACCGGTTCGTCGCACACGATCAGCTTCGGGTGCAGGGCGATGGCGCGGGCGATGCCGATGCGTTGGCGCTGGCCGCCGGAGAACTCGTGCGGGTAGCGGTTCACGAAGTAGGCGTTGAGACCGACGGCCTGCAGCAGCTCCCGCACCCGCTCCCGCCGGTTGGGCACCCCGAAATTGCGCAACGGCTCCTCGATGATCCCACCCACCGTCATGCGTGGGTCCAGGGAGGAATACGGGTCTTGAAAGATCATCTGAATGTCTTTGCGGAACGGCCGCAGCCTGGCAGCGGACAGGTGCGAGATATCCGTACCGTCGAACACGATGCGCCCGCCGTCTGGCTCGTACAGGCGTACCACGGTGAGCGCCAGGGTCGATTTGCCGCAACCGGACTCGCCCACCAGGCCAAAGGTCTCGCCTTCGAAGATCTCGAAGGACACGTCGTCCACGGCCCGCAGGAGGGCGGAGCGGCGCAGGAAACCGCCGCCGACCGAGAAGTACTTCTTGAGATGCTCGACGACCAACAGCGTCTTGCGACCGTTCTCCTGGCTCGGCGCCGCCTCCGCTAACTCCTGGGTCATCGCCGACCTCCCCGTGACACGGTGTCAGGTCACACCCCTCGTTCGCCCGCCGCGGTCTCCTCGCGGGCTCCCGGCACGGCCAACCAGCAGGCGCTGAGATGTTCCCCGCCTAGGTAGACGGTTGGTGGTTGCTCATGGCAGCGAGCGAAGGCGTAAGGACATCGCGGCCGGAAGCGGCAGCCGGCCGGTGGCGCGATCAGGTCCGGCGGCATGCCTTCGATCGGCACGAGGGGCTTGCGCACGTCTGGCCCCAGGCGGGGCACCGAGTGCATCAATCCTAGCGTGTACGGATGCTGGGGGCTGTCGAAGATCTCGTCGCCCGTGCCGGACTCGATGATCTGACCAGCGTACATGACCATCACCCGGTCGCACAGGTCGGCTACCACGCCCAGGTCATGGGTGATGATCAGCACCGCCGTGCCGGTCTCTCGGTTTAACCGACGGATCAGGTCCAGGAGCTGGGCCTGGACCGTGACGTCGAGGGCAGTAGTCGGTTCATCGGCGATGAGCAGGCGGGGGTTGCAGGACAGCGCCATGGCCACCATCACCCGCTGGCGCATGCCGCCCGAGAACTGGTGCGGGTAATCGTTCAGCCGCTGCGCCGCGGCGGGAATGCCAACCTGCATGAGGAGTTCGATTGCCCGCTGACGTGCCGCCTCATCGTCCAGGTTGAAGTGGATCTTAAGCGGCTCCATCAACTGGTAGCCGATAGTCAGCACCGGGTTCAGGGAGGTCATCGGGTCTTGAAAGATCATGGAGATGACCCGGCCGCGCACCCGGCGCATCTCGTCCTCGTCCAGTTTGAGGAGATCGCGGCCGATGCCGTTCTCGTACAGGAGGACCTCGCCGCTCACAATACGACCGGGCGGTTGCGGGATCAGGCGCATGATCGAGAGCGAGGTGATACTTTTGCCGCAGCCGCTCTCGCCCACGAGGCCTACCACCTCGCCGCGCCGCACGCTGAAGGAGACGCCATCCACGGCGCGCACCACCCCGTCCCGGGTGAAGAACTGCGTGCGCAGGTCGCGCACTTCCAGGACGAGATCATCCCCCACGGTGAACCTCCACCGGGATGCGCACGGCCGCCGTGGCCACCACGGCGCGCTGACCCTTGCGTGCGCACAGTGTCGCAGATGGCGCTTCGGGCTTCAACGGACCGGGACGAGGTGTCCGCAGGGCCGGCCGACCCTGCCCTTTTCCCAGGGCATGGTCGATCGTGACCGTCCATACTGAGCGCGGTTGGTCGCCACCGACTGGGCCGACCCAAGCTCGGCACGCCACGCTCGGACGGTTCAGCCGCGCGGCAGACCCAGGCCGCGCTGGGCGATGATGTTGCGTTGGATCTCGCTGGTACCGCCGGCGATGGTGTAAGAGACGCCGGCCATGTAGGTGCGCTCGATGCGTCCTTGCAGAGGCGCCCAGCGCGAGCCAGGCTCGAGTTGACCGGCGAGGCCCAGGACGTTGATCGCCGTGGCGCCGAAGCGCTGGTTCAGCTCCGAGCCGAACAGCTTCGCCATTGAGGATTCGTAGTTGGGGATGGCGCCCTTCGTCTGGAGCCAGGCCACCCGGTAACACAGCAGGCGCGCAACCTCGAACTCGATGCGCAGCTCCGCCAGCCTGTGGCGCAGGGCCGGTCGGCGTGCCCACGCTTCCCCACGCGCGGCCCGCTCGCGCACCAGGTCTACCACCTCCTCGAACTGGCGCAGCGCCCAGATCACGCGCGAGATGCCCGTGCGCTCAAAGTCGAGGGTGGTGGTGGCCACGTACCAACCGCGGTTCTCCTCGCCCACCCGATTGGCTGCCGGCACGCGCACGTTGTCGAAGTACACCTGGTTGAAGGCGTGCGTGCCCATCAGGTTGATGAGCGGCGTGATCGTAATTCCGGGCGACTTCATGTCGACCAAGAAGTAGCTGATGCCGCGGTGCTTCGGGGCGTTGGGGTCGGTGCGGGCCAACAGGATCATCCAGTCGGCATACTGGCCCTCGCTGGTCCAGATCTTCTGCCCGTTGATGATGTAGTCGTCGCCCTGGCGTTCGGCACGGGTCTGGAGGGAGGCGAGGTCGGAGCCGGCGCCGGGCTCGGAGAAGCCCTGGCACCAGAACACCTCAGCGCGGGCGATGGGCGGCAGAAAGCGGCGCTTCTGCTCCTCCGTCCCCCACACCATGAGCGTGGGGCCGACAAGCTGCGTGCCGAACCCGAAGCCGAGCGGCGCGCCGGCGTAGGCCATCTCCTCGGCGAAGATCGTCTGCTCGATTTGGGTGGCGTTGCGGCCGCCGTACTCCTTCGGCCAGGCCATCGTTAGCCAGCCGCGCTCGCCCAGCTTGCGAGCGAACCGCTGGCTGAAGGCGAACTCCTCCGGGCTGAGCTCCTCCCGGTCGTTCTCCACTTTCCAGTCCGGCGGCAGCTCCTGGCGCAAGAACGCGCGCAATTCGGCGCGCAGCGCCTCCTGCTCCGGCGTGAAGCGAAAGTCCATCGTACGTCTCCCGAGCGCCCCGGCGCCCGCCTTACCGGCCCTTGAACACGGGCTTGCGCTTCTCCACGAAGGCGCGCGGCCCCTCGACCGCGTCCTCGGTGGACTGAGCGATGGCCATGGCGCTCTGGGCCAGGTCCAGCGCGTGGTCCAGGTCGGTCTCCAAGGAACGATACAGCAGGCGCTTGGCGAGCTGAATGGCCACCGATGGGCCTTCGGCCAGGCGAGCGGCGAAGGCGCGCGTCTCCTTCATCAGCTCGTCTGCCGGGTATACGCGACTGACGTAGCCCCACTCCAGCGCCTGGCGGGCGTCGAACAGGTCGCCGGTCCAGATCAGCTCCAGCGCGCGGGCGATGCCCACCAGCCGTGGCAGAAAGTAGCAACCGCCGTCGCCGGGAATGATGCCCATGCGCACGTAGGCCATGCCGAACCGGGCGGTATCGGCCGCGAAGCGGATATCGGCCATCGAGGCCATGTCCATGCCCGCCCCCACCGCCACGCCGTTGACCGCGGCGATATAGGGCTTGTCCAGTAGCATGAGGGCGCGCGGCACCTTGTGCACGCCGTAGCGCAGCGAGTTGCGCCGCTCGGCTGGGCCGGCGCTGGTGGTGCGCAACACGCCCTCCCCGGACGCCTCTTGCTGAACGTCCATCCCGGCGCAGAAGGCGCGGTTGCCGGCGCCGGTGACGATCACGGCGCGCACGCGGTCGTCGTCGCGCGCCTGCTCGATGGCCCACGCCCATTCGTCGATCATGCGCGCGGTGAAGGCGTTCATGCGCTCAGGGCGGTTCAGCGTGATCACGGCGACGCCATCGTCGCCCACTTCGTACAGAATCTCGCGCAGCTCCACGGGCCATCCTCCTTCACGGCCGGATTGTAGCATCCGCCCCGCCTACGGGCAGCCGCCGGGGCTTACCGCGGATCCCAGGCCCGTCGCGGTGTCAGTGGTCCGGAATGGTACAATGACCGGCGATGAGACGCGTTGCCCTCGCGCCGCTCGGGCTCCGGCAGACCGCCCTCTGGCTGGCGGTCGGCCTCGTGCTGGCCGCCTGCCACCGGGCGGTGCCGTCTGCCGGTGTGTCTGTGGCGCCAGTGGCCGTGGAGGCCACACCGGCCACCGTGGCCGGCATCGACGTGGTGCGGCAGGCGTACACCGAGATTAGCCGCAATTTGTTCCGCTCGGTGACGCCGCGAGAGTTGCTCCTGCCCGCCTGGCGCGCTGTCGGCCAGGAGGCGGTCCGCCAGGGCTTCGGCTCCCTCGACCTGAGCGGCTATCAAGAACGCGGCTCCGACGATATTGAGGCGTTTGCGCGTGAGTTTACCGCCCTGGTCATGGGGCCGGGGCGCGGCCTGGACACGGGCCGCATAGCCCAGGCCATCGTCCGCGCCATGGCCGCCGCGGTCGGCGATTCGCACACCCGCTACCTGGCGCCGGAGCTGGCGGAGAGCCAGCGGCGCTGGATAGACGGCGTCCCGGACTCGTACACGGGGATCGGCATTCGCATCGATCGCCTGCCAGACGGCATCGCCATCGCCGAGGTGTACCCAAACAGCCCGGCGGAGCGGGCCGGGCTTCGCCCCGGCGACTGCATCCTCCGCATCAACGGGCACGATGCCGCCTCCTTGGCCTTGAGCGACGTGTCCACCCAGGTACGCGGCCCGGAGGGCACGGAGGTGCGCCTCACGGTGCAACGGGCCGGCGAGGCAGCGCGTGAGGTGGTGGTCAGCCGGGCACGCATCACGGTGCCGTCCGTGCCGCTAGTGACGTCCGAGATGCTGGAGGCTGACATCGGCTACATCCGGGTGCGTGCCCTGCCGCGGCGGAGCACGGCGGTGGACGTGGCCCGCGACTTCGACGACCGCCTGGCCCGGCTCCTCGCGCAGGGGGCGCGGGGGTTGATCCTGGATCTCCGCGATAACCCGGGCGGCGACCCGCTCACCGCGGTGAGTATCACGAGCCACTTCGTCACCGAGGGGCCAGTGTTCGTCACCGTCAACCGGGACGGGCGCCGTACGGTCTACGCCGCCGTCAGTCGGCCCACCGTGTACCGCGGACCGCTGGTGGTCTTGGTCAACCGCAGCACCGCCTCCGGGGCAGAGGTGGTTGCGGCGGCCGTGCAGGAGTACGGCCTGGGCTACCTGATCGGCACGCGCACCTGCGGATGTCTGTCCGTGGGGCGGCCGTTGGAGCTCGCCGATTCCTCCAGCCTGATCATCACGGTCGAGCAGGCGCTCACCGGCCGGTTGGAGCGGGCGTTGGAGGGCGTCGGCCTGGAGCCGGACGAGGTGGTGCGGGGCGCTCCGGGTAGTGGGGTGGACGGGCCACGCCTGCGGGCCGTGCAGTACCTGCGCGGGCAACTGCGCTGAGGCGGGGCGGAAGCGCGGGGATGACGAGCGATGACCACCCCCACGAGCAGCGATCGCGATACAACGGCGGCGCGACCGCCCAACGCCCGGCGCCGGTGGTGGCGCTACACCGCGCCGTTTGTGACCATCGCCGCCGTGGCCGGCGCGGTGGTGGCGCTCAGCCGCCCCTGGCAAAAGCCAACGGGCTACCCGCCGGGCAGCGCCGCCCTGCGCGAGGCGGAGCGGCTGGGCGCGCTGGACCCATTCGCGCCCAAGGTAGGACAGGCAGCGCCGGACTTTGCCCTTTGGTCGCTGGACGGCCAGACGGTACGGCTGAGCGACTTCCGCGGCCGGGTGGTGCTGATCAACTTCTGGGCCACTTGGTGCGGCCCGTGTCGCGGTGAGATGCCGGAGATCGAAGCCGTCTACCGCGAGTTCAAGGACCAGGGCTTCATGGTGCTGGCGATTAACGAAGAGAACACCTCGTTGGACCAGGCGCGTAAGCTGGCGAGCGACTTTCGTGATGAGCTCGACCTTACCTTCCCTATTCTGCTCGACGGCCCCGACGGGCAAGTGTTCCGCCAATACCGCCTCTACGGGTTGCCCAGCAGCTTCATCGTGGACAAGGAAGGGGTCATCCGCACCGTCCGCTTCGGCCCGCTCAACCGCGACTTTCTGCGGGCCAAGCTAGAAGAGGCGCGCCGCGGCGGCACCTAGCCAAACGTAAAGGGCCGTGCCCGCACGCGCACGGCCCATCCCACCACCGGCCTATATCGCTATTCCCACTCGGGGTCGCCTACTCCCTCAGCCTCCACCCGGGTGATTTCCGGCACGCGCTCCTTCAGCAGCCGCTCGATGCCGAGCTTGAGGGTGAGTCCGCTGATCGGACAGCCGTTACAGGCCCCCTCCATCGACAGCCGCACCACGTAATCCGGCGTGATCTCCAGCAGTTCGACCGTACCGCCGTCCATGTTCAGCGCCGGCCGGATCTCATCCAACGCCGCCTCCACACGCTCGACTAACAGGGGGTGCATCACCATCGCGTGGTCCTCCCAGCAGGGGTGGGGCGGTATAGTTGACCAATCTTGTCAATAATCTACCACTGATGAGGGGCTGCGTCAATCGCGGCTACGCCCGGTGCGTGATAGAATCGGTCCGGCGGGCCGCCTGCCCAGGCGGGGCGATGGTACGTGAGCAGTGGCAACGGAACCTCATCGGCGTCGTCATCGCCGCGTTCGTAAGCATCCTCGGTTTTAACCTCGTCTTCCCCTTCCTGCCGCTGTACATCCAGAGCCTGGGAAGCTACACCGCCGGCGAGGCGGCATTCTGGATGGGCATGATCAGCCTGTGGACGGGGGTGCTCGGCGCCGTGGCGGCACTGGTATGGGGTCAGCTTGCTGACCGGCACGGCCGCCGCCCGATGCTGATCCGGGCCACGGCGGGCGCTGCCATGGGGCTGGCGGTGATGGGACTGGCCGGCAACCTGGTGCACCTGTTTGTTGGCCGGTTGTTGTTTAGCGCCCTGGCCGGCACCGTGCCGGCGGCCAACCCCCTGATCGCGGCCCACACCCCGCCCCACCACCTGGGCACGGCGATGGGCGCGCTCCAGAGCTCGGTGTTTCTCTCCAACACGCTGGGGCCGCTGATCGGTGGCGGCTTGGCCGCCGCGGTCGGCTACCGCGCCAGTTTTATGCTCACGGCCGGCCTGTATCTCGCCTCTGCCCTGCCGGTGGTGGTCCTGGTACGGGAGCGCTTCACCCGCCCGGAGGTGACGCGCGGCCTGGTCGAGGCCGTGTGCCAGGACGTGGCCGCCACCTGGCGGGAGCGGCAGATCCGCTTCCCGATCCTGGCCGCGCTGCTGGCCTTGTGCGGCGCCAACGTGTCCACGCCGGTGATCTCGTTGCTGGTGGGCGACCTCACCGGCGCGGAGCACACGGAGGCGCTGGCCGGCCTGGCGTTCTTCGCCATGGGCCTGGCCAGCGCGGTGGCGGCACTGCTCGTCGGCCGGGTGGTGGACCGCGGCCACCGCCGCTTGCTGAGCGTGACGGCCCCGGCCTCGGTCCTGATCTACCTGGGCCTGTGGGCGGCGCCGGGCTATCCGGTGCTGGTGGCCCTACTTGGCCTGTTGGGTGCGGTGCAGGGGATGCAGGTACCGGCCCTCAACGCCCTCATCGCCAGTCGCGCGCCGCGCGACCGGGTCGGCGCGATTTTCGGCGTGGTCTCGAGCGTCAATTCCATCGCCTTCTCCGGCGGGCCGTTCTTAGGTGGCACCCTGGCGCGCGCCTTCGGGCTGCGCGCCGTGTTTCCGGTGGCGGCGCTGCTGTTGCTGGTCATGGTCGTGGTCAACGGCAAGGCCACGGAGGCACCGGCACCCACACCCGCCCGTCACCGTGAGGGTCTCGCTCGCGAACGCTAGACCGGGCACGCTCGCCCTTTGGTACGATGGATCCTGGTTCCCGCGTGGGAGCTGACGCTCTCTCCGAACCGAGGTGCAGCGTGATCGTCAACATCGAGCCCTTGCTGCCCCGCGTCACCAAGGCTGCCCGCTACACCGGCGGTGAGTGGAACAGCGTGGTCAAGGACTGGGACAGCACGCCGATCCGCTTCCTGCTCGCCTACCCAGACGTCTACGATATCGGGCAGTCCAACCTCGGCCTGAACATCCTCTACGACCTGCTCAACCGCGAGCCGGACGTGCTTTGCGAACGTGCGTACGCGCCGTGGTCGGATATGGAGGCCGAGATGCGTGCCGCGGGCGTGCCACTGTGGAGCCTGGAAACGCGCCACGCCCTGCGCGACTTCGACGTGCTCGGCTTCTCGCTCTCCTACGAGCTCACCTACACCAACGTCCTCAACATGCTGAACCTGGCCGGCATCCCAGTCTTGGCCGCCGAGCGCACCGAGGAGGACCCGATCGTCATCGCTGGCGGCTCGGGCGCGCTCAACCCGGAACCGCTGGCCGACTTCATCGACGCCTTCGTGCTGGGCGAGGGCGAAGAGGTGATCCTGGAGCTGGCGGAAGAGGTGCGCCGGTGGAAGGCCGGCCGACCGGAGCGCGGACGGGACCGCATGGCCTTCCTGCGCCGCCTGGCGGCGCTAGACGGCGTGTACGTGCCGGCGTTCTACGATTGCGAGTACAACGCGGATGGCACCCTGCGCCGCTTCTTCCCAGTCGTGCCCGGCGTACCGGAGCGCGTCCGTCGGCGCGTGGTCAACGCCATGCTGCCGCCGCTGACGCGGCCGATCGTCCCGTACATCCAGACGGTGCACGACCGCGCGGCGATTGAGATCCAGCGCGGCTGCACGCAGGGCTGCCGCTTCTGCCAGGCGGGCATGATTTACCGCCCCACGCGCGAACGCTACACCGAGCAGATCGTGGAGGCGACGCGGGAGCTCCTCGCCAACACCGGTTACGACGAGCTGTCGCTGATGTCGCTCAGCACCACCGACCACACGCAGGTGGTGGAGATCGTGGAGGCGCTCACGCGCGAGTTCCCAAACCTCAAGATCTCCATCCCCAGCACGCGCGTGGACTCCTTCTCGGTGCATGTGGCGGAGGCCGTGGCCAGGGGCAAGAAGCACAACCTCACCCTGGCGCCGGAGGCCGGCACCCAGCGGATGCGCGATGTGATCAACAAGCTGGTGCGCGATGAGGACATCCTGGCCGCGGCGGAGCACGCCTTTAGTCACGGCTGGACCAGCATCAAGATGTACTTCATGGTGGGGTTGCCCACCGAGACGCTGGCCGATGTGGAGGGGATCGCCGAGATCGGCGCCCAGGTGAAGGCGATCGGCATGAAGTACGTGGGCCGGCGGGCGCGGGTGCGCGTCTCCACTTCGAACTTCATCCCCAAGCCGCACACGCCGTTCCAGTGGTGCGCGCAGATGACGCCGGAGGAGCTGGAGCCACGCCATCGCGTCCTGCAGGAGGGCTGCCGCAAGGCCGGCGTGGAGCTCACCTGGAACGATCCGCACGAGTCCACGCTGGAGGCGATCCTGTCGCGCGGCGACCGGCGCCTGGCCAAGGCCGTGTACCGCGCCTGGCAGCTCGGCGCCAAGTTCGACGCCTGGAGCGAGTTCCACCGCTGGGAGCTATGGGAGCGGGCCTTGGCCGAATGCGGGCTGAGCGCCGCCTGGTACGCCTACCGCGAGCGCGACCTGTGGGAGGTCCTGCCCTGGGATCACGTGGATGTTGGCGTGACCAAGGCGTACCTGCGCAAGGAGTGGCACCGCACGCTCAACCGGGCGAAGACGCTGGACTGCCACCGCGGCGATTGCAACGTCTGTGGCATGCAGAACTTCGGCGTTGAGCAGTGCGCCCTGCAGGTGGACGAGCTGAAGTGGGTCAAGCGGCTAGGCGAGCGACCTCGGGAGATGATCCCGCTGACGATCCTCAACGAACCGGTAGCCCTCGGCCGATAAGCTATCGGCCGGTCCGGGGCCCGGATCAGACCACACGCCCCGGAACACCTTGGTAGAAACCGTGAACCGCCCCGGGGCGGTTCACGGTTTTGTGTTGTGCCCTTTACCTCGCTTAGCGACCGCGCAGGCGGGGGTCCAGTTCATCGCGGGCGGCGTCGCCGGCCCATGCCCGACCCCAACAGGGGGTCGTCCGCTGGATTGATGCATCCTCCTGCCCGCCGCAGGGGGACCGTGATGATGGTCCGCTGTGCGCGGCTAGCCCGTGCCGCGCACCCGCCGGTATATGGGCCGCTGCGGCCGAACGACAACCGATCGACCTACCGACCGATAAACGCCACCCGAAGGCGACGTTTGGTCGGCCCGTTCAGCGGGTGCGCGGGTCGAGGGCGTCGCGCAGCCCGTCGCCGATAAAGGTGAAGCTGAGCATCAGCAGCGAGATGGCGCCGGCCGGGAACAGGATCACGGAGGGGTTCGTCTGGACGTAGGCCCGGCCATCGTTCACCAGCCGCCCGAGGCTCGTGGTCGGCGGCGGCAACCCGACACCGATGAACGACAGCGCCGCCTCGGCGAAGATCGCGCCCGGCACCGCAAAGGTGATGGCCACGATCACCGGACCGAGCGCGTTCGGAAACAGATGCTGGAACACAATGCGCCATTCCGAGGCGCCCAGCGCCCGCGCGGCCACCACGAAGTCCCGTTGTTTGAGCGATAGCATCTGCCCCCGCACCAGCCGTGCCACCGTTACCCACGCCACCACGCTGATGGCAAAGATGACCTGCACCACGGGCGGTGGGAACGACCTGCCGGCGAAGATAGCCTGAATCAGGATGATCAGCAACAGGTCAGGAAACGCATAGGTGATATCGGTGAAGCGCATGAGCAGGTTGTCGGTCATTTTGCCCCCCAAGGCGGCCGCGCCGCCCACCACCGTACCCAGCACGAAGATGCTCGCCGCCACCCCTAGGCCGACCTGAAGGGACAGACCGATGCCCGTCAACACCCGGCTGTAGTTGTCGCGCCCCAGGTTATCCGTCCCAAACCAGTGCTCCCAGCTTGGGCCCTCGTTCAGCGCGCTGTAGTTCTGGTAGCGGTACGGATGATAGCGTCGCACCGTGGGCACCGCCGTCGACACCGCCCACAGGCCGCCCATCAGCGCGATCAACACCAGCCCCAGCACGGCCAACCGGTTCCTGAGCAGCCGCTGCAGCGCCATCTGCCACAGTGTCCGCTGCCGTGGGAGCATCTCGAACGCACCGAACGCGGCCCCTTCGGACACCACCGACCGCTCTCTCATCCCGGGCCCCTTACCTCAGCTGTAGCGGATCCGCGGGTCCACGACACCATACAGCAAGTCAACGATTAGATTCGCCGCCGTGATCAGCAGCGTGTAGAAGAGCGTCGTTCCCATAATCATGCCGTAGTCTCGGTTCAGAACTGAACCGACAAACTCACGGCCAATGCCGGGTATCGCAAAGATCGTCTCGATAATAAATGAACCAGTAACGAGGTTGACCAACAAAGGACCAAGCAATGTTATGACCGGGATCAGCGCATTTCTCAGCATGTGCCTGGTCACTATCACTCGCTCAGCCAACCCTTTCGCGCGTGCTGTCCGAATATAATCCTGACGAACAACTTCCAGAACACTCGCTCGTGTGATCCGCGTTAGCAGCGCGGTTGGCCCGAAGCTGAGCGCGACCACGGGCATAACTGCAACTCTTGGATCGGTGATGATCTGATCAGGATATCTCCAGCCAAGAATCGGCACAAGTCCAAGGTTAACAGCGAGAATCACGATCAGAAAACTTGCTATGACAAAACTCGGCATACTGGCGCCAATCGTTGCAAAGAACACACTGATATAGTCCACGATACCGTTCTGCCTCAGCGCCGCTACGGTTCCTAACGTGATACCCACCGATGTGGCAAGAACAAACGCCGCTACGCCGAGCGTCGCAGTGATCGGAAGGCCATCGCGGAGCCGATCGACGACCGGTCGATTCCCTCGGAACGATACGCCAAGGTCGCCTCTCAGAAGGTTCTTCAGGTAAATCACATATTGGACATGGATTGGTTTATCGAGATTGTAGGCTCGATTCAAGGCGGCAATGGTCTCCGGGGGGAGCTTGCGATCTTCGTCCCACGGCCCGCCGGGAACGAGATGCATGAGAAAGAACGTGATCGTAGCCACGAACAACAGGACCGGTATGATCCACAGGACACGCCGAATGATATACCCGGTCATGGGATGCGTTATCCTCGGGCTGTTACGGTAGCGCCACCTCCCGCCCAAGGCGCCGCCCCCGGCGGACGCCGTCGGCGAAGGCGGCAGATCACGCTAACCTCTGTCAACGCGTCATCCGCCGGGCGACCCGACACGCGATGGGCGGGAGAGCCGAACGATGGGCCACCAAGAGGCGGGGTGCCGGCTGGTCGACCAGCCGGCACCCCGCCCGCAGCCGTGCTATTCCCTGGCGATTTCGATCCGCTCGATGAGCATGTTGCCCGCCCAGCCGGAATCCTGGGAGTGCGGCACGAGGTTCTTCACCTTACTTGCCACCACCGCATTGCGCACCCGCTGGTAGATGGGTGCCACCGCCGCATCTTCTAGCAGGATCTTGTTCGCCTGGGCGTAAAGCTGCAGACGCTTCTCGTTGTTCAGCTCGAACTGTGCCTGCCGTACCAGCTCGTCGAAGCGCGGATTCGAGTACTTGAGCTGGTTGTTGGTAGCGCCGGTCGCCATGAGCGTCGGCAGCCAGTTCTCGGGATCGTGGTAGTCCTCATGCCAGCCGCCCAGCGCCAGCTCGAACTGGCTGGCCGAGTACCGCGCCGACCGGGTACGCGTGTCGACGATTTCCAAGTTGATGTCGATATTGAGATTGTCCTTGAGCTGCTTCTGGATGAACTCGGCGATGGCCTTGGCCACCGTGGTCGATGAGGACAAGAAGTTCAGCCGCGGGAACCCCTGCCCGTTGGGATACCCGGCCTCTGCCAAGAGCTGCTTGGCCCGCGCTGGGTCGTACGTGAGCACGTCACCATCGCTCGGGTTCTGACCCGGGAGGCTGGTGTGCATGAACAGGGTAGTGGGCTCACCGACCCCGGCCAGCACCGCCTTGACGAACGCCTGGCGATCGATGGCCTTAGCGATAGCCAGCCGCACCTTCTGGTTCTTCAACACCGGCACTTCGTGTTGGAACTGCAACCAGAACACCGTGGGGTCCGGGCCACGGATGTTGAGCCGCTTCAGGTTGGGATCGCTGTCCACCAGCGGCACCTTCGATGGCGGCACTGCGGCGTACATCACCTCGCCGGTCTGGAAGGCGTTGAACGCGGTCTCTTCGTCCTCGATGATCCGCACTTCCACCCGGCTCAGCTTGGGCTTGGGCTCCAGCGAGTAGTTCGGGTTCGCTTCCAGCACGATCCGATCTTTCTCGCGGTATTCCTTGAGGACGAACGGCCCGTTTCCGATCTGCCTCCCCGGCTGGATCGCCCACTCCGTGTTCTCGATCGGGGCGCCCCCCCGTTCCACAGCCGACTGTTTGACGGGATAAGCGATCCAGAGCCCCCACTTGAACACAAATGTCGGTTGTGGATTGATCAACTTGACCTCAAGGGTCTTGTCATCGATGGCCTTGACGGCGATCTCATCACGCAGCCGCGCGAGTTCAGCAGGGTCACTGCTCTTCGACTCATAGTACGCTTTCGCACCAACGATGTTAAACAGCTCTTCAGCGTACGGGCTGGCCAGCTTTGGATGGACGGCGCGCTTGAACGAATATTCGAAATCTTTGGCGGTGAGCGGTGAGCCGTCGCTCCATTTCTGGTTATCCTTAATCGTTACCCGTACGGTCTTGCCATCCGCGGAGATTCCACCATTCTGCTGCGTCGGTATCTCTTTGGCAACCGCGGCGATCGCGTTGCCCTTTTCATCAAGCCAGAACAATGGCCGGTACAGGAGCCGTTCGATGGCGATGTCCTGCGCAAACTGCGACTTGTGCGGGTCAAGGTATACCGGCTGCGCGGTCATCGCGATAGTGAAGACCTGCTGATCCTTGGGCGCAGGCGTGTAGGCGCCGGTGGTTGTTTCAGGTGTTCGTTCGGCAACGGCTGGGCCCGGCCGGGTCGGCTCCTTCTTCTCGCCGCCGCAAGCCACAGCGCCTACTATCGCCCATACCACGAGCCCTGCCAGGAGTGCATATCTTCTGCCTCGCCTCATGAGCCCCCTCCTCTCTTGGACTTTCGCGAGGTGCGCGGCCGCTCCGTCATACCGTCGTCCCCCGCATCGAGCGGTACCCTCAGCCGTCCTGCTATGTGGTTGCCCACCGCCGATGCACGCTGGATACGCAGCCTATGCCACGGAGGCGTCTCCTACCGGCCCCCCGAAAAAACTGGTCAACCTGGCGCCGCGCCGACCGACCATCCCCCCTCCCGGGCGGGGCGTCACCGCCATTGTAGGCCACCGGGGACTCGCCAGTACCCTACCGCGTAGTCAAGATTCGATGTCATGGTTGCGGGCGTGATCGATCGTGCACCGCGGCGACGCTTTGGTCAGCAAACGGCGTGGGCGGCGAGACGCGGCCGGTCTAGCGCACCGATTCAAGCCAGACGTTGACCACGAGCCGATGGCCGCTCACAGGGGCGTGCGCCGTCGGTACTGGAGGGCCTCCGCCAGGTGGGCGGCGGCGATGGTCTCGCTGCCGGCCAGGTCGGCGATGGTGCGCGCCACCTTGAGCACACGGTGGAAGGCGCGCGCCGACAGTGCAAGCTGGGCAGCCGCCGTGCGCAGGAGCGAGCGCGCGCCCTCCTCCAGCGCCGCCTGGCAGTGGGCGCGCACCTCGGTGGTGGACATCTCCCCGTTCGTGGTGCAAGCCGTGCCGGCAAACCGTCGTGCCTGCACCGCCCGTGCCGCCTCCACCCGCGCCCGCACCGCGGCCGACTGCTCGCCCGGCCGCAGGTCCGCCAGCTTGTCGTACTCCACGCGCGGCACCTCAACATGGATGTCGATCCGGTCCAGGAGTGGGCCGGAGATGCGCCGCTGGTAGCGGGCGATAGCCGTTGCCGAGCAGGTGCAGGCGCGCGCCGGGTCACCGGCATGGCCGCAGGGGCACGGGTTCATGGCGGCCACGAGCATGAAGTTAGCCGGGTACACCACCGTGCCCCGCGCCCGCGCGATGGTGACGATCCGGTCCTCCAGCGGCTGGCGCAGCACCTCCAGCACCGTCTGCCCGAACTCCGGCAGCTCGTCGAGGAACAGAACGCCGCGGTGCGCCAACGACACCTCGCCCGGCCGCGGTTGCGACCCACCCCCTACCAGGCCGGCGTGGGAGATCGTATGGTGCGGGGCGCGAAACGGCCGCCGCCGTACCAGGGGGCTGCCGCTCGGCAGCCTCCCGGCCACGCTGTAGACCTTGGTCACTTCCAGGCTCTCGGCCGGCGTCATGCGCGGCAGGATGCCGGGCATTGCCCGCGCCAACAGCGTCTTGCCGGCCCCGGGCGGGCCGCTAAGGAGCACGTTGTGGTTCCCGGCCGCCGCCACCTCCAGCGCTCGCTTCACGTGCTCCTGCCCCTTGATGTCGCGGAAGTCGGTGCCCTCCCAGCGCTCCTCGCCGTCCTCCACGGAGGCCCTTGCCGCGTACGGCGCGATCGGTGCCTGGCCCGAAAGGTGTGCCACCAGCTGCCGCAGCGAGCTCACCGGGATGATGGTGATCCCGTCCACCAGCGCCGCCTCCGCCGCATCCTCCACCGAAACGTAGGCGGTTTGAATGCCGCGGTCCCGCGCCAGCGCCACCATGGGCAGGATGCCGTGCGTGTGCCGCACCGAGCCGTCCAGCGACAGCTCGCCCAGAAACACGGCCGAGGCCGGGTCAGCCGTGAGCTGGCCGGAGGCGATGAGCAGCGCCACGGCGATGGCCAGGTCGTAGATGGGCCCCTCCTTGCGCAGGTCGGCCGGCGCCAGGTTCACCACCACCCGCCGTATCGGGTCCTGCCCGCCGGAGTGGCGCACGGCGGTGCGCACCCGCTCCTTCGCCTCCTGCACGGCGGTGTCCGGCAGCCCCACGATGGTGAACGACGGGAGGTGGCTGTGCGAGACGTCGACCTCCACCTCCACCAGTTCTCCCTCCAGGCCCACCACGGCGCAGCTCAACACCCTGGCTAGCATCCATCCGACCCCCCGGAACCTGGCGCCGGCCATCATACCACGGACAACCAGACAACCGCGCGGGTCGTGGCCGACCGCCTGCCCGCGCCACCGTCGGGCGGCACCATGAGACTGGCAGGCGAACGGGAGCCGGTGAGGGCACGCGGCTGCGCAGGGCCCTCGGCCGCTCATGCGCCGGCGCGCACGCCGTCACGGCTGCGCACGACGGAGAAGACGCCGCGCACGGACTCCAGGCGATGCAGCACGCGGGTGAGCTGCTCGAGCCCGGTGGTGGTGACGATAAAGTGCACGGTGATGGTGTGGTCCTCGTGCGCCTCGGTGCGCACGGCGGCGATGTTCACGCGCTCCTCGGCGATCACCGTGCTCAGGTCGCGCAGCAACCCCAGGCGGTCCCAGGCCTCGACCTTGATGGCCACCGGGTACTGCTGCTGGTGCGTGCCCCACGACACCTCCACCAACCGCTCCTTCTCCGGCGTGCGCTCGATGTTGGGGCAGTCGGTGCGGTGGACCGACACGCCACGGCTGCGCGTGACGAACCCGACGATCGGGTCACCGGGCACTGGCCGGCAGCACTGGGCGAGCTGGGTGAGCAGGTCGCCGGTGCCCAGCACCTGGATACCGCTCACCGGTGCCGGTGCCGGCGGTGCGCCATCTCGCCCCGGTTCGGCCAGTTCACGGCGGTCCCGCTCCTCCAGCAGCGGCGCCAGCCGCAGCGCGATGCGGTCCGTGGTGACGCCGCCGTAGCCGATGGCGGCCAGCAGGTCGTCCAGCGTGTCGTACTTGAAGAGCTTGAGCAGCTCGTCGTACCACTCGCTCGGGTTGAGGTTGAGGCGACGCAGCTCCTTCTCCAAGAGCTCGCGCCCGCGCTCGATGTTCTCGGCCCGCTCCTGCCGCTTGAACCACTGGCGGATTTTCTCACGGGCGTGGGCCGTCTTCACGTAGCCCAGGTTGGCGTTGAGCCAGTCGCGCGTCGGCCCCCGCGGCGTCTTGGTGGCGATGATCTCCACGATATCGCCGGTCTGCAGGGTGTAGTTGAGCGGCACCAGCTTGCCGTTCACCTTGGCGCCGATGCAGCGGTGGCCCAGATCGGTATGGATGCGGTAGGCGAAGTCCAACGGTGTGGCGCCGGCCGGCAGGTCCTTGATCTCGCCCTTGGGCGTGTAGACGAACACCTGATCCCGGAAGATGTCCGTCTTCACCGTTTCCACAAAGTCCTCGGAGGAGCCGGTCAGGTCCCGCTGCCATTCCAACAGGTTGCGCAGCCAGGCCATGCGCTGGGTGTCACGCGGGTCGACCTTGCCGCCCTCCTTGTAGCGCCAGTGCGCCGCCACACCGTACTCCGCCACGCGGTGCATCTCATAGGTGCGGATCTGCACCTCGATCGGCTTGGCCCCCAGGCACATAACCGAGGTGTGCAGGGACTGGTAGCCCGTCTCGCGCGGGGAGGCGATGTAGTCATCGAAGGTGCCGGGGATGGGGTGCCACAGCCCGTGCACGATGCCAAGCGCGGTGTAGCAGTCCGCCACGGTCTCCACCAGCACGCGCAGGGCCAGTAGGTCGTAGATCTGGTCGAAGGTCTTTCCCTCCGCCGCGTAGCGCTGCATCTTCTGATAAATGGAGTAGATGTGCTTGGCGCGGCCCTTGACCTCCGCCTTAAGGCCGTGCTTGGCCAGCTCCTCGCTCAAGATCTGCTCCACCTGCGCGATGTAGCGCTCGCGCGAGGCCCGTTTGGAGGCAATGAGCTGGGCGATCTCGCGGTATTTGTCGGGCTGGAGGTGGCGGAAGGCCAGGTCCTCCAGCTCCCACTTGATGTTCCAGATGCCCATGCGCCCGGCGAGCGGCGCGAAGATGTCCATCGTCTCCTGGGCGATGCGCCGCCGCTTCTCCTCGGGCTGGAAGTCCAGCGTGCGCATGTTGTGCAGGCGGTCGGCTAGCTTGATGATCACCACCCGCACGTCCTCAGCCATGGCCAAGAACATCTTGCGCAGGTTTTCCGCCTGCACGCTGTCGGCGCCTGGGGCGCGCCAATCCACCTTCTCGAGCTTGGTAGCGCCGTCGACGAGCTTGGCCACCTCGGCGTTGAACTCCCGCTTCAGCTCCTCCAAGGTGACGCCACAATCCTCTAGCACGTCGTGAAGGAGCGTGGCCGCCACGGTGTTGGCGTCCAATTGGAGGCCGGCCACGATCTCCGCCGCGGCCAGGGGATGGGTGATGTAGGGGTCACCCGATTTGCGCACCTGGCCGTCGTGCGCCCGCTCGGCGAAGCGGTACGCCTTTTCCACGAACTCGACCCGCTCCGGCGGCAGGTAGTCGCGGACTTTGGCCAGCAGCGATTCGATCCCGCTCATGGCACGCCGTTCAACGAACACTAGTGCAACTGTAGCATATCGCAGCCGGGCCGAGGGCGGCGAAGGGCGGCCGCAGCGTGTGCTATACTGGGGTTGATCAGGCTGCAAGACCCGCTCACCCCCAGTGCGCCTGGGGGTTTTGTCTGTGGAGCACGGCGCAATGTGGGAACGGCTGAAGGCGCTTGAACAACGATATGACGAATTGACCGCGGAGATGGCGCGCCCCGAGGTGGCGGCGGATTACCAGCGTTTTCAGGAGCTGGACCGCGAGCGCGCCGCCCTCGAGCCGGTGGTTACCCTGTACCGTGAGTACCGTCGCGTGAAGCAGGCGGCAGATGAGGCCCGCGCCGTGCTGCACGAGAGCGATGACCGCGAGCTGCGCGAGCTGGCGCGGGAGGAGCTGCAAACGGCCAGCGAACGGCTGGAGGCCCTGGCAGAGCAGCTTAAGCTGGAGCTGTTGCCTAAAGACCCACGCGATGAGAAGGACGTGATCGTCGAGATCCGTGCCGGCACGGGCGGCGATGAGGCCGGCCTGTTCGCCGCCGACCTGTACCGCATGTACACCCGCTACGCGGAGCGCAAGGGCTGGAAGACGGAGGTGCTGTCCGTCTCCGAGGGCGCGCTGGGCGGCTTCAAGGAGATCGTCTTCGAGGTGCGCGGCAAGGGCGCCTACTCCCGCCTCAAGCACGAGAGCGGGGTGCACCGTGTGCAGCGGGTGCCCGCCACCGAGGCGCAGGGCCGCATTCACACCTCCACCGCCACCGTGGCGGTGCTGCCGGAAGCCGAGGAAGTGGAGGTGCAGATCTCCGAGAAGGACTTGCGCATGGACATCTTCCACTCCGGCGGCGCGGGCGGCCAGAACGTGAACAAGGTGGCCACCGCCGTGCGCCTCACCCACCTGCCCACCGGCATCGTGGTGGTGTGCCAGGATGAGCGCTCCCAGCTCAAAAACCGCGAGAAGGCGATGAAGGTGCTCAAGACCCGCCTGCTGGAGCTGGAGCGCGCCAAGCAGGAGGAGGAGATCACCTCCGCCCGCCGCGCCCAGGTGGGCACCGCCGAGCGCTCGGAAAAGATCCGCACCTACAACTTCCCCCAGGACCGCGTCACCGACCACCGCGTGGGGCTCACCGTCCACAACCTGCCCGCCATCCTGGACGGGGAGCTGGACGAAATCATCGATGCGGTCGCCACGTCGCTCCGCGAGGAGCAACTGGCAGGGATGAGGGCGTGACCATCGCGGAGGCGCTGCGCCGCGGCGCGGCGGCACTGCGGATGGCGGGCATTGAGGACGCGGAGCTGGAGGCGGAGGTGCTCCTCCGCCACGCGCTCGGCCTCTCCCGCGCCCATTTCCTGGTGCGCCTGCAGGATGAACTGCACCCGGACGACGAGCGACGCTTCCGCGACCTGCTCCAGCGGCGCCGGGCGCACGTCCCGACCGCCTACCTCACCGGCCACCGCGAGTTCTACAGCCTGGACCTGTTCGTGGCGCCGGGCGTGCTCATCCCCCGCCCCGAGACCGAGCACGTGGTGGAGGAGGCGTTGCGCATCGGCCACGAGCTGCTCGCCCGGCAGGAGCGGGTGACGCTGGTAGACGTCGGCACCGGCTGCGGCGCCATCGCCCTGGCGGTGGCCCAACACCTGCCCGCCCTGCGCGTGCTGGCGGTGGATTGCTCGCCGGCCGCCCTGGCCGTCGCCGACCTCAACGCCCGGCGGCTGCGCCTGGCCGGACGCGTCACCTTCCTGCAAGGCGACCTGCTGGCGCCGGTGCACGAGCCGGTGGACATCGTGGCCGCCAATCTACCCTACATTCCCAGCCATGTCATCCCGACTCTTCAGCCGGAGGTACGCGACCACGAGCCGCGCCAGGCGTTGGACGGCGGACCGGACGGGCTGCGCGTCATTGACCGGCTGCTCGGCCAGGTGCCGTCCCACCTGCGCGGCGGGCACGGCACGGTCATCCTGGAGATCGGTTTCGACCAGGCGAAACCACTGCGCGCGCTCGTTGCCGAGCGGTTGCCCGGGGCGGACCTCACGTTCCGGCGCGACCTAGCCGGCATCGAGCGCGTGGCGGTTATCCACGTGTAGCAACGCGCCGGATGGCCGCGTGATATACCGGCTGGACTGACTGCGGCACGTGTGCGCGTCGTCCGCACGCGGGGACCGGCGGGGGCATGCCCCCGCCGGTCGTCAACGGCGCTTGAGGGCCAGCGCTTAACCGCGGGGCAGCCCGAGGCCACGGGTGGCGATGATGTTCCGCTGGATCTCGTTGGTGCCGGAGTAGATGGTGGTCGGCACGGAGATGAGATACCCCTCCGGCATATCACCGTTAAAGGGCGCGCCGGGCTGTTCCGGCAAGAGCTGGCCGGGCAGACCGAGCATGTTGACGCCGAACCGGTAGATGCGCTGCGTTAGCTCCGACTGGAAGATCTTGATCACCGACGCCTCGTAGTTGGGCACCTTGCCCTTGGCCTGCATGTCGCCGATGCGGTAGCCCAGGTACCGGCCCACGTTGTTCTCGATTACCAGACCGGCCAGTCCCAGCCGGTACCGCTCCCGCTTCCAGGCCGGCTCATCCCGCAACCACTCCACCATTCGCTCCAACGTGCGCCGCTGGGCGGCGGTGGTGCCGATGCCGGAGCGCTCGAAGTCGAGCAGGGTCATGCCCACGTACCAGCCGCGGTTCTCCTCGCCGACGAGGTTCTTGCGCGGGATGCGCACGTCCTCGAAGAACACCTCGTTGAAGTGGTGGCGGTTGGCCATATTGATGAGCGGCCGCACCGTAACGCCGGGGGTGTTCTTCAGGTCGAGCAGGAAGAAGCTGATGCCGCGATGCTTGGGGGCGTCCGGGTCGGTGCGGGCCAGCAGGAACATCCAGTTGGCGCGGTGGCCGCCCGAGGTCCAGATCTTTTGGCCGTTGATCACGTACTCGTCGCCGTCGCGCACGGCCCGGGTCTGGAGGGATGCCAGGTCGGAGCCGGCGCCCGGCTCGGAGTAGCCCTGGCACCAGATCGCCTCGCCGGAGGTGATGCGCGGCAGATGCTCCCGTTTCTGCTCCTCGGTGCCGTGGATGATGAGCGTGGGACCGATCATGCCCACGCCGAAGCCGCGGGTGCCGGTGTCCGGGGCACCGTGGTAGCCGAACTCCTCGTTGAACACCATCTGCTCGAAGATGCTGGCGCCCAGGCCGCCGTACTCCTTCGGCCAGGCCGGGGCGATCCAGCCCCGCTCGGCCAGCTTGCGGTTGAACTCCTTGGCCGCCTCAAACGCCTCATCGTCCGTGCGCGCGTCGCGGCCGGCCGGGATCTTGGGGAGGTGTTCCTTCAAGAAGGCGCGAATTTCCTGGCGCAGCGCCTCTTCCTTGGGTCCGAAGCGAAGGTCCATCGTCAGCCGTCCTCACGTGCTGTCTCGGGTGTCGCACGCCGGCATGATAGCGCGCCGCCGCTCTAGGCGCATCTCTCTCCCCGGCGAGCCCCGTCAGTCGCCGGCATGGTGCGCGCCGGACACGGGCTCGGTCTCCTGGCCCACCACCGCCTCGCCCTCCAGCGCGCCGATGTGCGCGTGGCGCCGGAGGGGGATCTCCTCGAGGAACCACGTGCTGATGAACGCCAGCACCGCCACCGGCACCGCGACCAGGAACACAGTATCGATGGCGCGCACCAGCGCCTCGACCAGGCCGGCGTAGATATCCGGTGGTAGGTGCCGCAACTGCTCCGGGCTGTTGGCGAACAGGTTGCCCCCGGCGGCGCGCATCCCCGCCAGGCGTTCAGGGCTGATGAACTGCGGCAGGTAGTGGTTGAGCCGGTTGGTCAGCACGGCGCCAAACAGGGCGGTGCCGAACACGCCGCCCAACGAGCGGAAGAAGTTGGCGGCGGACGTGGCCGTGCCCAGGTCACGGTGTTCAACGGCGTTCTGGACGGCCAGGATCAGCACCTGCATCACCTGGCCAATGCCCAGGCCGACCACCACCATGTACAGCGAGACCACCGGCTGCGGCGTGGTGCTGCTCAGGCGGGAGAGCAGGAACATGCCCACGCTCACAATGGCGCTGCCGACGATGGGGAAAAGGCGGTAGCGGCCGGTGCGGGAGATGACTATCCCCGAGGTCACCGAGGCGGCCACAATGCCCACCATCATGGGCGCGAGCAGCAGGCCGGAGCGGGTGGCGGTGGCGCCTTTCACCGCCTGCAGGTACAGGGGCAAAAAGACGATGGCGCCGAACATGGCCACGCCGATGATGAACCCGGCCACGCTGGCCACGGTGAACACCCGCACCCGGAACAGGCGCAGGGGCAGGATCGGCTCCGGCGCCCGCCGCTCCTGCCACAAGAACGCGATCAGGAACAGCGTCCCCGCCACGGCCAGCCCGATAATCTGGGTGGAGCCCCACGGGTACTCGCTGCCGCCCCACACCGCCACCAGCAAGAGGCAGGTGACGGCCGCCACCAGCAGGGCGGAACCCAGGTAATCCACGGCGTGCGGCACCCGCCGAAAGGGCAGGTTGAGCACCGAGGTGGTGACGATCAGCGCCACGATGCCCAGCGGCAGGTTGATGTAAAAGATCCACCGCCAGGATGCGTTGTCGACGAAGAAGCCGCCCAGCAGCGGCCCGGCCACGCTGGCCAGGGCGAACACGGCGCCGGTGAAACCCTGGTAGCGACCCCGCTCACGCGGCGACACGATGTCGCCGATGATCGCCTGCGCGATCACCATCAGCCCACCGCCGCCCAGGCCCTGCAGGCCGCGGAACAGGATCAGTTCGCCAAGGTTCTGGGCCAGGCCGCACAGCGCCGAGCCGACCAGAAACACGGCGATGGCGAACTGGAAGATGATCTTGCGCCCGTACAGGTCGCTGATCTTGCCGTAGAGCGGCACCGAGGCCGTGGAGGTAAGCAGGTAAGCGGTGACCACCCAGGAGAGGTGGTTGAGACCGCCCAGCTCACCCACGATGGTCGGCAGCGCCGTGGACACGATGGTCTGGTCCAGCGCCGCCAGCAGCATGCCCAGCATCAGACCGCTGAACACGACCAAGACCTGGGTGTGCGAGAGGGGCGCCGCCGGCGCTCCCTCCCGCGCCTGCAACTTGGCATCCGTCATGCCGTCCTCCAACCGCACCGGTACAGGTCGTTAGCAACAATCTGAACATGAGTTCATGTTCTTGTCAACGGCCGTAAGGACGGGTACAGTGGTACCGTGAAGGAGCCTCGCGTTACGCTAGCCGGTGAGCGCGCCGATGCGCGCGCCAACCGCCGGCGGCTGCTCGACGCCGCCGTGGCGGTATTTGCCGAACGGGGTGCCGATGCCGAGGTGCGCGAGATCGCGGAGCGCGCCGGCTTAGCCGTCGGCACCGTCTACAACCATTTCCCCAGCAAGGAAGACCTGCTTGCCGCCGTGGTGGAGGAGGCGGCAAGCCAGTTCGAAGCTGCGCTCCAGGGCGCCCTCGAAGAGCCGGACGAGGTGGAGGCCCTGCGCATGTTCGTCCGCCGTGGCCTGCGCGTCGCCGAGCGGTTCGGGAGCGTGATGGCCGCAGCGCTGGAGGGTCAGGTCCCCCTCGCACGTGCCGCCGCGTACCGCGCCCGCCGTGTCGTCCTCAAACGCCGCATCGTTGAGCTGATCCAGCGCGGCATCGACACAGGCCGCTTCTGGCCGGGCGTCGACGCCGAGGTGGTAGCAGCCATGCTCACGGGTGTGTTGAGCCCTTGGACATACCCCGAGCTGCGCCGCAGCCGCACGCCGGAGCAGATCACTGCCGCCCTGGTCGCTGCCCTCCTATACGGCCTTGAGCGGCGGCGTGCGCCCGCGTCACCGCCTCTGCGCCAGGCGCCGCCCGACGCCGGGTGAGCCGCGCTGGCCCTCAGCCATCCGTGCTCGCCACGGACTGCTGGCGCCAGCCGGCCCTCCGGCCGTCAGCGCGCTCGGGCAGACGCACGCCCACGGCCGCCAGCAGCTCCATTAACGTCACGCCGCCGGCGTCCCAGGTGGCGGGGAAGTCCTCCGTGACCTCCCATCCGAACAGGCGATAGGCGCCGGCCTTGACCGATTCGCCCGGCTTGAGCGCTGGTGCCACCAACAGGGCCAGCACGCAGGCGTGCCGGCCCATCTCCCAGCGATGCCCGACGGCGCCGCGGGCGGCGGCCTCCAGCAGGGCGGCCCGGCCGGCCGCCGGTGCGCGTTCCCAGGCCAGGCGGAACGCGTCGACCGCCCGTGCTCGCGTTTCGTCACGCCATGCAGGACAGGCGATGGCAGACATACCCTTATCCTCCGGCGGGGACGTTCACACGAACGGTTGGCTCTCCATGACCTCTACGCTGTGCGGCTGGCCCTCACGTTGGCCGGCCACGGTGACGCGCACCATGCGCACCTTGCGCAGCGACGGAATGTCCGGGCAGCCGAGGTAGCCCATACCGGAGCGCAGGCCGCCCATGAGCTGGTGGATCAGTCGCTCCAGCGGGCCGCGGTACGGCACCCGCGCCTCCACGCCCTCCGGCACCAATTTGCCCGCATCCTCCACGTGCTCCTGCCGGTAGCGGTCGCGCGAGTAGCCACGCCCCATCATGGCGCGCAGCGAGCCCATGCCGCGGTATTCTTTGTACCCCTCGCCGCGCTCGAACACCACCTCGCCTGGGCTCTCATCCGTTCCCGCCAGCAGGCTGCCCAGCATCACCGCGTCCGCCCCCGCCGCCAGCGCCTTGGGGATATCACCGGAGTGGCGGATGCCGCCGTCACCGATCACGCCCACGCCCAAGTCGGCTACCGCCGCCGCACACTCGGAGATGGCGGAAAGCTGCGGCATGCCCACGCCCGCTACCACGCGGGTGGTGCAGATCGAACCAGGGCCAACGCCTACCTTGACGGCGTGAGCGCCCGCCTCGGCCAGCGCCCGTGCCCCCTCGCCCGTGGCCACGTTGCCGGCAATGATGTCCACCCGCGTGCGGTCGCGCAGGATCCGCACCGTGTCCAGCACCGCCTTGGCGTGGCCGTGGGCCGTGTCCACCACGATGGCATCCACACCGGCTTCTTCCAGCAGCTCCGCGCGTCGGATCGCCTCTTCACCCACCCCCACCGCGGCGGCCACCTGCAGGCGCCCCTGGCTGTCCTTGGTGGCGTCCGGGTAGCGGGCGCGCTTGCCCAGGTCCTTGACCGTGATCAGGCCGCGCAGGATGCCCCGGTCGTCGACGATCGGCAGCTTTTCGATGCGGTGGCGGCGGAAGATCTCCTGCGCCTCCTCCAGGGTGGTGCCCTCGCGTGCCGTGATCAGCCCCTCGCGCGTCATCACCTCGCGCACGGGCCGATCGTTGCGCTCCTCAAACCTGATGTCCCGGTTGGTGACGATGCCGACCAGCCGCCCGTCGTCGTCGGTGACGGGCAGGCCGGAGACGTGGAACCGTTCCATCAGGAGACGGGCATCGCCCACCGTGGCGTCCGGCGGGATATGCACGGGGTGGGTGATCATACCCGCCTGTGAGCGCTTGACGCGGTCTACCTCGGCGGCCTGCTCCTCCGGCGACAGGTTGCGGTGAATGACGCCAATCCCGCCCAATCGCGCCAGCATGATCGCCATGCGCGACTCGGTGACGGTATCCATCGCCGCCGACAGGATCGGGATGGCGAGCCGGATGTTCGGCGTGATCTGGGTGGCGGTGCTCACGTCTCGCGGCAATACCTCGGAGTAGGCCGGTACCAGGAGCACGTCGTCGAAGGTCAGGCCTTCGGGAAGGTGGGTGATGCGGCACATGGAGGGCTCTCCTTGCTACGCGCGGTGCATTGTGACGAACCGGTACCGGCGGCGTCTCCCAGCTGTGGGGGCCCGTCGCGTGGCGCGGGGCGAGCGGGTAGGGTGCACGATCGCGCGCGTCCAGTGCTTGGCCCTGCCCGGTCGGTGGCGCTCCTGCCTAAACCGGCGGCGCCCAGGTCCACGCTCGACCGCACGACTGAGTGTGGGTCGGCCCGTCACGCTGGAGGCAGAGGATTCCCGCCGAGCGCCGTGGGAGTCGAGAGCCGGGGACGTGGCCCTGGCGGGGCCGGCGGACCCAGCTGCCGCCAGGGCGAAGGGGGCCACCGCGATCTCCGGCGCGGTCATGCGGCCTGCCCCCGCTGGGCCGGCATCGCCCTGCCCGGCCGCACCGTCCCGCCGGTCGCCATTCCGCCGGACCTCTATCGCCGCGCGGTACGGATTTGTGTGATCATAGCAGAGCACCGCTCCAGCCTCAACGCGCACGCGACGCGCGGCCTGGTGCGGCAGCCCGCGTATCGCGCGCAAAGGCCCTGGGACGGGCACCGCACAGACCGGTCTGTGGTGGGAACGCTCTACGTCGTCGCGACCCCGATCGGCAATCTCGAGGACGTCACCCTGCGCGCCCTGCGGGTGCTGGCGGAAGTGCCGCTCATCGCCGCGGAGGACACCCGCACCACGCGTCGGCTGCTGGAACGTCACGGCATCGCCACCCGCCTGATCTCGTACACCGACCACAACAAACCGGCGCGCATCCCCGCGCTGCTCGCCCACCTGGAGCGCGCGGACCTGGCGCTCGTGTCTGAAGCCGGCACGCCCGCCATCTCCGACCCGGGTGAAGACCTCGTGGCGGCGGCCGCGGCCGCCGGCCACCGGGTAGTAGCGGTGCCGGGCCCTTCGGCCGTGATGGCCGCCCTCTCGGTCTCCGGCCTGCCCACGCGGCGCTTTCTTTATCTCGGCTTTCTACCCCGTGTGGGCGGGGAGCGCCGCGCTTTGTTCCATTCCGTGGCCGATCTGCCGTACACCCTCGTGGCCTTTGAATCGCCCTACCGCCTGCGTGCCGCCCTGGTCGACGCGTTGGCCGTGCTGGGCGACCGAGCCGTGGCCGTGTGCCGTGAGCTAACCAAGGTGCACGAGGAGGTGTACCGCGGTTCGCTGCACGGCGCCCTGGAGCACTTTCAGGAGCCACGGGGCGAGTTCACGCTGGTGATCCAGGGGGCAAGCGCCCCACGGCCGACCGGCAACACCCTGGAGGCGGCGCTGGCGGAGGTCACGGATCTGGTCGCCGACGGCGTCAGCGCGCGGGACGCCGTGGCCACGGTCGCCCGTCGCCGCGGCCTGCCCCGCCGGCAGCTGTACGAGGCCTGGCTCAAGGGTCGCCCCGCCGAGTGAGGGGCGCCGTTCAGCCAACCGGCGGCCTATGCTAGCATGAGCGCAGCATCACGTTCAGGTGTCGCGCGTGCCCGAACGCATCTTCATCGGGGTGGCCTGGCCCTACGCCAACGGGCCGATCCACCAGGGCCAGCTGGCCGGCGCCTACCTGCCGCCGGACATCTTCGCCCGCTATCACCGCACGGTCGGCAACCACGTGCTGATGGTCTCCGGCTCTGACGCCCACGGAACGCCGATCACCGTGCGCGCTGAGCGAGAAGGGCTGCCACCGGAGGAGATCGTGGCCCGGTACCACCAGAGCTTCCTGGAGACGTGGGCCGGCATGGGCATCTCGTTTGACCTGTTCACCAGCACGCACACCGACAACCACTTCCGGGTGGCACAGAATTTCTTCCTGCGCCTGCTGGAGCGCGGCTACCTGGAAGAGGGGGAGCAAACGCTGCTCTACTGCGAGACGGACCGGCGCTTTCTCCTGGATCGGTACGTGGAGGGCACCTGCCCCATCTGCGGCTACGACGGCGCCCGCGGCGATCAGTGCGACAACTGCGGCAACCCGCTCGACGCGCTGGAGCTGATCAATCCCCGCTGTCGGTTCTGCGGCCAGGCACCGGTGCGGCGGCAGTCCCGCCATTTCTTCCTCAAACTCTCCAAGCTGCGCGAGCCGCTCTTGCGCTGGCTCTCCGAGGACAAGGAGTTCTGGCGGCGGCCGGTACTCAACTTCAGCCTGGGCCTGCTGCGCGAGGGGCTGCCGGACCGCCCGATCACCCGCGATATCGAGTGGGGCGTGCCGGTGCCGGTGGAGGGCTACGAGAACAAGCGCATTTACGTCTGGTTCGAGGCGGTGATCGGCTATCTGTCCGCCTCCATCGAGTGGGCCCAGCGCCAAGGGGACCCGGAGGCGTGGCGCGCCTGGTGGCAGGACCCGGCCGCCAAGTCCTACTACTTTATCGGCAAAGACAACATCTACTTCCACACCATCGTTTGGCCGGGGATGCTCATCGGCCACGGCGACCTCAACCTGCCCTACGACGTGCCGGCCAACCAGTACGTCACCATCGCCGGCGGCAAGGCCTCCACCAGCCGCAACCTGGCGGTGTGGATCCCGGACTACCTCTCCCGGTACGACCCAGATCCGCTGCGCTACTACTTGGCGGCCACCATGCCAGAGACGCAGGACTCGGAGTTCTCCTGGGCCGAATTCGTCCGGCGCAACAACGACGAGCTGGTCGCCACCTGGGGCAACCTGGTCAACCGGGCGCTCACCTTCACCTACCGCAACTTCGACGGCCGCGTGCCCGAGCCGGGCAACCTCACCCCGCACGACCGGGCGCTGCTCGACCGCGCGGCGGGCACCCTACAGGAGGTGGGCGAGCATATCGCCTGGTGCCGATTCCGCGCCGGCCTGGCGGCCGCCATGGAGCTGGCGCGCGAGGCCAACGTGTACCTGGAACAGACCTCACCCTGGAAGGCGATCCACGAGGACCGCGCGGCGGCCGCCCGCGCCCTCTATACGGTCATCGGCGCGATTGGCGCCCTGCGCACGGCCCTCTACCCCTACCTGCCGTTCACTTGCCAAAGGCTGCATGAGTTCCTGGGCGAGGGCGGCGCCATCGAGGCGGGCGGCTGGCGCTTCCATCTGCCGCCGCCAGGCCGGCCGCTGCGCCCGCCGGAACCGCTGTTCAAGAAGCTCGACCCGGCGGTCGCCGAGCAGGAGGAGGCGCGGCTGGGGACGTGACGCAGATCGTCGACACGCACGCGCATCCCCAGAGCCAGGCGTTCGACGCTGACCGTGCCGCCGTGCTGGAGCGAGCGCGCGCGGCCGGGGTTACCACCATCATCGTCGTCGGCACCGATCCGGTCAGCAACCGCGCCGCTTTGGCGCTGGCGCACACGGAGCCGGGCCTGTGGGCCACCGTCGGCATCCACCCGCACGACGCGAAGGACGCCACACCGGCCGACTGGGAGGAGGTGGAGCACCTGGCGGCCGACTCGCTGGTGGTGGCGCTCGGCGAGATGGGGCTGGACTTTTACCGCAACCTGTCGCCGCCGGAAACCCAGCGCACCGCCTTTCAGCGCCAGCTCGAGCTGTGCGCCCGGTTGGACTTGCCGGCCGTGATCCACTCCCGCGACGCGGAGGACGCCACTTGGGAGATGGTCGCCCCCTGGGCACGGGCGCGGCGGCGGGCCGGCGCGCGTGAGCCGTTGGGCGTGATGCACTGCTACGCCTACGGGCCGGGGCGCGCGTTGGAGTATGTGGCCCTGGGCTTCCTCATCTCCATCCCCGGCACGGTCACTTATCCAAACAACCACCGCCTGCACGCCGTGGCGCGGGCCGTGCCCGAGGAGGCCCTTGTGCTCGAGACCGATAGCCCGTACCTTACTCCGCAGTCACGGCGGGGCCGGCGTAACGAGCCGGCCTACCTGGTGGAGACGCTGCACACGGTGGCCGAGCTGCGCGGGGTGCCGGCCGCAGCTCTTGCCGACGCGACCGCGGCCAACGCCCGCCGCCTCTTTCGCCTGGCCCAGCGCGAGCAGGTCGCCGCCCGGTCACCGACGAGCCCGGAGTTTCGCCCATGACGGTCGCCCCTTCCCTGTACGGTCCGGTCCAGGAGGACATGGCACTAGTGGAGGCGGTTCTCGACCGGATCCGGCGGATCGAGTATGAGCCGCTGGCGCGGATGCTGGACCACGTGCTCGGTGCCGGCGGCAAGCGGGTACGACCGGCGCTCGCCCTGCTGGCCGGCACCTTTCACGACTATAACCTGGACTTGCTCATCCCCCTGGCCGCCTCCATCGAGGTGCTGCATACCGCCACGCTCGTGCACGACGACGTGATCGACGGTGCGGCCACCCGTCGCGGCCGCGCCACCGCCAACGCCTTGTTCAACAACGCGCCCAGTGTCTTCCTGGGCGATTACCTGTTCGCCCATGCCGCCGAGCTGATCGCCCGTACCGGCAACATCCGCGTCATCCGGCTGTTCTCGCGCACGCTGATGCGAATGGCCACCGGCGAGCTCGACCAGGACGTGAGCGCCTTCGACACCACCAAGCGGGTCGGCGATTACCTCCAGCGCATTGGCGGCAAGACAGCCTCGCTCCTCGGTACCGCCACCGAGGGTGGGGCCATCGTGTCCGGCGCGCCGGAGCCCTGGGTGGAGGCCCTGCGCGATTACGGGTTCAACCTGGGCATGGCCTTCCAGATCGTGGACGATATCCTCGACTTCACCGGCGACGAGGCGGCGATGGGCAAGCCGGTGGGCAGCGACCTCAAGGAAGGCACGCTCACCCTGCCCTCGCTCTACCTGCTGGAGGACGACCCCTCCCCACGCAACCCCATCCGCCGCTTGTTCGCCGCCCGGCGCAACCGCGAGCGGCTGCTGGCAGAGGCCGTGGCCGCCGTGCGGGCCAGCACCGCCTTGGAGCGGGCGATGGCCATGGCCCGTGAGTTCGGCGATCGCGCCCTGGCCGCGCTGGAACCGTTGCCACGCACGGAGGCACGGCACACGCTGGAGCGGCTGGTGGCGTATGTGCTGGAGCGCAGCAGCTGACGGCCGCGCTCTGGGAACGGAAGGGTGAACGAGCCGCGCGTGCCGGGTCGGCGTAGACCTGTGAGCGCCGCCGCCCAACTGGCCGTGGGCGTCGTGCTGGCGGCGTTCGCCGCTGCCTGGTGTCGGCTGGAACGAGCCGGCGAGCCCGCGTCCGCCCTGCAACCGCAACGCCTGCTGGTGTTCAATCACAAGCGGGACCTGGATATCCCTCTGCTGGCGCGGGCGCTGCTCGGGCCCCGCACGTGGGCGACGTGGCCGGGTCGCCTCGTGTTCGTGGGCTCCTCGGAGCTGTACCTGCCGGGCTTTCTGGCCCTGTACTTCCCGCAGCTCGGTCCGTTGCGCTGGGCGCTGATGGGGCTCAATATCGGCCCGGTGCTGCGCACCCTGCGCGTGCTGCCGGTGAGCACGCCGGGACCGCGCTTATTGGCGGTGTGGCTCCGAGAGGCGGCGGACAGCTTTGGTGCCGACCGCCCGTTGTATGCGCTCCTCACCCCCGAGTGGGCGGCGCGCCTGGCCGGCGCAGGACTCCCGCCCGGCACCACCCTGGCGCGTGCGCTCCACCCCCGGTACCGCACGGCCCTGGCCCACGACGTCCCGCCAGAGGCATTTCAACCCCACCTCCGTCAGCGCCTGGCCTTGGCCGCCGCGCGACGCGCGCAGGCACACTTGGGCGCGTTGGCCGCCGAACTGGCGGCGGGCAACATGGTGGTGCTGGCCCCGGAGGGCAACGTCTCGCCGGACGGGTGGTTGCAGCGGTTTCGCAGCGGGCTGGTCCGCCTGCTCAAGGCCGTGCCCGGCGCCGAGGTCGTGCCGGTTGGCATCACGTACGACGTGCTCGTGCCCGGGCGACCACGCGCCTTCCTGCGCGTGGGGGCGCCGCTCAGCGGCCTGAGCGAACGACCGCGGCGCGAGATCGTGCAGACAGTGCGACGGCACCTGGCTGGGTTGAACACCGTCACGCTGGCCCAGCTTCTCGGCTGGGTGCTGCTTGACGAGCTGGACTCGCAAGTAGCGGCCCTCGACCGTGCCGAGCTGGCCCGACGGGTCTGGCGCTATGCGGCGGCGCTGGCCGCCGAGGGCTACGCCCTGGATCGGCAACTCCTGGAACCGTCCCAGTTTGAACGGGCGCTCGCCTCCCGGTTGAGGGGCGCGCGCGGCTGGGGGCTGGCGATGAGCGGCAGCGCGGTTTGGGTCGATTGGCGACTGCTGCGCGGTCCCGTGATCAGCTGGCGCCACAACCCGCTGGCCTACGCCCGCAATGAGCTGGCCTCGATGCTGCACGAAACGGGTGGCCTACCGGAACGCGCTCCCGGCGGACCACCCGTGCGAGCGTAGACAAGGTGGAGGCTTACAGTTCCAGCTTCTTGGGCTGGTGCTCCTTCTTCCACTCCCACTCGATGATGCGTGCCTGCCGCTCCTTTTCCTCAAAGGCCTTACGCTCGGCCTCGATCCGCTCGCGCTCACGCTGCTCCTCCAGGTCGCCCTTGAGGGGCTTGGGCGGCGGCTCCGGTTTGTTGATCTCCGGGTGTTCATTGGGGCGCACCGGGCCGGTGACCGGCGACTTCACCTCTTTGCCCAGGTGCCAGTACGTGCCCTTATCGGGGATGCGGCGCGGGTAGCCGTCCCGGTAGGTGAAGGCGGCGAACTCGGTGGAGATGATGCGCTGACTCTCCCGCGTGCACTGGGGGCAGGTGGCCGGCTCCGCGGAGAGGCGCATCGGACGCAGCAGCTCGAACACCCCATCGCAATGGCGGCAGTAGTACTCGTACACGGGCATCAGGGCACCCCCGAAGCGAGGTTGTTGGGCCACACGTGGACGCAATCCTCAGTCTCACCTCCGCTGTCCCGCTCAGGATAGCACGGCCGGTGCCGGTGCGGTGCCCGCAGACTCCCGGCGCAGGGCGGTAAGAAACCGCTGCGAGGCGATGTCGCGGTCGGTGTAGGCGCGCAGGTAGGCGCGCAGGTGCATCTCCAGCTCGGCGGCCAGCGCCGGGCCGATGCGCAACGCCGCGGCCTCCACGTAGCGGCCGTCCTGGAGCAAGCGCAGCACCTTGAGCGCGGTCACGGACAGGGGGCGCAGCCCGGAGTCGGGCGGGGTGCAGTCGGGACAAACGACCCCGCCGCCCGCCGGGCTGAACCGGTTGGTCACCGGCCGCAGGGGCGCCTGGCAGATCACGCACCGGCGGAGCTCCGGCCGGTAACCGGCGTGCGCCAGCAGGTTGACCTCGAAAAAGCGCAGCACGAGGTCCAGGTTGGCGGCCGTGGCCAGGCGCGCCAGCGTCTCCACCAGCAGGCGGAAGATGGCGTAGCCCTCCACGTGCTCCACCGTCAACCGATCGACGAGCTCGGCCACGTACAGGCCGGCGGCAAGGCGCTGCACGTCGGCGCGTAGGGGCAGAAAGGTGTCCCTGGCCTCGGCCTGGGTGATGATATCCAGGTTGCGGCCGCGCGCCAGCATGAGGGCGACGTAGGTGAGCGGCTCCAAGTGGCCGGCCTTCCGGCTGCCCGGGCGGCGCACGCCTTTGGCCGCCGCCTCGAACTTGCCCAGGTCGGCGGCGTACAGGGTGAGGATACGGTCCGCCTCGCCCAGCGGCCGCTGGCGCAGCACCACCGCCTCAGTTTTGAAGACGCGCGCGCCGCTCACGGGTGCTCGCCTCCTGCCCCCGGGGCTGACGCCGTCACACCGGCTGGCGGCCCTCCAGGGCGCGGGTCAGGGTCAGCTCATCGGCGTATTCGAGGTCGGAGCCGGTGGACAGGCCGCGGGCCAGGCGCGTCACCTTAATGGCCGGCGCCTCTCTGTGAATACGGCGCTCGATGGTCATCAGGGTGATATCGCCCTCCAGCGTGGGGTTCATGGCCAGGATCACCTCCTGCACGCCCCCCGCTCGCACGCGGCCCAGCAGTTCGGCCAGCTTGATGTCATCCTCGGTGATGCCGTTGAGCGGGGAGATGACGCCGTGCAGGACGTGGTACACCCCCCGATAGGAGCGCGTGCGCTCCAGCGCCAGCACATCCAGCGGCTCCTCTACCACGCAGATGGTGCTGTGGTCGCGCGTCTCGCTGGCACAGATGGCGCAGGGGTCGATGTCGGTGAGGTTTTGACAGACCGAACAGAAGCTGATCCGGTCTTTGACGTCGAGGATGGCCCGCGCCAACGCCTCTGCCTCCTCACGCGGGGCGCGCAGCACGTGGTAGGCCAGCCGCTGGGCGCTCTTCGGGCCGATGCCGGGCAGCTTGTTGAACTCCTCGATCAGCTTGGCCACCGGTGCCGCCGCAACGGAACCCATCTCCGGCACAGGTTGTCGCTCCCGAATAAGCTAGAACAAGTGTACCAGTACTCACCGGTGAGGGCATGCCCCGCTCAGGCCCGGCGGCCGCGCGGCCGGCCTACAGGCCCGGCAGCTTGAGACCGCCGGCGAGCGGCCCCAGGATCTCCGCGCGTTTCGCTTCGAGCTTGTCCACGCACTCGTTTACGGCGGCGATGATCAGGTCCTGCAACATCTCCACGTCGTCCGGGTCCACCACCTCGGGGGCGATGGTGATCGCCTTGACCTTGTGGTTGCCCTGCAGGACGACCTTGACCGCGCCGCCGCCCGCGGTAGCCTCCACGGTCGAGGCCTCGAACTCCGCCTGCGCCTTGAGCATCTGGTTCTGCAGCTCCTGAGCCTGGCGGAGCAGGTCTGGGCTGAGCCCGCCAAAGCCGCCCCCGCCGTGACGGCGCTGATATCGGTTCATGGTGCGCTCCTCATGCGCCTGACGTGCGCTCGATGGGGGTAAGACCGAGCTTCCGCGCCTCGTCCACCAGGTGGCTGGGCCGCGGCGGCTGGGCGCGCAACCGGTCCGTTACATCGGGTACGTGAATACATTGTACGTCGAGCCGCCGCCCCAGCACCTGCTCCACGGCCGCCACCAGGGCGCGGTGCACCGGCGTGCCCGGCTGCGCCTTGCTGAGCAACAGGTCATACCGAAACCCGAAGGTGATGACGCGCTCGTTGACGTCCACAATGTCGCAGCCGCTGTTGAGCAGCGCCCGCGCCTGCACGTTGGCGCTACAGGCATCGCGGATGGCCCGAAAGCGCGCTCGCGCCTCTTCCAGCGTGATCGGTCCCGTGGCACGCGGGGCGGCGTGCGCCGGTTCATCCAGGCCGGTGACAACGACGTTCGCCTCCTCGGAGGGCGCCGAAGGGTCGGGAGGCGACGCCAGTGGCGCGGACGGGCGCCATGGACGGCCCGGCACCTCCGCGCGCCGCGGCGCCGTCCCGTCGCTCCCTGTTGTGCCGCCCGCGCCGAACGGGGTGGCCGAACCGGTGCGCACCGTGTCCGCCTCGGCGGCCAGCGTCGCTTCCGCCAGGGCCAGCTCCAGCGGCAGCGCCGGTTGCCACTCCCCGCGAAAGTCGGCGCCGCTGAATGCCTTCAACGCGTGCAGGATGCGGCGGACGTCCAGCTCCATGGCGGCGGCGCGCAGCTCCGCCCGCGCCTCGGCGGTGAAACCGTCCAGCCCGGCCCCGGCGCCGGACTTGAGCAGCAGCAGGGCCCGAAGGTGCGCCACCACCTCCCGGTTGAACTGGCGCAGCTCGACGCCGTCTTCTTGAACCGTCCCGATGATCGCTAGTCCGCCGGACAGGTCGCCGCGAGCTGCTGCCAGGGCCAGCGCGCGCGCCCGCTCGTCGGCCACCAGGCCCAGGGTGGCGCGCACCTGGTCCTCGCTCACCTCCGGCCCGAAGGTAGCCACCACTTGCTCCAGCAGGTTGACCGCGTCGCGCAGCCCACCACCCGCGGCGCGGGCGATGACGTCGAGCGCGCCCGGCTCGGTACGCACGCCCTCCTGCTCGGCGATAAAGCGCAGGCGCGCCACGATGTCGGCGTGGCGGATGCGGGTGAGGTCGAACCGCTGGCAACGGGAGATGATGGTGGGCGGCACACGGTGCACGTCGGTGGTGGCCAGCACGAAGATCACATGCGGCGGCGGCTCCTCCAGCGTCTTGAGGAGGGCATCGAACGCCTGCGGCGTCAGCTCGTGCACCTCGTCGATCAGGTACACGCGGTAGGCTCCCGTGCTGGGGTGGTAGCCGACACGGTCGCGCAAGTTGCGGATATCGTCGATGCCGCGGTTGGAAGCGGCGTCCATCTCCACCAGGTCGAGGGCGCGGCCCTCGTTCACGGCGCGACAGGACTCACAGGCGTTGCAGGGCTCGCCGTCGCGTGGGGCGGCACAGTTAACGGCCTTGGCCAGCACCCGGGCCGTGGAGGTCTTTCCCGTGCCCCGTGGCCCACACAGGAGGTAGGCATGCGCTACCCGGCCCTGGGCTACCGCGTTGCGCAGGGTGCGCGTCACATGCTCCTGACCGCACACCTCGGCAAAGGTGCGCGGCCGCCACTTGCGGTACCAGACCTCACTGCCCACGATGATTGGCCCTCGTTCCGTGCGTTCGCATCACCCTGTAAGAGCTCAACGACACGGCAGCCTCATTATAGGGATGGTGACGCGCAGCCGACACGCGGGCGTGACAGGCTTGGCGGTGGTTGGGGGCGGTCAATGCTCCTCATCCGCGGGGTGGCTCCAGCCCGCCGTACCGGGGGGAAAGCCGCAGGCCTGGAGGACCTCATCCTCGCGGGCGCGCATGCGGCGCTCCTCCTCCGGCGCGGCGTGGTCGTGACCGAGCAGGTGCAACACGCCGTGCACCACCAGGTGGGCCAGCTCGTGCGCCGGCTCGCGTCCGTGCGCTCGTGCCTGGCGGAGGGCCGTATCGCGCGAGACGATCACCTCACCGAGCGGCAGCCCCATGTCCGGCGGCAGCACAAACGGGGCCGAGACCCTGCCTTTCTCCACCGGGCGCGCCAGGTCAGACAGCCCGAACGACAGCACATCCGTGGGTCGGTCCACGCCGCGGTAGCGCCGGTTCAGCTCGTGCACGGTGGCGTCGTCGGCAAACACCACTCCCACCTCGGCGCCGTCCGGTACGCCCTCCAGGGCCAGCGCCCGCTCCACCAACGCCCGGACGCGGGCAACGTCGATCTCGGGCGTTTCGACCTCGCACTCAACGGAGACCACGTAGGTCATGACGCTTCTCGCCGTTCAGCTCAGTGGGCGGGGAGGATAGCGAGCGCAGGCAGCGAAACGCTCAGCGGGCGAACACGGTGGCGGCGCGCTCCGCGGCCTCCACCAGCGGGTTGGGAAAGAGGCCGATGAGCAACACACCCAACGCCGCCACGGCCAGCGAGAACTGGAGGCCAGGCATGGGCCGCACCGGCGCCTCCGTCGGGGGCGGGGCGATGAACATTTGTCGCACCACCGCCAGGTAGTAGAAGGCCGACACGATCGTGTTCAGCACGCCCACCACCACCAGCCACACCATATCCGCCCGTACCGCGGCGTTAAAGATGTACAACTTGGCCCAGAAGCCGGCGGTGGGCGGCAGGCCGGTGAGCGACATCAGGCAGAAGGTGAGGAGCACGGCCAGCAGCGGCGCCCGCCGCCACATACCGGCGTAGTCGCGGATACGGTCGCTGCCGATGCGGCTGGAGATGCCGATCACGGCGAAGAACGCGCCCAGGTTGGTAAAGGCATAGGCCGCGATGAAGAACAGCACGGCGCTGGAGGCCAGGGTAAAACGGGCGCCGTCCACGGCGATGGCGGCCACGCCGATGAGAAAGTTGCCCGCCTGGGCGATGGAGCTGTAGCCCAGCAGCCGCTTGATGTTGGTCTGGAGCAACGCCATCACGTTGCCCAGCGTCATGGAGATCGCGGCGAGCACCGCGAACAGGTTGGCCCACTGCGGCGCGATCACGTCCGCGCCCAGGGCCGAGTAGAACACGCGCAGCGTCACCGCAAAGCCGGCCGCCTTGCTGCCCACGGACAGATAGGCGGTAACCGGCGTGGGCGCGCCTTGGTAGACGTCAGGCACCCACATTTGGAAGGGGACGATCGCCATCTTGAAGCCAAATCCCACCGCCAGCAACACGGCGGCGGTCAGGAAGGCGGCACGCTGCCCGTCCGGCGCCGACCCCAGCGCCGCGGCGATATCCGGCAGGGCCGTGCTGCCCGCCAGGCCGAACAGGAAGGCCATGCCGTACAGCATGACCGCCACGCTGGTCGCGCCCAGGAGCAGGTACTTGAGCCCCGCCTCCGAGGACCGCGGGCTGCCCAGGAAGCCGGCCAGCACGTACTGGGACACGCTCTGCAGCTCTAGGGCGATGAAGATGGCGATCAGGTCATTGGCGGCGGCCAGGAGCATGGCGCCACCGGTGACGGTGAACAGGAGGGCGTAGAACTCCGCCGCCCGGTCCGCCATGCGGTCCAGGTAATCGAGCGACGCCAGGCCGACGAATGCCGCCACCCAAGGGAACAGGAAAGCGAAGAACAGACTGAAGCGGTCCATCACCAGGCCGCCGGAGAAGGCCACGTCCTCGGCGCCGCCGGCCCGGCCCCGACTGATAAGCGAGAGCGTCCACGCCGTGGCCAGCAGGGCGGCGACCACCGCCGTAGCGGCGTAGAACCGCCGGCGCGGCGGCGCGGGCAGCAGGTCGGCCAGCAGCACGACCGCCGCCGCCAGGAACATCACCAGTACCGGGCCGATACGATCCAGGTTCTCCACGTCTGGTCCCCTGCCTCAACACCGATGCCACCGCTCACCCGGGCTGCGGCACCGGTGCGGTTGCCCGAGCTAGCCCACGCGCTCCACCACCGCGCGCACGCTCGGCTCGATCAGGTTGAGCACCGCCTGTGGGTAGACGCCGACGGCCACGATGGCCAGCGTTAGCGCTCCCACCGGCACGCGCTCCCACCAGCGGGTGGCGTCCGGCAGGCGCTGCCACTCCGCCATCGGCGGCCCGTGCAGCACCCGCTGGATGGTCCAGAGGATGTAGCCCGCGGCCAGGGCGATACCGATGACCGCCAGGATGGTCCACACCTCGTAGCGGTCGAAGCTGCCCAGGAACACCAGCAGCTCGGCCACAAAGCCAGACAGCGCCGGCAGGCCCAGCGAGGCGAAGCCGGCCACGGTCATGCCCACGCCGATGAACGGCCAGTGGCGGGCCAGGCCGCGCATATGCGCGATCTCGCGCGTGTGCGTGCGGTCGTAGATCAGCCCCACCATGACGAACAGCATGCCGGTGATGGTGCCGTGGGTGAACATCTGCAACGTGGCGCCGCTCAGCCCCACCGGCCCCAGCGCGGCGATGCCCAGCAGCACGTAGCCCATGTGGCTGACGGACGAGTAGGCGATCAGGCGCTTCAAGTCCGTCTGCCGCAGGGTGATGAACGCGCCGTAGATCACGTTCACCGCCGCCAGCACGGCCAGCAGCGTGGCGTACTGGCGGGCCACGTCGGGCAGGATGCTCACGCACATGCGGATGATGCCGTAGCCGCCCATCTTCAGGAGCACGCCGGCCAGCAGCACTGAGACCGCCGTGGGCGCGTCACTGTGGGCGTCCGGCAGCCAGGTGTGGAACGGCACCACCGGCAGCTTCACGGCAAAGGCGGCCAGGATGAGGAAGAAGATGGCCGTGGCCGGGATCACCGCGTTGGTGAGCGGCCCCATGCGCCCCAGCTCCACGATGTCGAACGTGCCGGCGGAGAAGCCCAGGGCCAGGATGCCCACCAGCATCAGGGAGGAGCCGGCGATGGTGTACAGCAGGAACTTGAGCGCCGAGTACTCCTTGCGGCCGCTGCCCCAGATGGAGATGAGCATGTACATCGGCACCAGCTCCACCTCCCAGAACAGGAAGAAGAGCACGAAGTCCAGCGCCGCGAACACGCCCAGCACGCCGGTCTCCAAGAGCAGCATCCAGGCGAAGTACTCTTTCGGCCTGAGCTCGATGTTCCAGGAGACCAGCACCGACAGCAGCGTGAGGAAGGTGGTAAGCAGCACCAGCAGCATGCTGATGCCGTCCACCCCGACCTTGTACTGCAAACGGAACCCGCTCAGGTCGGGCGTCAGCCACCCGGTGCTATTGATGAACTGATAGCCGCCGTGCGGGTCGAACCCGGCCAGCAGGGCCAGGGAGAGGACGAAGGTCGCCAGGGCGAAGAGCGCCGCCACCAGGCGCGGCAGCGCGGTGCGCTCGCGCGGCAGCAGCGCGATCACCGCCGCACCCGCTACCGGCAAGAAGATCAGCGCCGACAGCACCGTCTGTCCTCCCTTATGCCTGTCTGCCGCCGCCGGCCCTCACCCCGGCGGGGATGGTCATCGCAACGTCACGATGAACAGCACCAGCACCGCCACCACGGCGCCGCCGGTAAGCACCAGCCCGTAGGCCTGCTCGGAGCCGGCCTGGACCCGCCGCAGCAGACCGGACAGGGCGCGCATCAGGCGGCCCACGCCGTTCACAATGCCGTCCACCACCTGCGCGTCGAACCAGGCGGCCAGCCGCCACACGCCGTTGTAGAGCAGACCGCCCACCAGCACGCGCTCGTACAGGTCGTCCAAGAAGTACTTGCGCGCGAATAACGTGTAGAAGGGACGCGCGAACCCGGGCAGGGGCACGCGCACCCGCGCGCCGAAGCCGTAGGCCACGCCCGCCACCAGGATGCCCAGCACCGCCAGCGCCGAGGAGGCGACGGCGACGCCGGGGATAAGCGCGTGTTCCTCGCCCTCGCGCATCGCCTCCGGCAGTGAGCCCTTCACGAAGTCGCTGAAGGCGTGGGCGAACGGACCCACGTTCACGAACCCGGACAGCACCGACGGCACCGCTAGCACCACCAGCGGCAGCCACATCACCGCCGGCGACTCGTGCGGGTGCACCTCGGGCGCGGTTGCGGCGCCATGGCCGTTGTGGACGGCGGCCTCATGCGCGGGCGCGACGTGCACGCCGTGGCCGGCGCCGGGCTCGCCACCGCGGAACTCGCCGAAGAAGGTCAGGAAGATGGCGCGGAACATGTAAAAGGCCGTCAGGAAGGCCACGCCCAGCGCCGCCGCGAAGACCAGCTTGTTGAAGTGCCAGGCTTCGACGAGGATCTCGTCCTTGCTCCAAAAGCCCGAGAAGGGCGGGATGCCGGCCAGGCTGAGCGAACCGATCACGAACGTCACGAACGTCACCGGCATGGCCCGCCGCAGCCCGCCCATCTTCTGCATGTCGAAGGTGTTGGTGCCGTGGTTGACCGAGCCGGAGCCCAGGAACAACATCGCCTTGAAGAAGGCGTGGTTCATCAGGTGGAAGATGCCCGCCGCTAAGCCGCCGGCGCCCAGGCCCAGCATCATGTAGCCGAGCTGGCTGATGGTGGAGTAGGCCAGCACGCGCTTGATGTCCTGCATCACCATACCCATCGTCGCCGCCAGGAGGGCCGTCAGCGCGCCGATGACGGCCACCACGTGCATGGCGTCCGGTGAGGCGGCGTACACCGGGAACAGGCGCGCCACCAGGTAGACGCCGGCGGCCACCATGGTGGCGGCGTGGATCAGGGCGGAAACGGGCGTGGGCCCCTCCATCGCGTCCGGCAACCAGACGTGGAACGGGAACTGGGCGCTTTTGCCGGCGGCGCCGGCGAACACGCCCAGGGCGAACAGCAAGAGCACCGCGGAGCCGATGGCCCCGGCCTGCGCCATCTCCTGCAACTCACCGATGTTGAGCGTGCCGGTGCGCGTCCAGATGAGGAGGATGGCCATCAGGAAGCCGAGGTCGCCCACGCGGGTGACGATGAACGCCTTCTTGGCGGCGGCGGCCGGCGAGGTGTAGCCGGGGCGGGCCGGGTTGGCGAACCAGTAACCGATGAGCAGGTAGGAGCACAGGCCGACCAGTTCCCAGTGGATGAACACCATGATCAGGCTGGAGGCCAGCACCAGCCCCAACATGGCGGCGGTGAACAGCGAGATGAACGCGAAGTAGCGCGGGTAGCCCGGATCGCCCGCCATGTAGCCCTGCGAGTAGAACTGCACGAGAAAGGCCACCGCGGTCACCACCACCAGCATCACCGCGGTCAACCCGTCCAGGCGGATGCCGATCTCCAGGCGCAGCGGCCCCAGCTCGATCCAGGGGTGGGAGGGGAACCCGATGGCCGTGCCCGGCTCATGCGCCGCCATCACGGCGCGCAGCGCCCACAGGGAGAGCAGAAATGAGGCGAACACCAGCGCCACGCTCACCGCGCCCAACGCCCGCGGCGATGGCCGGGCGCCGGCCGGCAGCAGATAGTGCGCCGAGATCAGGAGAAACGAGAGCAGTGGGAGCAGGTAGATGAGCCAGACCGTGAACTCGCCGATCGTCTCGAACATGCGGCCTTCGGGACCTCTCCTCCGCGGTGCGCCCTTGTCTGGCCGGTGGAACGCCGGGCACCGTCAGATCTTGCGCAGGATTTCGTTGGCCACGTGCGTCTTGCTGTCGGGCACGTAGATCTTGCGCGGGGTCAGGTCGCCGGCCGTCTTGCGGTCGCCGACCACCACCACGCGGGTGGCCAGCCCCTCGGCGTTGAACAGCTCCCACCAGATCTCGGCCACGTACTTGTTTTTGACCTCAAACAGCTCGGTCCACATCGCCGCCCGCTCAGAGCTTCAGCAGGTTGATCTGGTCGATGTCCACAGTGGCGCGGTTGCGATAGACGGCCACCGCCAGCGCCAGGGCCACGGCCGCCTCGGCCGCGGCCACCGTGATCACGAAGATGACGAACACGTGCCCGGCCAGCGGTGGCCGACCGCCGGGCATGGCGGCGAACCGGCTGAACGCGATCAGTGCCAGGTTGACTGCGTTCAGCATCAGCTCCACGCCCATCAGGATGATGATGGCGTTGCGCTTGGCCAGCGCGATCCACAGGCCGAGCCCGAACAGCAGCGCCGACACCACCAGGTAATGCTCCAGCGTCACCCGCACCGTCCACGATCTCCCTTGTTCGCCTGCGGCTCAGTGCACCTGCACCGCGGTCGTCTGTTCCTGGCGCTGCTCCGGCTCAGATTCGGCCGGTGCCGCGGCCTCCACCTGCTCCTCGGGCACCGTCCGGCCGCCCCGCACCAGCACGATCGCCCCCACCATGGCCACGATCAACACCAGCGAGGCGAGCTCGAACGCCAGCACGTAGCGCGTCACCAGCAGGCTGCCAATCTCCTGGGCGGTGGTCTGGAAAGCGTCGCGGGCGACCACCGGCCAATCCGTGGCCAGGGCCACGTAGGCCAGCACGGTGGAGAAGGCTGCCGCCACCAGCAGCCCGGGACCGAAAAACCGCGTCTCGGCGTTGGTCCGGGCGCTGCTCGGGGTGAGCATGATGGCGAACACCACCAGCACCCCGACCGCACCGGCGTACACCAACACCTGCGCCACCGCCACGAAGTCGGCCGTTAGGGTGATGAACAACCCCGCCAGCGCCACGAACGTGAGAATGAGCCACAGGACGGCGTGCAGCAGGTTGCGCGACACGATGATCCCCAGCGCCGAGACCACTGCCACCGCGCTGAGCACCCAAAAGGCGGAGACGACGCCGAACCCTTCCATAAAGCCCTTCACGACCCCTCAATCGCCCGCGGCGCCCGCGCCCACCGGCCCGGTCACCCGCGTCACGATGCCGATCTGGTCGGTGAGCAGCACCGGCCGCGGCGCCTGCACGCCCTCCAGCCGGAGCAAGCGCACGTACCCCACCACCAACCCGGCGGCGCCCAGCCAGTTGACTACGGCAAACGGCAGCAGGATGACGCCGGGGGCGTCGGTCTCCGCCCAGATCGCGACCTCAAGCGCCACCAGCAGCACGTTGAGCAGGCCGATTGGGATGAGGAACTGCCAGGAGAACTTGAGTGCTTGGTCGATACGCAGGCGCGGCACGGTGCCGCGCGCCCACACGAACAGCCAGTAGCCGAGCAGCATCTTCACCAGGAAGAGCAGCCAGCCGGGGATGATCCGGTCCAGGCCAAACGTCCACCAGCCGCCGAAGAACAGGATGGCGAAGATGCCGCCCAGGATAAGGGCGTTGGCTAGCTCCACCGCGTAGAACAGGCCGAACTTCATGCCCGAATACTCGGTGTGGTAGCCGGCCACGATCTCCGACTCCGCCTCGGCGATGTCGTACGGCGAGCGGCCGATCTCAGCCAGCGAGGCGGTCACGTAGATGAGAAACGGTAGGGGCAGCAGAAAGACGTTCCAGACAAAGTGCTCGCGCTGAAAGCGGATGATCTCGCCGAGCTGCATGGAGCCGACCAGCACCACCACGCTCAGCAGGCTGATCACGGCCGGCAGCTCATAAGACAGCACCATGGCGATGGTGCGCATGGCGCCCAGCAGCGAGTACTTGTTGTTCGACGCCCAGCCCGCCATGAAGATCACGAGCGGTACGGTCGAGCCCACCGCCACGATGAACAGCACGCCGACGTTCAGGTCGGCCACGACCATCCCCTCGCCGAAGGGCATCACGCCCATTGTGAGCACCGTGGGCACAAACAACAGCACCGGCGCCAGCCAGAACACCCACTTGTCACCGGCAAACGGGGTGAGGGCCTCCTTCTGCATCAGCTTGATGGCGTCCGCCACCGGCTGGAGGATGCCCGCCGGCCCCGTGCGGTTCGGCCCCTGCCGGATCTGGATGCGGGCGATCACCCGCCGCTCCACCCAGATGAGGAGCAGCATGGCCACGCCCAGGAACAGGCCGATGGCCGCTGCTCCGATCAGGCCGGAGACCACGTACGCCACCCAATCCGGGAAGCGGTCGCGCAGCCAGTCCAGCAGCGCATGTACCGGGTTGGCAAGCGAACGCAGGTCCCACCAGCGTGCCAGCACCATCATGATGTCGCCCTTGCTCTCACTCGGCGCGTGCGCCCCGGCCCGCCGGGGTGCCTCATCGGTCCAGCTCCCCGATCACGATGTCGATGCTGCCGAACGCCACGATGGCGTCGGCGATGGTGAGACCGACCAACATCTGCTTAAGCAACGACAGGTTGATGAGCGACGGCGGCCGGATGTGGAACCGGTACGGCGCGGCGCCCCCGTCGGACACCAGGTAATAGCCCAGCTCACCCTTGGGCGACTCCACGCGCGCGTAGACCTCGCCCGGCGGCGGGCGCAGCGCCAGCGGCACGTCGACCTTGTAGGGGCCCTTGGGCGGCATGTCGCGTAGGGCCTGATCGATGATCTTCACGCTCTCCCGCATCTCGGCCACGCGCACGAGGAAGCGGTCGTAGGAGTCGCCGGCCGTGCCCACCGGGATCTTGAAGTCGAAGCGGTCGTAGATGCTGTAGGGGTCGGCCTTGCGCAGGTCCCAGGCCACACCGCTGGCGCGCAGCATGGGGCCGGAGAGGGAGGCGTTGATCGCCAAGTCCGTGGGGATCACGCCGATACCCTTGCTGCGGGCCAGCAGGATCTCGTTCTCGCGCAGCAGCGCCTCCACCTCGTCCAGCCGTCCCGGGAACTCGTCGACGAAGCGGCGGCAGGCCGGCACGAACTCGTCCGGCAGGTCAAAGGCCACGCCGCCGATGCGCATGTAGTTGACCGTGAGGCGGGCGCCGCAGGTCATCTCGAACAGGTCGAGGATCTTCTCCCGCTCGGCGAACAGCCACATGAGCGGGGTCTGCCAGGCACCGGCGTCGTTGATGAACGTGCCCACCGCCATGCAGTGGTTGGCGATGCGCTGCAGCTCCGCCATGATCACGCGGATGTACTCGCCCCGCTCCGGCACGCGGATGCCGGCCAGCTTCTCCACCGCCAGGCAGTAGCCGAGGTTATTGGACATGGCCGAGAGGTAATCGGCGCGGTCGGTGAAGGGGATGTTCTGGGTGTAGGTACGCTCCTCGGCCAGCTTCTCCATGCTGCGGTGGAGGTAGCCGACGATCATCTCCACGTCGATGATCCGCTCCCCGTCGAGCGTGACCTTCATGCGGAACACACCGTGCGTGCTCGGGTGCTGGGGGCCGATGTTGACGGTGAACGGTTCGGTGCGGATGTCGCTGGTCACGTCGCTCCTCACACCGCCTCAGGCGCCCTCACGCCCGCTCGCGGTCTACCTGCGGTGGGGTTACCGGCCCCATCTGTTGGTGGCCATAGGGTCGCCGCTCTTCGGGCGGGCGCACCCCCGGTGAGGGCAACGGCCGCCAGCCCGGCTCTTGCTCTGTCCAGCGCGGGCCGCTGATCACGCCTCGCTCACCGCCCTCCTTGGGAAAGTGGGGCAGGCCGGGGTGGAACGCCCCTTGCCCCACCTGCAGGAAACTCTTGCGCAGCGGCCAGCCGGCGAAGCCCTCCCATAGGAACAACCGGCGCAGGTTGGGGTGGCCGCCGAACTTAATGCCCATCAGGTCGTAGACCTCGCACTCCTGCAGGTGCGCTCCCCACCACACCGACGTCACCGAGGGCACCTCTGGGTCCTCGTAGTCCGGTGGACGCACCTTGAGGGTGACCATGTGGTTCTTAGTGATCGATTGCAGGTGGTAGACGACCTCGAAATAGTCCTCCCAATCCACCGCGGTGACGTTGGTGGCCATCTCCAACGCCAGCTCCGGGTCATCACGGAGGAAGCGCGCCACCTCCAGCAGCCGCTCGGGCTTCACCCGTACCGCCTCCGCGTCGGCTGCCTCCACCGCGTCCGGGAACCGCTCCCGGATCCGCTCCGCGACCGTACCGCCGGGCAGCCATGTCGTCATCGCACCACCCGCCGGCGCTCTAGCGCCACTCAAAGGCCCGCTTCCGCCAGGCGTACACGTACCCGACCGCCAGGATGGCGATGAACAACAGCGCGTCCAGGAACGCGAACAGCTTCTGCTGCCGCAGCGCCACCGCCCACGGGTACAGGAAGACGGTCTCGATATCGAACACCACGAACAGCAGGGCGAACACGTAGTAGCCGGCGTGGAACTGGATCCAGGACGGGCCTTCGGTGGGGATGCCACACTCGTAGGTATCGGCCTTGACGGCGTTAGGGTCCCGCGGCCGGATCCGGAGCAGGCCCAGCAGGAAGGAAACGATCAGCGCCACGGCCGGCAGGGCAATGCCCACCACCACCAGGAAGCCCATGTGCCCCCACTGACCCAGCATTGCGACACCGGCCTGTTTGTGAATTCCGTCGCGTGCGGCAGGAGTATACCATCGGGGATCCCTACGAACAACGCACGCCAGGGCCAGGAGGCGGCGCGGGGTTTTGTCGTTCGGGCGGGTGGGTCGTATAGTGAAGCGCGAGCGCAGGGAATCGCCGACCGGAGGGCGCTATGCTCATCGATCTGCACGCGCACACCTGGCCGCGCTCGCACGACTCGGTGCTCAGCCCGGACGAGCTGGTCGTGCGGGCTAAGCAGGCCGGCCTGGATGCCATCGTCTTTACCGAGCACGACACCCTCTGGGACGAAGCGTCCATCCGGGCCCTGTGCGAGAAACACCACTTCCTGGTGCTGGCCGGCGTCGAGATCTCAACTGACGAAGGGCACATGCTGGTCTTCGGCATCGACAAGTACGTGTTCGGCATGCACCGGTCGGAGGAGCTGGCTCGCTACGTGGAGGCGGTGGGCGGCGCTATGGTGGCGGCGCACCCCTACCGGCGGCAGATGCCCTGGTACATCCGCAACGAGGAGGAGTACGAGCAGGCGCTGGAGCGCGCCGCCCGCAACCCCGCCTACCGCTTCTGCGATGCCTTAGAAGAGCTCAACGGCCGCGGCTCCGACCGCGAAAACGCCTTCTCGAAGCGGCTGTGCGAGCGGATGGGCATGCCGGGCACGGCCGGCACCGATTCCCACGCCATCCAGGACATCGGCCGCTGCGCTACCTATTTTGAACGTGAGATTCACGATGTGCGCGACCTCATCCGCGAGATCAAGGCCGGGCGTTTCTACGCCGTCGACCTGCGTGCCCGCGTGGCGCTGTAGGTTTGACACCAGAAGAGGAGTGACGTAGAAAGCTCTCAGCCCCGCCCCAGGGCCGGGGCGGATCGGCAGCCCTGACGCCGCGTTGCATTAGCCCGGCGCGGTGAGGGGAAACGACAAACGCAGGAGACGGGCATGGCCGAGGAGTCGCTCATCACCGACGAGATGCGCGCCGTGATCGGCGTGGAAAGCGAGCCCTGGACCCTTGAGGTGGACAAGACCAGCATTCGCATGTTCGCCCGGGCGGTAGGGTATACCGACCCGGTGTTCTACGATGAGGCGTTCGCGCGCTCCAAGGGCTTCCGCGCCCTGCCCGCGCCGCCGCACTATCTGGGCACGCCGGTGTTTAACCCCGCCACCTCCGACCCCACCTTTGGCGGGCCGCGCGGCACCAACCCCGCCGCCCGCGTCCGCCACAACCTCAAGCGCGTGCTGAACGGCGGCACGGATATCGAATACTTCGACACCGTCTACGCCGGCGACGTGCTCACCGCGACGTCCAAAGTCGCCGACATCAGCGAGCGGCAGGGCAGCATCGGCCGGATGCTCATCACCGTGTCGGAGACGACCTATAGGCGCGACGGGCAGGTGGTGGCCATCGCGCGCGGCACGATCATCAACTACTAATGGGCAGGGGAGGAACGAGACCGTGACGGCGGCAACGGAACCGCAACAGCTTTACTTCGAGGACGTGCAGGAAGGGCAGCAGATCGAGCTCCGGGTGACGCCCACCACCCAGCAACTGGTGCAGTGGGCGGCCGCCTCCGGTGACTTCTACCAGATCCACTATGACAAGGACTTCGCCATCTCCACCGGCCTGCCGGGGGTGATCGTGCACGGCGCGCTCAAGCACGCCCTCCTGGGCCGCATGTTGTGGGAGTGGATCCGCTACGCGGGCCGCATCAAGCGGTGGGCGGTCTCCTATCGCGGCATGGACGTTCCCGGCCAGGAGATGATTTGCCGCGGCCGCGTCACCGGCAAGCGCGTGCAAGACGGCCAGTACCTGGTCGACCTGGAGATCTGGACCGAGAACCCGCAGGGCCAGCGCACCACGCCCGGCACCGCTACCGTGATCCTGCCCTCGCGCGGCTAGCACGCGCCGGCCAGGGCTGCCGACGGCGGGGGACGCTCTTCGCGTCCCCCGTTTGCCCTGTGCATGCCTCACCCGGTCGCGCGAGGGCCTGCGGACGGCCTAAGCCGGCGCGTGCTGGCCCACGCCACTGGCGCTGCCGGCGGGGGGACAGGCGATGCCACCCGGGAACTAGGGCGCTGGTACACCATCGCGCGGTGATGTGTCCGGACCAGGCTAGCAGTCCAGGCAGTTGATCACCAGACCGGTGCCCAGCTTCGGGTAGAAGTAGGTGCTCTTCTGCGGCATTCGGTCGCCCGCGTCAGCCACCGCGACGATCTGCTCCACGCGGGTAGCGTTGACCAAGAACGCCAGCGGCACGCGGCCGCTGCGCACCGCCGCCAGCGCCTCACCCGCGTCCTCGGTGAACTCCACGTGCTCGCCGGCGGTGAGGGTGGCGGCGTCGATGCCCAGGAGGGGCTCCAGTACGCCGTACTGCAGCACGTTGACGTCTAGCGCCCGCCAGGCGGGGGCGTGACCGACCGGCATGTGTGCCTCAACGGTGGCCCGGTCACGCAGGGTAAGCAGGTGCAGCCGGCCGGGTGCCAGTCCTGCCGCACCGAAAGCCGTATCCGCCCGGCGCGCCTCCATGGCCCGAATCAGGGCCGCGCACGCCGCACCGCTGTCCAGCACGCCCATCTCCTCCACCGTAAAAGCGTCGCCCAGGGCGGCCACCAGGTCCGCCGGTCGCGTGCGCGGCCGCACCAGGCGGTGGATGGGGAGGATGAGCAGGCCCGGATCCGTGGTGGCGGTCAGCGCCATCAGCACGAAGTTGGCCGGATCGTCGGCGCTCCAGGCCGGGCCGGTTGCCTGCCGCCGCTCCTCGCGGTAGGCGAGCGCCGTCTCGTAGCGATGATGGCCGTCGGCGATGTAGATGACGGTGTCGGCCACGGCCGCCGCCAGGCGGGCGATAGCCGCCGGGTCGTCGACCACGCTCAGGCGATGGCGCTGCTCGGCGAAGTCCACGGCGTCCAGCGCTGGCCGTCCTGGGACGTCGGCCAGCGCCCGCGCGAAGCCGCCGCCGCGGTCATCCACCAGGCCGAAGATGGGCGAGATGTTGGCGCGGGTGGCGCGGAGCAGGGCCAAGCGATCCTCCTTGGGCTTGGCCATGGTGTACTCGTGCGGGCGGATGAGCCCGGTCTCGAACGGTTCCAGACGCACGCGCCCGAACACGGCGCGGCGGCGATAGGTCTGCCCGCCGTGCGCGAACTCCTGTTCGTACACGTAAAGGGCCGGCCGCTCGTCCGGCATGAGCACGCCCTCACGGCGCCATTGTGCCAAGGTCTCTGCCGCCGCGCGGTAGCGGGCTTCGCCGGTCTCACGCGGGTGCTCGAGGCGAACCACGTTGTATGGGCTCAGATCGTAGAGCGCCGCCTGCTGCTGGGGCGAAATAACGTCGTAGGGCGGCGCCAAGACGCGCCCTACAGTATCACCGGGACCTACCCGGTAGCGCAGGGCGCGGAACGGACGCAGATCGGCCATGATGGCTCCTGGGCAGCGATCAGCACCCCTCGATCATAGAGGTGCGGCGGCCAGCGGTCAAAACGGTCGTTTGACCACCGGCGCGCACGGCTCGCACAATGGCGTGCGTGAGGTGCGCGCCGCACACGCGTGACGTGCCACGACCGCCGCACGGCCGTACCGGGCCGTCGCTTGCCAGGGTTAGCCCATGGATGGGTGCGTCTTTTGCGCCATTGCGGCAGGCGTCGCGCCCGCGCACGTGTTCTACGAGGACGAGGAGTTCATCGTCTTCCGTAACGTCTTGCGCTGGCTGCCGGTGATGCTGCTCGTGGTGCCGCGCCGGCACCGGCTGCAGGAGGAGCTGTGGGGCGACCTGGGCCGCGCCGGCCAGGTGGCGCTGGCCATGGGCCGTCGCTTCTGCCCGCACGGCTTCCGCCTGGTGTCCAACTTTGGCTGGGACGCCCTGCAGAGCCAGCCGCACGCGCACATCCACGTGCTGGGCGGCGCGGGGATGGAGCCGGTGACCGGCCGTGGCGGCGGGCGCGAGCCGGTGCTTGAGCGGGACGGGTTCCGGATAGAGCGGCGCCACAGCGGCTGGCCGCCGGTGGTGCTGGTAGCGGAGCCACACCGCGAGATGGAGCAGGACGCCCTGTGGGCCGATGCCTCGCTCCTCGGCGCCATCGGTGCCGAGCTGGTGCGGCTGGGGCGGGAGTGGTGCCCGTACGGCTTCCGGCTGGCCGCCGATTTCGGCTGGGACGCCCTCCAGTCGCAGGTGCAGGCCCACGTGTACCTGCTCGGCGGGGCCGAGCTGGGGCATTACGTGTAAGCCGGGCGGCGGTTACCGGGCTCACCCGCCCAGGGCAGCGCGGATGGCCTCCTGCTGCACGGCGAACAGGGAGCGGATGCCGCCGGCAGCTAGGTCGAGGATGCGGTCCAGCACGTGGCGGTCGAACGGCTGGCGCTCGGCGGTACCCTGCACCTCCACGAAGCGGCCGTCCTCGGTCATGACGACGTTGAAGTCCACCTCGGCGCGCGCGTCCTCGCTGTAGGCGAGGTCGAGCAGCACCTCGCCGTCCACGATGCCGGCACTCACCGCGGCCACCGCCTGGCGCAGGGGCCAGCGGAATTCGGACGGTTCCACCACCGGCTCGCCCTCCCTCACCCCCAGCCCCTCTCCCGCGTGCGGGGGAGGGGTAGCCGAAGGCTGCGGTGAGGGCAGGCCCGGGGTGAGGGCTTGACGCCGCAGGCGTTCGCAGGCCAGCACCAGGGCCACGTAGGCCCCGGTGATGGCGGCGGTGCGCGTGCCCCCGTCTGCCTGCAGCACATCGCAGTCCACGGTGAGGGTGCGCTCGCCCAGGGCGGTAAGGTCGGTGATGGCGCGCAGGGAGCGGCCGATCAGACGCTGGATCTCGTGGGTGCGGCCGCCGATGCGGCCGGTAGCCGCCTCGCGCGGGGTGCGCGTCTGGGTGGCGCGGGGGAGCATGGCGTACTCGGCGGTGATCCAGCCGCTGCCGGTGCCGCGCAAGAAGGCCGGCACCCGGTCCTCGACGCTCACGGCGCACAGCACGCGGGTCTGGCCCAGCTCGATCAGCGCGGAGCCTTCGGCGAAGGCGAGCACGCCGGGCGTGATGCGGCAGGGGCGCAGCTCATCCGAGCGACGACCATCGAGGCGGGGCACGGGCTCCTCCTGAGGGGCGGTCTGCCGAGCTTCCCCCAGCATACCGCGGCCGCGGGCCAGGCGGCGCCATCGCCGACGATCGTCCCAACCCCACGGCGGGCCCGTTTCCTCCTCCGCTCACCTGCCCGTAGGGGCCGACTCGCCGGCGAGTCGCGCTCTATACTGATCGTCAGAAGGGTTAGAAGGGTTAGATTTTGCAACACGTGCCCGTCGTTGACGATGATCCGGCACCGACCAGCGTGCTCAGGCGCGGGCTGGCGTACGAAGGATTTGCCGTAGATATCGTGGCTTCTGGCAAGGACGCTCTTGTGTTGGCCCGCGAGCGACTGCCCGACCTCGTGATTTTGGACATCAGGATGCCGGGTGTGGCCGGCTTAGAGGTGCTTCGGCGCCCGTGTGCCGCTGACCCCTAGTTGCCCATCTTGATGCTGACCGCCAAGGACGCACCGGCTGATCAGGTGCAGGGGCTCACGGGGGGGGCGCGACTACGTGGTCAAGCCCTTCTCGTTCGAGGTGCGGATAGCCCGCATCCGCGCCCTCCTGCGGCGCAAGGAGTACTTGATAGAGCGGACGAGGGGCTTACGAGCTCGGCGGTAATCCGAACGTGCAGCGCTGGGCACCGCGATCGCCTCGCCCTCACCCGGGGTCGGGCCATCGCTTGACCGAGCATCCCGGCCGCAGTAATGTGATTGAGAACACAATCACAAACTATGGTCCGGCCCATGTGCGGGGAGAGGGGGGCGATGGTGCCGGGCCGGAAGGAGCCCGCGATGAACCTCATCCTCACCCGTCCGTCGCCGCCGGCGCCACGGCAGCCGGACGCCTCCACACCGTCGATGTATCGGTCGATCGCCGCCCTGCTCCCGCGGAGCTTGGGCGGGCAGGCGGAGATCGGTGTGGCCGGCGGCCATTACTCCTGCGGCGATTACCTGAAATACCTCACCGAGTAGCTGGCCCCCCGCCCCGTCCGTACACGGACGCCCCACGCACCGCGCGGTGAGCGGGGCGTCGCCTCTTGATGGTCACTGCAGGCCCTCGGGTACGGCGCCGCCCCGCCTCAGCCGCACGACGAGCGCGTGCCCGTCCGTGCGCACCTCGATCGGGCCCTGCCGGCGTGGCTCATAGCGCAGGGCGGGCGCGGCGGTCAGCGCAATGGTCGTCGTGCCCGGCCCAGACCCGCGCGCCGGGCCGACATCGCCGGCCGCGTGGGGCGTCACGGCGATGCGGCGACCGCCCCGCACCACGACCACAGCCAGCTGCCCTTCCCCACCCGCTACCGGCTCTAGCTCCAGCCGAGCGCCGCCCGACAGCGCGAGCACCATGCTGCGGTCCACGCGCACGAGCGGGACACCGTGGGCGTCGCTAGGCCCTACGCCCGCCGGCGCCAGCACGGCCTCGGGGCGATACCGCCGCACGGCCTCGGCCAGGCCTCCCGTGGCCGTCACGCCGCCACGGCTGAGCACCACCACCGCCACCCGACGCCCGTGCGCCGGCAGGAGGGGGTCCACCGCCCGCGCCAGCGGCGCTCCCGATGGTCCGGTATCGACCAGCACCCGCTCGCCCTGCGGCCCGGTGACCAGCGCCACCGGGGTGCCTCCCGCCTCGACGAAGGCCACATGCAGCCAGCCGTCGCCCCCGGCCCGCGCCATCGCCCGCGCCACCAGCACCCCGAGCGTGATCATCGCTATGCCAAGGGCCACCACGGCCACCGGGCGGAGTCGCGGCCGGGGAGCCACTGACGACCCCGCCCCGACCAGGCGGTCACGCCACCGGAGGGTGAGCAGCACCGGCACCAGACCGAGGGCGACCAGGAGCAACGATGCGCGCCCGGCGGCGATCGTAGCCCAAGGCAGGCCGCCGGCCAGGCGGGCCGTGCCGATCAGCAGGTGCAGCGGCAGCCATGTCATCACCCCCACCCCCGCACCCAGCGGGGGGATTAGCACGCCGGCCACCGCGGTGAGCGCGGAGCCCAGCAGCGCGGGCGGGAACAGCGGCGCGGCCAGCAAGTTGGCGGGCAGGCCCACCAGAGACATCCGGCCAAACGTGGATACCGTCACTGGCAGCGTGGCGGCCTCGGCGGCCAGCGTCACCGCAGCCGCGCGCCACACCGGCAGGAGCGCTCCGGCTGCCGGGGCCCGAGCGAGCACGCGCTCCCCCAGCGCTTGCCACGGCGGAGCCAGCAGGAGGATGCCGGCCGTGGCGGCAAAGCTGAGCTGGAAGCCGGGATCGCGGAGCACGGGCGGATGGTGCGCGGTCAGGAGGGCGGCGGCGACCGCCAGTGAGACCAGCGGCGCACCGGGTCGGCCGGTCAGCGACGAGACGATGACCAGCGCGCCCATGACCAGTGCCCGCGCCACCGATGGGCTGAGCCCCACAAAGGCGGCGTAGCCGGTAATAGTGACCAGCGCCACCAGCGCCGCGCCACGACGACCGAGCAGCCACGATAGGGCCCCGATCGCCAGCCCAGCCGTGAGCGAGATGTTGAACCCGGAGATGGCGATCAGGTGAGCCGTACCGGACCGGGCAAACGCCTCGTACACCTCGCTGGGAATGCCGGCTCGATCGCCCAAAACGAGCCCGCGGGCAAGCGCCGCTTCCGGATGGGGCAGGGCACGATCCAGCGCTTCGGCTGCGGCCCGCCGTGCCGTACGCAGCCACCGCTGCGGCCAGGGCGCACGCTCCCGCCCCACCACCCGCAGCCGCGGGTAATCCATCTGGGCGTAGATACCCTGGCGGGCCAGGTAGGCACGGTAATCGAAACCGCTGAGGGCGGGCGGCGCGCTCACGTGCCCCGTGAGCTCGACCACGTCTCCATCCTGGTAGCGGCGGCCGAGCGCCGTCCGCACCAGCAGCGTGCCGGTGAGCGGGCGGGGCCCCGGGGTGGTGAGCACCTCGCGCACCGCCACGCGCAGCCGCTGCGACCGCTCCCGTTCCTCGGCGTCGCCACGCACCACCCCGCGTAGCCGTACCGGCCCCGCGTCGATCAGGTGGGCGACGTCGTCGGGACCGGGTGGGCGCGTGACCGCTTGCCACCGCGCCGCGGCGAGGAGGGCAACGCCGGCGCAGGCACAGGCCAGCGCGGCGGTGGGCAGATCGGTGCGCCGCCGCCACAGGAACGCCCCCAGGGCCGCCCCCGCCGAGCCGGGCGCGGCCGGCAGGCCCCAGGCGGCCGCGGCGATACCGAGCAGCCACGCGGCGGCAACAACGGCGGTGGTCACGGCTGCACGTCGATCAGATCCTTGATCCCTTCGAACACCGACTGCGGCACGAGTTTGCGCTTGACCAGGTCGGCCGGTTCGCGAAAGGGACCCTCGCGGGTACGGGACTCGACGATGCGTTGGGCGCGCGTCGGACCGATCCCAGGTAGGCTTTCCAGCACTGCGGCAGGCGCCGAGTTCAGGTCGATCTTGCGGCCGGCGGTACCGCCCACCACCGGCGCTTCACCCTGCCGTGGCACCACCACCTGATCTTCATCGCGCAGGCGCCGTGCCAGGTTGATGTTCAGAAGGTCTGCCTCGTCCGTTGGGCCACCGGCCGCCTCGATGGCGTCCGCCACGCGGTCACCCGGGCGGAAGCGATAGACACCCGGACGGACAACCGCGCCAGCGACGTAGACTTTGTACTGGCCGTCGGCTGGCGCCGTGTTCGTGGCTTCGGGCAGGGTGAGCAGGAGCGTGTGCGGGCCGCGCGGTTGGGAGAAGAAAGCCACGGCCGCCAGGGCCAACGCGATGGCGGTAAGGCCGAAGGGGACGACCAAGCCGAGGCGAAGGGTGGGCATGGCAGCCGGAGTCCATCGCCAGCGGGTGATGGTGCATTATACACGGCAAGAACCAAGCATCGCGTCAAGCGGCCCGTCGGCGGGCAAATTGCCCGCACGGGCCCTGGATGCTATGCTGACGCGGCCGAAGACTCTCCCGCAGGGCCGCCCATCGATGCTGGGACGCGATTTTCTCTCCTTAGCCGATATCACACCGTCTGAGTTGCGTTTGGTGATCGATACGGCGCTGCGTCTCAAACGAGACGGGCATGGGGGTCTCTTATCCGGGCGCGCGCTGGCGTTGGTGTTCGAAAAGCCGTCCCTGCGCACGCGGGTCAGCTTTGAGCGGGCGATGCAACAGCTCGGCGGGCACGCCATCTACCTCTCCCAAGCCGAGGTAGGGATCGGGGTGCGCGAGCCGGTGAAGGACATCGCCCGCGTGCTAAGCCAATACGTGGACGTGATCGCTGCCCGCACGTTCGCCCAGAGCACCATCGAGGAACTGGCCCGCTACGCCGCCGTGCCCGTGATCAACGCCCTGTCCGACGATGAGCACCCCTGCCAGGCGGTGGCCGACGTGCTTACCATCCACGAGCGCTTCGGCACCGTGACCGGCGTACATGTCGCCTACATTGGCGACGGCAACAACGTGGCGCGCTCGCTCATGCTGGCCGTGGCGATGCTCGGGGGACACATCACGCTGGCGTGCCCCGCCGGCTACGAACCACCCGGCCACGTGCTGGAAGCCGCCCGGGGCTACGCCCACGCCAGCGGCGGCACGGTGCGCATCGTGCGCGAGCCCCAGGAGGCCGTGCGTGGGGCGGACGTGGTGTACACTGACGTCTGGACCAGTATGGGCCAGGAGGATGAGCGCTTCCGCCGCCAGCGCGATTTCGCGGGCTACCAGGTCAGCCTGGCGCTCATGCAAGGCGCGGCGCCGCACGCGGTGATCATGCACGACCTTCCGGCGCACCGCGGTGAGGAGATCCTGGACGAGGCGATCGAGTCTCCGCAGTCGATCGTCTTTCAGCAGGCCGGCAATCGGCTCCACGCCCAGAAGGCCCTGCTGGCCCTGATCCTGGGCGGCGTGGCCACGTAAGGGAGCGCTGAGTGCTGCAGGCGAGCACTCCTCGCTCATTGCCCGGCACTCAGCACGCGAGGCACCGCACGCGATGCCGGACTTCCTGCACACCTTCCTGGACACCCTGGCGGAGATCGATGCCCGCAGCGTCGTGGACATCCTGTTGATCGCCGCCATTTGTTACGCGCTGCTGCAATTGCTGCGCGGCACCACGGCCATGGCCCTGTTGCGCGGCGGCCTGATCATCTTCGTGGCCGCCTCGCTGGTGGCCGACACCCTCGACCTCACCGTGCTCAAATGGCTGCGCACGAACATCCTCACCGGGCTGTTCGTGGCGGTGCCCATTATCTTTCAGCCCGAGATTCGGCGCACCCTGGAGCGCGTGGGCCGTGCCCGCGTGGCGGCGCCCCGTCCGCGGGACGAGGTCGATCCCGTGATCGACGCCATCGCCCGTGGCTGCGCCGAGCTGTCCCGCAAACGGCACGGGGCGCTGATCGTGATCGAGCGTGAGACCGGCCTGGAGGAGTACATCGCCACCGGCCGCCGCATCGACGCCGCGCCGTCCGAGGAGTTGCTGGCCAACATCTTCTTTCGCAATGCGCCCCTGCACGACGGTGCCCTGATCATCCGCGGCGGACGGATGGTGGCCGCCGCCTGCACTCTACCCCTCTCGGAAGCGCCCCTGGACGGCCACCTCGGCACCCGCCACAAGGCGGCCATCGGCGTGACCGAGCGCACCGACGCGGTGGCGGTGATCGTCTCGGAGGAAACGGGCGACATCTCCGTCGCCGCCAATGGGCGGCTGGCGTCCAAGCTTGATGATGGGCGTCTGCGCGCCCTGCTGGCCGACCTGCTGGGCCGCCAGGAGCGGGGTGGCTGGCGCGGCTGGCTGGCCGCCATCCGGCCGCGGTCTTCACCCCCCAGCCATGAGACGGGGCGGAGCCGACCCTCACCCCGGCTTGCCCGCCCCCCGGCATACCGGGGCGGGACCGGCGGGCCGGGGTCGGCCACCCTCCTCCCGCATGCGGGGGAGGATGCCGAGCGCAGCGAAGCGGGTGAGGGCGTGCCAAGCGCCAAGACCGCATCCGAGCACGAGGAGGCGATCCGGTGAGCGCCGGCGACCGCGGTAGACTGCCCTGGCGTGCCGGGGGGCTGCGCCGGCTGGCAGCGGCCGCGCCCGGCAACATCGCCCTCGCCGGGTTGTCGCTTGCCATGGCGGTCGTGCTGTGGGCGGTGGTAACCAACAGCGAGAACCCGGTCGAGCGCCGCACGGTCGAGACGCGGGTCCAGGTTAACGGGGTACCGCGCGACTACCTGGTGGCCGGGGTGAGCCCCGAGCGGGTGCTGGTGGCCGTCACCGGCCCGCTGCGGGACCTGCGCGAGCTGCGGCCGGAGCTGGTGCTCGCCCGGGCGGATATCTCCCAACACGGCCAGGCGGGGGAGGACCAGCAGGAGTACACCGTGGACGCGCGGGTGGAGGTGGACGTGCCGCGCGGTCTGCGCGGGGAGCCGGTGGTGGAGAGCGTCAAGGTCACCCTCGAGCACGTCGAGCGGCGCGAGTTCAAGGTGCAGGTGAAACCCACCGGCGCCTTGCCCCAGGGCTACGAGGTGGAAGGGATCATCGTGGACCGCACGGACGTGCTGGTCTCCGGCACCCGCCGCAGCGTGGGGGATGTGCAGGCGGTGTTCGCCGACGTCAACCTGGACGGTCAGACCGTGACCTTCTCCCGGACCGTGCCGCTCGAGGCCCGCGACCGCGACGGCCGCACCGTCGGCAACGTGCGCCTGGAGCCGGCCACCGTCGGCGTGACCGTGCGCATCAAGCGCAACCTGTACACCAAAGACGTGGTCGTGAACGTGCGCTTCCGCGGCCGACCCAAGACCGGCTACACGGTCACCTCGCTCCTGGCCGATCCGCCGGTGGTGGCGGTAGTGGGGCCGCTCACCGAGATCAACCAACTCGCCGGCGTCTCAACGGAGCCGGTCGATATCGAGGGCGCCGCCGCCGACGTGCTGCGCCCGGTGCGCCTGCAACTGCCGCCCAACGTGACCACCTCCCAGCCCACGGTGGTGGCGCAGGTCGGCATCCGCGCCGAGCGGGCGCCGGGGTCGGTGGCCGTGGTGCCGCGCGTGATCAACTTGGCCCCCGGCCTCACCGCACAGCTCAGCACCCCGGTGGTGGCCGTGAACGTGAGCGGCTTGCTGGCAGACGTGGTGCAGATCAAGGCCACGGACATCACCGTTGTGCTGGACGCCGCCGGCCTGTCACCGGGCACCCACCGTCTAGAGCCACGCGTGACCCTGCCCCCGACCTTACAGCTCGAGGGGGTGGTGCCGGAGCGGGTGGAGCTCACGATTGCCCCCGCGCGGTGATGCATGGCACTGTCGGCTGCTCTACCCTGGTGGCGGAGGCCGTGATGAACGTGCAACCGGCTCACACCACTTCGCGCCTGCCGCTCGTGGCCATCGTGGGGCGGCCCAACGTGGGCAAGTCCTCCCTGTTCAACCGCTTGCTCGGACGCCGGCGGGCATTGGTGGAGGACCTGCCCGGCACCACCCGCGATCGGGTGTACGGCGACGTGGAGTGGCGAGGGCACATGCTGCGCTTGGTCGATACGGGCGGTCTCGAGGCGCCAGGGGAAGGTCCTTTTGCTCCGCTGGTGCGCCGCCAGATCGAACAGGCGATCGCCGAGGCGGATGTGATCCTGTTCGTGGTAGACGCCCGCGAGGGCGTCACCGCCGCCGACCTCGATATCGCCCAGCTGCTGCGCCGCACGGACAAACCGGTGCTGCTCGTGGCCAACAAGGCCGATAACCTTCAGCGCGAGCTGGAAGCGACGCAGTTCTACGAGCTCGGCTTCGGCGATCCGCTGCCGGTCAGCGCCTATCACGACCTCGGCGTCGCCGAGCTCCTGGACGAAATCCTCGCGCTCCTGCCCCAAACGCCTGCCCCGGTCACGACAGAGACGGGCCTGCGGCTGGCCATCATCGGCCGGCCCAACGTGGGTAAGTCCGCCCTGCTCAACGCCATCGTGGGGGACGAGCGGGTGATCGTCTCCGAGATCCCCGGTACCACGCGCGACGTGATCGACACCACCATCTCCTATGCCGGGCAGACGCTCACCCTGTTGGACACCGCCGGTATCCGGCGCGCGGGACGGATCGAGCGCGGTGTGGAGCGTCACAGCGTGGAGCGGGCACGGGCGGCGCTGGCGCGCGCCGATGTGGCCCTGGGCGTGATGGACGCGACCGAGCCGGCCACCGCGCAAGACACCCACATCGTGGGCATGGCGGAGGAAGCGCACACCGGTGTCGTGCTGGTGCTCAACAAAATGGACCTCCTGCCCCCGGGACAGGAGACGCGGCAGCGGTTAACGACGCTCGTGCGGGCGCGCTTCAAGTTCGTGCCCTGGGCACCGATTGCCTTCGTGTCGGCCAAGACCGGGGAGGGGGTGCAGGAGCTGCTGACCCTGGCCCTGGCCGTAGGCCGTGAACGGACCAAGCGCGTGCCGACCGGTGAGCTGAACCGGCTCATCCGCCGGGTGGTGGCCGAACACGCGCCGCCCTCGGTCCAGGGGAAACGGTTGAAGGTGCTCTACGTGACCCAAGCCGAGGTGAGTCCGCCCACCTTTGTGTTCTTCGTGAACGACGCTGCCCTGCTGCACTTCTCGTACGAGCGCTACTTGGAGAACCGCCTGCGGGAAGCCTTCGGCTTTCAGGGCACCGCCATTCGGCTGGTGTTCCGCAGTCGCCCCGGCTCACCGGGGCCCCGTGCCGCCGGCCGGGGCGGTGAAGGCGGTGAGGTTGACGGTCGCTCGGCGAACGAGCAGCATCGAAAGGCGGGGGCGGACCGCACCAGGGAGCGCCGCACCCCCTCCTCGGAACCACACTGAGGCGGTTGCGCCATGGTGGGAATCAGCCTCGCGTTCGCCCTGGGCGGCTACCTGTTGGGGTCCCTGCCCACGGGCCTGCTCGTCGGCCGGGTCCTCAAGGGCGTGGATATCCGGGACTACGGCAGTGGCAAAACGGGGGTCACCAACACCCTGCGCACGTTGGGCTGGGGGCCGGCAGTGGTGGTGCTGGTGTGTGACATCCTCAAGGGTGTGGCGCCGGTCCTGCTGGCCAAGTACCTGACGGACAGCGCGTGGGTGCCCGTGGCTGCCGGGCTGGGGGCCATCACCGGCCATGACTGGCCGCTGTACGCCGGCTTCCGCGGCGGGCGGGGCGTGGCGACCTCCTTCGGCGCCACGGTAGCCCTGATGCCGGCCCTGGCACCGGTCATGCTCCTCATCGGTGCCCTGATCCTCTTGCCCTGGCGCTATGTGTCGTTGATGTCGGTGCTGGGCACCGCGATCACGGCCGTCGTCGTTGTCGCGCTGGCGCTGCTTGGCTGGGTGCCCGGGCCCTACGCGGCCTTTGCGCTGGTGGCCGGCCCGTTGATCATCCTCCTGCATCGCGATAACATTCGCCGGCTGATGGCCGGCACCGAGCCGAAACTCGGCCAGGGCGGTAGCCGCCGCGGCGGCAACCGAGAGTACGCGCACTCGGGTGGCCGTAGCCGTTGATTCCCGCTGCAGTCGCCTCCGGTGGCGGTTATGCGTAACGAACGGTGGGCGGTGGTCGGGGTAACCGCGTGGGGGCTGACGCTCACCCAGCATCTGGCCCGCGCCGGGCTACCGGTTACCCTCCTGGCCCGCGACGAGCGCGAGGCGGCGGTCGTGGCCGTGGAGCGCACCCACCCTGCCCGCACGACCAGCGTGCGCCTGCCCGAGTCCGTCACGGTTTCCGCCGATCCCGCCGTGCTTGGCGGTGCACGCGCCGTGATCTTCGCCGTGCCGGCCCAATCCATGCGCGGCAACGTGCAGCGGCTCGCGCGCTGGTTGCCGCAAGGGTGCACGATTGTCTCGGCGGCCAAGGGGATCGAGGTGGCCACCGGCCTGCGCATGAGCGAGGTGATCACCGCGGTGTGTGAGGGACGCGCGGGCGCGGTCGTGGCGCTTTCCGGACCCAACCTCGCGGAAGAGATCGCCCGCGGGCTTCCGGCCACTGCCGTCGCCGCCTCGGCCAGCACGGAGGCGGCGACGTGGGTGCAGACCTGCTTTACCACCCCGCGGTTTCGCGTGTACACCCACGACGATGTGATCGGGGTGGAGCTCGGGGGTGCCCTCAAGAACATCATCGCGCTCGGCGCCGGCATCAACGACGGGCTCGGCATGGGCGATAACGCCAAGGCAGCGTTCATCACCCGCGGCCTGGCCGAGATCACGCGCCTCGGCGTGGCGATGGGCGCTAACCCGCTCACCTTCTCCGGCCTGAGCGGTCTGGGAGACCTCGTGGCCACTTGCGCCAGCCCGCTCAGCCGCAACCGGCGTGTGGGTGAGGAGTTGGGGCGCGGCCGGCCCCTGGCCGAGGTGCTGGCCCGGCTGGGCCACGTGGCCGAGGGAGTGCCCACGACGAAGGCCGCGCGGGAGTTGGCGCACCGGCACAACGTTGACATGCCAATCGTCGAAGCCATGTACCGGGTACTGTTTGAGGGGTGGCCCCCGGCGGAGGCGGCGCAGTCGCTCATGGAACGGGAGCCCCGCGCCGAGCTGCGCTTGTGAGCAGGTGGTCTCCGGTGCGCCGTCGGCCCCGGCAGAGGGGGGCGCCGCCGGGCTCCGCGCCCGCTGCCGGGGCTCGCTCGACGCCGGGCGAGCCCGCCGCAGCGGGCGAAGAAGCTCCAGGGGGCGCGGCGTCGAGTGAGGCCGCCCCGCCTCCTCCGCAACCACCGCCGCAGCCCGCCGCGACGACCTCCGTGGAGCCCGGTGCGCCGGCAGCGGGCGGACGAGCGTTCAGCAGACTGCAAGCACCGCTGCGGTGGGGATGGGCACACGGTCACGGTCCAGCGGCCGATCTCCTGGCGCTGCTGCTCCTACTCGCGCTGGACCTTCTGTTCTACCGGGCGCTGCTGTTTAGCGGCCGCATCGCCGCCGACCCCACCCTCATGCGGCTGGTCTACCCGTACCGCCAGTACCTGGCCGAGGCGCTGCGCGAGGGGCGGCTGCCGCTGTGGAACCCGTATCTATTCACGGGTGTGCCGTTTCAGGCCGACCCACAGGCGGCGGTGTTCTACCCGCCGAACCTGATCCTGCGCTGGCGCGACGCGCCGGAGGCCGTGGCCCTCTCCGTCGCGGGCCACGGCATGCTTGCCGCGCTCGGCATGTACCTGTTGCTGCGGTTGGGAGTCAGCCTCGTGCGGCCTGCCGCCCTGACCGGCGCTGCCCTCTTCGCTTTCGGCGGCTTTCTTGGTGCCCACGCGGTCGAGCCCAACGTGCCGGAGGCGACGGCCTGGCTGCCGCTGGTACTCCTGGGCGGGGTGGTGGCCTGCCGACGGGCGTTCCTCGCCGGGGTGCTGCTCGGGGCGTGTGCGCTGGCCCTGCAGGTTCTGGCCGGGGCACCCCAGGTCGCGGCCCTGACGCTCGTGGCTCTGACGCTGGCCTTTGCCTGGTGCGCCGCGCCCCCCGCCGCCGTCGGCACCCGCCGGTGGACGCGCCTGTGGCGGTGGCTGGGTGGCATGGGACGGGGGGTGGCCGCTGGGACCGGCATCGTGGCCCTGGCCGTGGCGCTGGCGGCAGCGCAGATCCTCCCCTCCTGGGAGTTGTACCGCCGCTCCGTGCTGGCATCAGGCCTGCGCCTGGCCGACCTCTCCCAGGGTGCGCTGCCGCCCGCGCTGCTGCCGCGTGCCCTCCTCCCCGGTTTCAACGAGAACCCGGAGCGCGCGTTCATCGGCTACACCGGGATCATTGCCCTTGGCCTGGCGATAGCTGGTGTCCGCACGGCGCGCGGGGCGGCGCTGTTCGGCCTGGCCACGGCCGCGGCCGGGCTGCTGGCGGCGCTGGCCGGTGCCACGCCCGTGTATCGCGCGATCCACACCTTGGTGCCGGGTGGGCTCCCATTCCCGCAGCCGGCGCGTGGCCTGCTTCTGGTCGGCTTCGGGGTTTCCCTGGCGGCGGCCGTCGGCGTGGACGCCCTGTGGCCGGGGGCAGAACAACGCGGCGGCGCGGGGCGCTGGCGTCGCCGTGGGGTGCTAGCCCTTCTCCTCCTGGCCCTGCTCGGGCTGCTCTGGTTACTGGTCCCGCGCCGGGATGCAGTGTCCCTCCCCTCGGCCGGGGTACGCCAGATCTGGATCGGGCTGGGCGTCGTGGCCCTGGATGCGGCTCTCTTGCTGCCCATGCTCCGGCCACGGTGGTGGATCGCGCTGCTGGTAGCCAGCGCGGCGGTCGCCGAGGGGAGTGTGGCGGGCGCCCGACTGCCCTTCACGCATCTGACCGATCCCGCCGCGTTCACGGTGCGCCCTCCCCTCGCCACGCTGTTGCAGGGCGAGCACGGGCCGCCGCGGCTGGCGCACGTGGCGAACCAGTTGGAGGTGGAGCACACGCCGTGGCTGGCGGACTACTATGGAGCGCGCGCCGGCCGCGACCGGCTGGCGCCGGATACGGGTCTGCTGGACCGGGTGAACACACTCGACGGCCTGCGCACCGCCCTCCTGCCGCCCCAGGACGTCGCTCGTGCGCTTGATGCCGCCCTGTCCCCAGCCATCCCCTCCCCTGGCCCCTCTTCCACTCGTGGGAGAAGGGCAGCCGGAGGCCGAGGTGAAGAGGACCCAGGGGTGAGAGCTCCTGTCCTTGGCGAACTGGCCGACGCGAAGGGACCGCTGGGGCCACGGCTGGGTGTGACGCACGTCCTGGCCGCGCCTCGGCCCACGGTGCAGCTGGGACCGCTGGAGTTCATCCCCGGCCCAGCCATCGAGCTTCCGCCGGGTGCGACCTACCAGGTCGTCCTGCGCGGTGAGTGGGCTGCCACCGGCGTGGCCCTCCTGACGGCGCTCCGTGGCCCCTACGAGGACGGCCAGCCTGCGGCGGAGCTCACCGTGCTGGACGCAGGCGGCGGGGTGCGCCGCCGCACCTTGCTCGGAGGCAGCGACACGGCCGCGGCGGACCGCCTGCCGGCCGGTGGCGGCGTGGTGTTGCCGGACGAGAGCATCGCGGTGGTGGCCGAGCAGCCGTTGGGTCGGGCGGCCGTGTTCCGTACCCTGACCCTGCACGTGGTGGGGCAGGCCACGCTGGTGCTGCGGGGGCTTACGCTGTACGACGAACGCAGCGGTGCCGCGTTTCCCATCCCGTTGGAGGAGGTGCTGGAGCCGGTACCAGGCCTTGTGCCGGCGCTGTACATCGATGCCCGTCGGCCGGCGCGGGCCGCCCTCGTCCGTGTCTTCACCGTGGACCCGGACGTGGAGGGGACGATCACCCGACTGGCCCAGCTCCCACCGGATACGATCGTGCTGGACCGCGTGCCGGTGTTCCCGGAAGGAAATGGCGGAAATGAGACGGCCGTCGCGGCTGATAGGGTGCGCATTACCCACTACGCCCCGGAGCGGGTGGAGGTGCTGGTAACGGCCGCCACGCCGGGCGTGCTCGTCCTGCGCGATACCGCCTATCCGGGGTGGCGCGCGCTGCTCGACGGGAAGCCGGCGCCGCTCCTGCGGGCGGACGGCCTCTTCCGGGCGGTGGCGGTTCCGACCGGCATGCACAGCGTGGTGTTTGAGTACCGGCCACGGTCGTTGCGGCTCGGCATCACCGTGAGCCTCACCGCGCTTGCCGGCACAATTGGCCTCGTGCTGCTGGCCTTCCAACCACCCTGGAGGCGTACCGGGCGCCGGGAGGCCACCGTTTCCCATACGGCGATCTCGGCCGGGTGAGCCCGCTCGTGCTCAGCGCCGGCCGAACTCCCGCTCCAGGGCCGCGGCGCTGACGTGCACCATCGTCGGCCGACCGTGCGGGCAGCTCTGCGGCGATTCGCACGCCTCCAACAGCCGCACCAGCTCGCGCATCTCCTCGAGCGTCAGCGTCTTGCCGGCGCGGATAGCGGCATGGCAGGCGAGCGTCATCACCGCCCGCTCCGCCCGGTCCGGTGGTGGGCTACCGGCGGACACGGCGTCCAGGTACTCAGCCACGGCCCGCGCCGCGTCCCGCCCGGCCAGCTCGGCCGGTACGGCGCGGATCAGCACCGCCCGCTCGCCGAACGGCTCCAGCGCGAACCCCAGCCCGGCCAGCTCCGCCCGGTACGCCTCCAGAGCGGCTGCCTGCACTCGCGTCGGCTCCAACACCAGCGGCTCCAGCAAGGGCTGTACCTCCGGCGTGCCGTGACCTCGCCGCGCCCGGATGCGCTCGTACAGCACCCGCTCGTGCGCCGCGTGTTGGTCGATGAGGTACATCCCCGCTGGCCCTTCGGCCACCACGTAGGTGGCGGCTACCTGGCCGACGACGCGCAGGGCGGGCAGCACGAGACGGGTGGCGCCGGCCTGCCGGGGCGGCGGGGCCACGGGCCGCGGCAACGTCTCCGGCTCCGGTAAGCGCCAGATACCCGGCTCCGGCGATACCGGGACGCCCGGCCAGGCGGTGGGCACCGGCGAAGCTTCCACCAGTGTCCGCCGCACCGCCTGCTGCACCACGCGGAACACCTCGCCCTCGGCGCGGAAGCGCACCTCCGCCTTGGCCGGGTGCACGTTCACGTCCACCTCGGCCGGGTTTAGGCTGAGGTCGATGACCGCCAGCGGGTGGCGGCCGCTCTGGAGCAGGGTCTCGTAGGCGGACTCCACCGCGTAGGCCAGTCGACGATGCTGCACCCAGCGCCGGTTCACGAACAAGGAGATGTGCGCCCGGCTGGCGCGGGCGAAGTGTGGCGGGGCCACCAGCCCGCGCACCACTATTCCCGCCGCTTCGGCGTGCACGTCCAGGAGCGCCGCCGCCGTGCGCGCGCCGTACACCGCGGCCGCCGCCTCGCGCGGGTCGCCGCTGCCGGGTGAGACCAGCGCTCGCCGCCCGTCCACGCTCAGGGTGAACGCCACCTCCGGGTAAGCCAAGGCGTAGTGGCTCACCACCTGCGCCACCTGGGCTGCTTCACCGGCCGGCGTGCGCAGGAACTTGCGCCGGGCCGGCTGACGGGCGAACAGCCTCCGCACCGTCACGGTGGTGCCCACCGGCGCGGCGGCGGGGCGAAGGGGCTCCGCCCTGCCGTCGCGGGTGCGCAGGGCGGCGCCCGCCGCGGCGCCGGCCACCCGCGTCACGATCTCCACGTCGGCCGCCGCGGCGATGCTGGGTAGCGCCTCGCCGCGAAAGCCCAGGGTGGCGATGGCGAACAGGTCGCCGTCCGGTTCCAGCTTGCTGGTAGCGTGCCGCTCCAGGGCCAGCGGCAGCTCCTCAACGGGGATGCCGCAGCCGTCGTCCGTCACGCGGATGAGGGCGATGCCGCCCTGCTCGATTTGCACACCGATGCGGGTGGCGCCCGCGTCCAGGGCGTTCTCCACTAGCTCTTTCACCACCGAGGCGGGGCGCTCCACCACCTCCCCGGCGGCGATGCGGGCCGCTACCTCTGACGGCAGCACGCGGATGGGCACGGCGCTCACCTCTGCGCCCCAGTGTACCAGCCGGACCCGACGCGAACCGGCTCAGGCCTTGCGGGCCCGCTCCCGCAGCTCGTACAGGCGGTTGATGGCCTCCAGCGGGGTCATGGCGTCCACATCCAGGGCCGCGATCTCCTCTAGCAAGGGATGGCGCAGCGCGAACAGGGATAGTTGTTGGGGTGGCGGCCCGCCCCGCCGCCGTCCGGAGGCACCCGTTGCCCGGCCGCCTGCCTCCAGCTCGGCCAGCAGCTCGGCAGCGCGGTGCACTACCGCTCGCGGCAGACCGGCGAGCTGGGCCACGTGAATGCCGTAGGAGCGGTCCGCCCCGCCCGGCACGATGCGGTGCAGGAACACCACCTGCCCGTCTTGCTCCGCCACCGCCACCGTGTAGTTGCGCACGCGCGGTAGCGTCTCGGCCATGGCCGTCAGCTCGTGGTAGTGGGTGGCGAACAGCGTCTTAGCCGCCCGCTCCCTCTGGTTATGTAAATACTCCACCACCGCGCGGGCGATGGAGATCCCATCGTAGGTGCTGGTGCCACGCCCGATCTCGTCGAGGATGACCAGCGAGCGGGGCGTGGCGTGGTGGAGGATGTGGGCCGTCTCCACCATCTCGACCATGAATGTGGACTGTCCACCGGCCAGGTCGTCCTGAGCGCCGATACGGGTGAAGATACGGTCCACCACGCCGATATGCGCCTCGGCCGCCGGCACGAAGCAGCCGGCCTGCGCCAGCAATACGATCAGCGCTACCTGGCGCAGGTAGGTGGACTTGCCGGCCATGTTGGGGCCGGTGAGCACCACGATCTGCTGCTCGGTCGACAGCTCGGTATCGTTGGCCACGAACGCGCCCGGTGGCAGCACCTGCTCCACCACTGGGTGGCGCCCCTCGCGGATGACGAGCCGGTCTCCCGCATCCACCTGCGGGCGGGTGTAGCCGCGCTCCACCGCCACCTCGGCCAGCGCCGCGGCCACGTCGATCTCCGCCAGCGCGGCCGCCGTCTCGCGGATAGGACGGGCGTAGGCCGCCACCTGCGCGCACACCTGCCGAAACAGCTCCGCCTCCAGGGCGGCGATACGCTCCTCGGCGCCCAGGATGCGCGCCTCGTGCTCCTTCAGCTCCGGAGTCACATACCGCTCCGCCCCGGTGAGCGTTTGCCGGCGCTGATAGTGGGCGGGCACCAATGCCTGATGAGCGTGGCTCACCTCGATGTAGTAGCCAAACACGCGGTTGTAACCGACCTTGAGCGAGCGGATGCCGGTACGCTCCCGCTCGGCGCGTTCCAGCTCGGCCAGCACGCGCCGGCTGTCCCGCGCCAGCGCCCGCAGCTCGTCTAGCTCGGCGTGGAAGCCCGGCCGGATCACACCGCCCCGCTCCAGGGTGGGCGGCGCCTCGGCGTCGATGGCGGCCGCGATCAGGGCCATGGCCTCGTCGCAGCCCGGCGGGCAGGGCAAGGGCGCTGCCCCGGCCAGGGCGTGGCGCAGCGCGGCGGCCTCTTCCAGGCCACGGCGCAGGCCGAGCAAGTCGCGCGGGGTGGCCACGCCCGAAACGGTTCGGTTGAAGAGGCGCTCGAGGTCCGGTACGCGGGCCAGCGCCTCCCGCACCTGGGTGCGGGCCAGTCCTTCGCGCACAAACCACTCCACCGCGTCCAGGCGACGGTTGATGGCGATCGGGTCGCGCAGGGGCTGACCGAGGCGCTGGCGCAGCAGGCGCAGGCCCATGGCCGTGCGCGTGCGGTCGACCGCGGTGAGGAGCGTGGGGCGCTGTCCGGTCTCGCGGCCGGGCTCGAACAGCTCTAGGTGCCGGCGCGTCTGCGCGTCCAGGGTCATGGTGTGACAGGGATCGGCCGTGCGCAGGCCGCTGAGCGCGCCGGCCGCCGCCGGTTGCGTCTCGCCCAGGTAAGCCACCACCGCCGCGGCAGCGCACAGGGCGAGCGGCAGATGGGCGCAGCCGTACGCCTCCAGCGCGGCGACGCCGAAATGCTCCTTGAGGCGCTCGGCCGCCCACTCTGGGTCCGTGGCACGCGCGTCGGCGACGGCGCGGGGCACCCCCTCCGGGGCGGGAACCTCGACGCCTTCCGGGGCGACGAGCTCCGCTGGGCGTAGGCGGGCCAGCTCGGCGGCGAGCTCGTCCGCGCCGATCTGCGCCGTCACGAACTCGCCGGTGGACACCTCGGCGTAGGCCAGGCCCCACTCGCCCGAGCCGGGGACAACGGCGGCCAGGTAGTTGGCGGCCGGGCCGCGCAGGAGCTCATCGGCGAGCACGGTGCCGGGGGTAACGACGCGGGTGACCTGCCGCTCCACGAGCCCTTTAGTGGTAGCCGGGTCGCTTACCTGGTCGCAGATGGCCACGTGGTAGCCGCGGGCGATGAGGCGGGCCAGGTAGGTGTTGACGGCGTGGGCGGGAATGCCGGCCATGGGCACGCGCAGGTGCTTGCCCAGCGGCCGCGAGGTGAGCACCAGGTCCAGCTCGCGGGCGCAGAGTTTGGCGTCGTCGTCGAACGTCTCGTAGAAATCGCCGAGGCGGAAGAAGACGATCGCCCGCGGGTAGCGACGCTTGACCTCGAGGTACTGACGGCGGATCGGCGTCACGCCCGGATGATAGCAGGCAGATCGGCGGCGGGGAGCGGGGCTGTGGCGCCCACTCGTGCGCCCTTACCCGGCAGAACGTTCGTCGATCGTGACGCTGATGATGCGGTCGGCGGGGGCGTTCGGGGTGCGGTCCGGGTCGCGCGGTGACAGCCGATCGACGACCTCCATCCCCTCCACCACCTTACCGATCACCGTGTCACGCCCCTCTTGGTTGGGCAGCGGCTGGCGGACGATGTAGAACTGGGCCGTGAGACCGCCATCGCCGCTGTTGCTCCGGGCCAGCACGAAGGCGCCTGGCTCGTGCTTGAGGCTGGTGACCTGCACCGGCAGCGTGTAGCCGGGGGCCTGGGAGCCAGCGTCGCCGCCCTGGGCGAAGTACGGCCCCACGCGCTGGAAGGTCAACCCATCGTAATACTTGTTTCTGGCCAGGAACACGAAGCTGTTGACGGCGTCGGGCGCCTCTTTGGGAAAGAGCTGCACGCGGATGGTGCCCTTTTCGGTGGCGATCGTGGCGAAGTACTGCTTCTCCAGGTCGATCTGCATGGGCGGCGCGGCGGCGTAGCGCCGCTGCACGGGCGTGGCGGTGGGCGTGGCGCCCGGCTCCGGCGTTCCGGTGGCGCTAGGCGTGGCGCTGGCGGCGGGTGTGGCCGTGGCGACGAAGAAATCATCGCTGGTGCCCGTGGTCCGTCCCTGCCGGACGCCCATGCAGGTGCCGAACACGGTGAAGAAGGCGATGACGCCCATGCCGCCGAACACGATCCATCGGTTGTGGAACAGGCGCCAGAGCAACCCGTGACGGCGCGGGCGGTTATCGTAGCCGGCCGCCTTGAGCGGGTCAAACTTCCGTTGCCGCCGCTTGCGCTGCTGATGTCGTCTGCTCAGGGCTGCTCACCGTCCTTCCTGCAGCGCCGTCCCGAGGGGCATAAAGAGAGGGACGAGCCCGGCCCGTCCCCATGTGGAACGCGCGCCCTGGTACCCCCGGCAGGACTCGAACCTGCGCTCCCGGCTCCGGAGGCCGGTGCTCTATCCTCTGAGCTACGGGGGCATCACTCCTATGGTAGCGCACCGGCCGGCCGGAAGACAATGAAGAGCGTTGGCGTGGCAACCATCCGCCGCAAAGGCGCGGCCGAGCCGCGGCAGACGTCACCAACCGCCGCGTGGGACCAGTAGCGGCGCGAATGAGCGCGCCGCGACGCTCGGACGTACCCGGCGGCACCGTCACTGACGACCTGCCAGCGTCGATCGGAGGCGGCGCCTCACCTCGAAGTGCGAAACCTGGCAGCCGCGTTGCAGCGCCGGTGCGGGCGTGGTATCATAAACCTGACAGTAGACGTACCTTGAGAGAGGTGGGCTGGCCCCACCTTTCTTCGTAGTTGAGGTCTGGCCCGTTCGGTTGGTGGGGAGGTCCCGCGCGGCATGAAAAGCGATTTCATCATGGCGATCACGCAACTTTCGGCGGAGAAGAACCTGCCGAAGGAGGTCGTGTTTGAGGCGGTGGAGGCCGCCCTTGCCTCTGCGTACAAGAAGGACCTGAACGCCAGCGCCAACATCTCCGTCAAGATCGACCGCGAGACGGGCGCGGTGAAGGTCTACACGCACAAGGTGGTGGTTGAGGAGGTGCACAACCCCCGCGACGAGATCTCCCTGGCCGAGGCGCGCAAGATCCGCCCCGACGCGGAGGTGGGTGATACCATCCCCTTCGAGACCGTGGTGCACAACGCCGGCCGCATCGCCGCGCAGACCGCCAAGCAGGTGGTCCTGCAGCGCCTACGTGAGGCGGAGCGTGAGGTGGTCTACGACGAGTACCATGGCAAGGAGGGAGATATCATCTCCGGTGTGGTGCGGCGCATAGAAGGACGGCAGGCGATCATCGACCTTGGCCGTACCGAGGCGGTGCTACCGGCCAGTGAGCAGCCGCGCAACGAGCACCTGCGCCCGGACCAACGCATCAAGGTCTACGTGCTGGAGGTGCAGAAGTCGGCCAAGGGGCCGCAGGTGATCGTGTCCCGTACGCACAAGAACCTCATCCGGCGGCTGTTCGAGCTAGAGGTACCGGAGATCCACCGCGGCATCGTGGAGATCAAGTCCATTGCCCGCGAGCCCGGCTCCCGCTCCAAGGTGGCGGTGTGGTCGCGAGACCCGCAGGTGGACCCCGTGGGCGCCTGCGTGGGCCTGCGCGGTATTCGCATCCAAAACGTGGTCAACGAGCTGAACGGTGAGCGGATCGACGTCGTCCTATGGGACCCGGACCCGGCCAAGTTCGTGGCCAACGCGCTCAGCCCGGCGCGGGTGGTGAGCGTCAAGGTGGATGAGGCCACCAACACCGCCACCGTCATCGTGCCGGACCAGCAGCTCTCGCTGGCCATCGGCAAGGAGGGACAGAACGCCCGCCTGGCCGCCAAGCTGACCGGTTGGCGCATCGACATCAAAGCCGAGTCGGTGGCGATGCGCGCCGCCGAGGCGGCGGCCGCCGCGCCGGAGACGGTGTACAGCGCGCCGGCCCCCTCCCGTGAGGAACTGGACGAAGGCGCCCGCGTGCCGGTAGCGGCCCCCGTGGCTCCAGAGCCGACGCCGATTGCCCCGGCCGCGCCGCAGCCGGAGCCGGCGGTGGCCGCCGCCGCAGCCACGCCCACCGCGACCGAGGAGCCGGTGGCGCACGAGCCGGTGCCGGTGGCGGAGGTCTCGGCAGACAAGCCGGAAGCCGAGCCAGAGCCCGAGCCGGTACCGGTGGCGCCTGCGCCGTCGCGCGGGCTACGCGGCGGCATCCGCTTTGCCGAGGACCTGGGCGTCGTGCCCTCGCGCTTGCCGGCCGAGGGCAAGGGCAAGAAGGGGCGCCGTGAGGGCCGCTTCGAAACGGAGGAGGAGATCGCGGCGCGGCGCCGGGCAGCCAGCCGCCGCCGTCGCGACGTGTACGAGGACGAGGACGACGAGTACGCCGAGTACACCTCGCGCTTCCGCTAAGGCCAGGGAGGAATGGCGCGGGGCGCACGCCGGCTCCAGGCGGTGTCCCGCGCCGTGGACGCGACCATGGCAGTACGGGCAGCACGACGTGGTCCGCGGCCGAAGCACGTGCCGCAGCGCACGTGCATCGGCTGCCGGACCACCTCCGCCAAGCGAGAATTCGTCCGCATCGTGCGGACGCCGGACGGTCGGGTGGAGGTCGACCCGACCGGCAAGAAACCCGGGCGAGGCGCGTACCTGTGCCGGCAGCGGTCCTGCTGGGAGGTGGCGCTCAAACGGGACCTGGTAAGCCGCGCGCTCAAGGTCTCGTTGCAACCCGCGGATCGGGAGGCATTGGCGATGTTTGGCGCCGCACTGCCGGAGACGGCGCCGGAACCACGGACCGGCACACCATGAACACGCGCAGTACTCGCGCCCCGCGTGCGGGCCGCGCGGGCACCGGTGCCCGGTAGGCGGGTTCCCGGTGGCCCCGGCCTGGACCGGGGCCATGGAGGGAACACCGTTGACCACTACCCGCACCCCAACATCGACCCCACAGCGTTCGGGCTCGGTGGAGATCCCACCGACGCTCAGCGTGCGCGAGCTCGCCGAGCTGCTCGGCCTGCCGCCCGTTGAGGTCATCAAGGACCTCATGAAGAACGGCGTGATGGCCGCGCTCACCCAAGTGATCGACTACGATACCGCCGCCATCGTGGCCGCAGACTTTGGTTTCGAGCCGCGGGAGATGCACCCGGTGGCCGAGGAGCCGGTGGCACCCGAGGCAGCCGGGCTCAAGCGCCTCTTGGAAGAGGAAGACCCGGCCAAGCTCAAGCCACGCCCCCCCGTGGTGACCGTGATGGGCCACGTCGATCACGGCAAGACCAGCCTCCTGGACCGCATCCGCCACACCAACGTGACCGCCACCGAGGCCGGCGGCATCACCCAGCACATCGGCGCTTACCAGGTAGAGGTCAAGCACCCCTCCACCGACGAGGTGCGCAAGATCACCTTCCTGGACACACCGGGCCACGAGGCGTTTACCGCCATGCGCGCCCGTGGCGCCCAGGCCACCGACATCGCCATCCTGGTCGTGGCCGCCGACGACGGCGTCATGCCCCAGACGAAGGAGGCCATCTCGCACATCCGTGCCGCCGGCGTGGAGATGGTGGTGGCCATCAACAAGATCGACCTGCCCGACGCCAATCCAGACCGCGTCAAACAGGAGCTGGCCGCCGAAGGGGTGATCATCGAGGAGTACGGCGGCAACGTGATCTGCGTGCCCGTCTCCGCCCGCACCGGCGAAGGGATCAACGACCTCCTGGAAAACCTGCTCTTGCTGGCCGACGTCATGGAGCTGAAGGCCAATCCCGACCGTTCGGCCGTGGGCCTGGTGATCGAGGCGCAAATGGACCGCGCGCGCGGCCCGGTGGCCACCGTGCTCGTCCAGGCCGGCACCCTCCGTCCCGGCGAGGTGGTGATCGCCGGTGATACCTGGGGGCGCGTTAAGGCGATGTTCGACGACCGCGGCCGCCGCCTCAAGGAGGCCGGTCCGTCCGTGCCGGCACGCATCCTCGGCCTGAACGCGGTGCCGCACGCTGGTGATGTCGTCACCGTGGTCAAGGACGAGCGCCAGGCGCGCGCGGCGATTGAGCGACGCCTGCGCCAGAAGGAGGCAGAGCGGGCCGCCGCCCTGAGACCCGTCACGCTCGATACCCTCTACGGCGCCATCTCCGCCGGCAAGGTGAAGGAGCTCAACATCATCCTCAAGGCCGACGTGCAGGGCAGCATCGAGCCCATCCGCACCTCCCTCGAGCGCCTCTCCACCGACCAGGTGCGCGTGCGTATCATCCATTCCGGCGTCGGCAGCGTGACCGAATCGGACGTGATGCTGGCGGTGGCCTCCAAGGCCGTGATCATTGGCTTCAACGTGCGCCCTGAGCCGGGCGCGCAGCGCCTGGCAGCCCAGGAAGGGGTCGATATTCGGCTGTACAACATCATCTACAACCTCGTCGAAGACGTGGAGAAGGCCCTCAAGGGCCTGCTGGAACCGGTGTTCGTGGAAGTGGTAGACGGGCACGCCGAGGTGCGGCAGGTGATCCGCATCAGCCGCATCGGCAACGTGGCCGGTTGCTATGTCACCGATGGCAAGATCCTGCGGAACGACCAGGTGCGGGTGCTGCGCGGCAAGGAGGTGCTGTTCACCGGCCGGGTGGCAAACCTCAAGCGCATGAAGGAAGACGTGCGCGAGGTGGACGCCGGCTACGAGTGCGGCGTGACGCTGGACGGGTTCGACGCGTTCCAGGTCGGCGACGTGCTGGAGTTCTTCCACCGCGAGCGGCAGCAGGCGGAGACCACGGCCGCGGCCGCTGCACCCCGCCCTCGACAGTAACCAGAGCGCGGGCCGGGCGGACACGCTCCCGGTTGGGCAGACCCGGCCGGCCCGTCGGGAGGGAGGCAGGAGATGAGCCGCCGCACGCTTCGCATCAACGAGCTGATCCGCGACGAACTGAGCGACATCATCCGACGCGAGACGCGGGATCCGCGTATCGACCCGTCGGTGGTGAGCATCACCGACGTGGAGACCACACAGGACCTACGCCACGCCAAGGTGTACGTCAGCGTGCTCGGCACCGAGGAGGAGCGCAAGGCGGTGATGGACGCTCTCACCGCCGGCCGCGCCTTCTATCGCCGCCTCCTTGGGCAACGGCTCTCCGATCTGCACCACATTCCCGAGCTGCACTTTAAGCCGGACATCTCCATCGAGCGTGGCCAGCGGTTGACCGATATTCTCAACCAGCTCGCCCGCGAGCGCGGGGAGGCGCGTCCATGAGCACCGTGGCCTCAAGCGGCCGCTGGCAGGAGGTGTTCCCCGCCGAGGTGGTGGCGCTATTCGTGCGGGACTGGCACCGACCCGGTAGCGTGGACGCCATGCTCATTGAGCGCATGACGCCGGTAACGCGCGTCAACGCCCGCGGCCTGTACGCCCCACCGACCGAGCCACCGTACCGCGGCGGCCGGCCCGAGCTTGAGGAGCACGTGCGCCGCGTGGCCGGGGACGCCGTCCACCCCGTGCAGGCCGTCGTCGCCTTGCTCCGCTTCTGCCACCGCCTGCCGCAGGAGTTCCCGTCACCGGAGCGGCCCGCCATCGCCCACCTGGAGGCGGTGCGGGCTGGAGGTCGAGAAGAGGAGATCATCGCCGAGGGCAACCCGCTGGCGGCGGAGCGAGCGCGCCTGCTCTGCGCCCTGGCCCAGGTGGCCGGCATGCCCGCGCGGGTGGTGCACCTGGCCCGCACGGACCCTGCGGAACGGCACACGGTGACGGAGGTGTGGACGGGCACGCGCTGGAGCGTGTTCGATCCGTTCAGCGGTCGCTTCTTCACCTGGCCCAAACACGGTTACGCCTCTGCCTGGGACATGCACGAGCTGCCACGCATCGCGGACGAAAAGGCCGACCACGGGCGCCAGCGGTATGTGGACAGCGCCTATTATCGCTGTATTGCCGTTGCCGACTACCGCGCCGACGAGGCCGACCGCTACGCCTACGACCGCGACCAGCTGCCGCCCGACCTGGTGCAGCGCCTACGCGCGGGGCTCGGCTCCTGAGTGGTGATGACGCGATCCACCCACCACTCCTCACCCGTGTCTCCGGACCTGCTGCACGGCTTTGTCGTCATCGACAAACCGGCGGGCTGGACCTCCCATGACGTTGTGGCCCGCATCCGCCGCCTAACCGGCCTGCGCCGGGTGGGCCACGCCGGCACGCTGGATCCGATGGCCACCGGCGTGCTGCCCCTGGCCCTGGGCCAGGCGACCAAGCTGCTCGAGTACCTGAGCGAGGCAGATAAGGGCTACCGCGCCACCGTGCGGCTCGGCCTCACCACCGATACCGACGACGCCACCGGTGCCCCTCTGGTCGAGCGGCCTTGGCAGCACGTCACAGAGGAGGCCGTGCGCTGGGCTCTCGCGGAATTCGTGGGCACGGTGCAGCAGGTCCCACCGGCCTACAGCGCCATCAAGCGCAGCGGCGTGCCGCTCTACCGGCTCGCTCGCCGCGGACAGCAGGTGACGGCTCCACCCCGTACCGTGACCATTCACCGCATCGACGTGCTGGCCGTGGCCCTTCCGGATGTGACGTTTGAGGTGGCCTGTTCCAAGGGAACCTACATCCGCAGCCTGGCGCGCGACCTGGGCGATCGGCTGGGCACCGGCGGCCATCTGCGCGCCTTGCGTCGCCTGTGGACCGGACCGTTCGACCTGCGCTCCGCCCACACGCTGGACGAGGTGGCACAGGCGGCGGAAAGCGGCGCGCTGCCGTCGCTGATCCTGCCGCCAGACACGGTACTGCCCGCCGCCCCAGCGCTGGTGCTTGGGCCGCGCGGGGAGCGACGGCTGGTCACCGGACAGGCGCTGGGCATCGCCGCCGCGCATCCCGGCGGCACGGTGGGGCGGGCGTACAGCGTCGATGGTGCCGTTCTGGGGGTGGTGCAGGTGGTCCACGGCGAATGGCGTCCGCACAAGGTGCTCCGCGGCCCTGGCTGATGACCGGCCGGAGGCGGCGTTCGTATCATGGCTCTGGACCGATCGACCACGACGGTGAGGAAGAGGAGGACCTGATGGAGGCCTACTGCCTCAAGTGCCGCACCAAGCGCGAAATGCGGGATCAGAAACAGATCACCCTGAAGAACGGCCGGCCAGCGGTGGAGGGCAAGTGCCCTGTCTGCGGCACGCGCATGTTCAAGATCGGCGGGCGGTAGCCGAACCGCGGTGGCCAAACCTCAGGGGCAGTGGCGGGTGGGTATCTGACTGGTGCGGCCGGAACATCCCGCGCCCGTCACCGCCGGGAGCGCGATCGCCCGGTTGAACGGCGCCACAGCGCCGCCGCCAGGCCGGCCAGACAGGCCGCCAGCCCGGCCACGGCGTCTACCACCCAGTGGTTGGCCGTGGCCACGATCGCCAGAAACATCAACACCGGTTGCGCGACAGCGCCGATCCAGATCCACCACCGTCGCGGCTGGGCCATCACCAGGGCCACGCTGAGCAAGAAGGACCAGCCAAAGTGGAGGCTTGGCACGGCCGCGTAGGGGTTCACAAATGGGCTCAGCGACTGCGCCTGGTACGACACCTTGCTGTATTCCTGCATGGTGTCCACGAAGCTGTGGCCTTCGGCCAGCCGCGGCGGCGCCACCGGGAACAAGCGGTAACTGATGAGTCCGATGATGGCCGAGCCCAAAAACGCGTTGCGGGTCAGGCAGTACACGTGCGGGTACCGCCGGTAGAGCCATACCCCGCCCACCGCGATCAGGGGGGCATGCGCCCAGAAGTAGACCAGGTTCCAGAACCGGCGCCAGAACGGGGAGCGCGCCGCCCACGCGTTCAACACCGGTTCCCAGAACAGGCCCAGGCGACGCTCCAGACGCACGATACGGTCGGCGTTGCGCTGGGCGGCGGCGTGGCGGTCCTGGATGCGTCCGCGCGTGAGGAAATAGGCCAGCAACCCACCCGACACCAGGATCAACTCGCGCAGGGCGGGCCGCCGCCGGAGGAGCTGCAATCGCATCAGGCTCGAGTGTACCAGAGCGCCACGGCCGCTTCAGCGCCGTCCGGCGCGGCCAGCCGACGCGTCGGCACTCGATTCAAGGCCGGCCGTGCGGTATCGTCGTAGCGGGTCACCGGGGACAAGCGGCGACGCCGACGGTCGCGCCGGCTGAGCTCCCCGGGCGCGCGTCTGTGAGCACGCGGTCCACCCCGTCTCCCGGCGCTCGGCTTGCCCCCAAGGCAGGCGACCGTCACCCAGGCGATCACCGGCTACAGAGGTCACGCGTGATTCTGTACTGGGCCGTCCGTCTGGCCGGGCTAGCACGCTGGCTGCCGTTACGTCTGTCCTATTTCCTCGGCGATGTGATCGCGACGCTGGCCTGGTGGTGCTGGCGCGGCCCCCGTACCGCCGCTATCGACAACATGCAGCGCGTGCTTGGCCACGGCGCCGCAGCCCGGCGAGCGGCGCGCTACTCCTTCCTAAACTACGCCCGCTACGTGGTAGACTTCCTGCGCGCACCCAAGCTCAAGCCGGAAGAGGTCATCACCAAGGTTCACTTCGACCAGTGGGACGCGATCGATGCTGCCTTTGCCGAGGGGAAAGGCGTCATTTTCATCCTCATGCACTTCGGCAATTGGGACATGGGTGGCGCGGTGCTGGCCGCGCGCGGCTACCCGCTCAACGTGATCGCTGATATCTTTGGCAACGACCGCGCCAACGAGATCGTGGTGCGGGCCCGACAGGTGCGCGGCATGAAGGTCATCCCCTCGGACCGGGCCGCCGCCGGCATCGTGCGGGCCATGCGCCGCAATGAGGCGCTGGCCATCTTGATCGACACCCCAATCGAGAACGGCGGAGTGGAGATCAGTTTCTTTGGCGAACGCACGCTGGTGCCCGCCGGGCCCGCGCGCATCGCCCTGCGCACCGGGGCGCGGGTGATCCCGGTCGCCTTGCCGCGCGCCAGCGGCACCAGCGACCAGCTCATCGCCATGGCCGACTTCGACGTGCGCATCACCCGCACCGGGGATGATGAGCGTGACGTGGTCGCCCTCACGCAGCGCATCTTCGCCGCCCATGAGCGCTTTATCCGTGCCTATCCTGACCAGTGGTATATCTTTCGCCGGATGTGGCCGGCCCGCTCACCGGCGGCGACCCGTGAGCCCGCGCTGGCGCCGGAGCGATGAGCGCCAGAACGTCCATGCTCCGCTACCTGCTGTTCCGTATCGCTAGCCTCCTCGCCGAACGGGCGCCTCGCCGTGTTGTGTATGCCCTCGCCTGGCTCGCTGCCGAAGCGGCATTGCTGGTCAACAGCCACGGGCGGGCTGTGGCCACGAGCAACATCCGCCACGTGCTGGGCCCCACGGCCAGCCCGGTCACGGTGCGGCGCGCCGTGCGCGGCTGCTTTCACGCCGCGGCCGCCTACTACGCCGACCTGGCCTGCACCCCCAGGATGCGACCGGCAGAGTTCTTCGCGCACAACGTCAGGGTTACCGGCCTAGAGCATCTCACGGCAGCCGTGGCCAGTGGTCGCGGGGTGATCGCCGCCACCATCCACTACGGCAACCCGGAGTACGTGGGGCAATGCCTCTCGTCCCTGGGCATCTCGTTCATGGCGCTGGTGGAACCGCTCGAACCGCCCGCCCTGGCCGAGCTGTTCCGTCGCTACCGCAGCAGCCAGGGCCAAAAGTTCGTGGACGCCGATGTAAGCGGGGTGAAACAGGCCATTCGCCACCTGCGGCGGGGCGGGCTCCTGGCCGTCCTAGTGGATCGCGATATCCAGCGTCGAGGGGTGGAGGTCACCTTTTTCGGCGCGCCGGCCCGGATCCCGGCCGGTGCAGTGGATCTTGCCGCGCACACCGGCGCCGTCCTGCTGCCCCTACTCACCCGCCGCATCGCCCTGGACCGCTTCGAGGCCGTGATCGAGCCGCCCCTGGAGCTGGTTCGCACCGGCGACGAGGCCGCCGACCGTCGGCTCAACACCGAGCAGCTCATCCAGCGGTTTGAGCCGTACCTGCGGCAGGACCCATCACAATGGTTCGTGCTGCAGGAGCCGGTCTGGTCCGAAGACCGGTCCCGTCTCAACCGCCACGCGCCTAACCCTCCGGGCGGTGGCCGGCGCGCGCGCCGGCCGGTCCGCCGCGCTAGGGCTTGACGCCCTCCTGCTGGCCCGCCATGGTAAACCTATGGGCACCGCCGACCTGCATATCCACACCGCCTTCGGCGACGGGCTGCCAGAGCCGCAAGAGTTGTTAGAGTATGTCGAATCGTGCACCGACCTGGATGTGATCGCTATCACCGAGCACGATTCCATCGATGCCGCCCTGCGGGTGCGTGAGCTGCACGCCCGTGGCCGGTATCGTTTCGAGGTCGTCGTCGGCATGGAGATCACCACGCTGGCCGGGCATCTGCTGGCGTTGTTCGTGGAAGAACCGGTGCCCAGTCTGCGGCCGCTTACCACCACGATCGACCGCATCCACTCCCAAGGTGGCCTGTGCGTGGTGCCACATCCGCTCAGCCCGCTTACGCGCAGCCTCGGCCGGCGAGCGATCGAAGGTGTCCTCCGTCGCCAGACCGACGGCCTGTGGTTTGACGGGATCGAGCTGAGCAACCCCAGCCCGGCAGCTCGGTTTACCAACGGCCGTGCGCAACGGCTGAACCTCGAGCGGTGGAAGATCACGGAGGTCGGCAGCAGCGACGCCCACTATCTCCCGGCCATCGGCTGCACCGCCACGGAGTTTCCCGGGCGCACCGCCGCCGACCTGCGCGCCGCTATCCTGGCCGGCACGGTACGCACCCTGCCCGGCCGCTACCCCTCCCTGAGCGAGATCGGCCCCCGCGCCGTGATGTTGCAGAGCTGGCGCGCCCTGTGGGCCACCCCACGCCACGCGGTCGCCCGTCCGGCGATGGCCGTCCTGCGGCGCTTGGCCGAGCGTCGGCGCCGTTAGGCGCCGCACCCGCGATGCCGCACGGTGTTTGGTCCACCGCAGCTGCGCTCGCTATACTGGGCCGGCGGAGGTGGCGCTCGTCATGAGCGTGCGGGTGGTCACGGACAGCACGTCCGATCTGACGCCGGAGGAGGCATCCGGCCTGGGCGTGACGGTGGTGCCGCTCACCGTCCATTTCGGGGAGCGAAGCTACCTGGACCGGGTGGAGATCACCCCCCAGGAGTTTTTTCGCCGGCTCACAAGCGAGGGCGTGCTGCCGAAAACCTCGCAGCCGTCGGTCGGCGCCTTCTTGGAAACCTACCAACGCCTCCTGCGCGAGGGGGCCACGGCGATCGTCTCTATCCACATCTCGGGCAAGCTCTCCGGTACCGTGAACGCCGCCCGGACGGCGCGGGAGAACCTGCCGGACCCCTCTTGTGTGGTGGTCGTCGATTCCGAAACGGTGACGGCGCCGCTGGCGTACGGGGTGCGCGCGGCCGCGGCGGCCGCCCACGGGGGGGCGGGGCCGGAGGCGGTGGCGGCGGCGGCACGAGACGCCATCCGCCGCACGCACCTGGTCGCCGTGCTCGACACGCTGGAGTACCTGCACAAGGGTGGTCGCATCGGGCGCGTGCGCGCTTGGCTGGGCGGCGTGCTCAGCATCAAGCCCCTCATCTCGGTCAAAGACGGGGAGGTGGTGCCGGTGGAGCGGGTGCGCACCCGCACGCGGGCTTTGGAACGGATCATCGAGCTCACCGCCCAGCATCGTGACCCGGTGGAGATCACCCTGCTGCACTCCTGCTCCGATGAGGAGGCGGCGCGGGTGCAGCAGCGCATCGCCGCGGCGCTGCCGGGCGTCCCCATCCGCACCGGTTGGATCGGCCCCGTGGTGGGCGTCTACGCCGGGCCCAACGTGGTCGGCACCGCCACCCTGTGCAAGGACAGCACCTCGGTATGATCCCCCCCGGCGAACGGCTACGCCGCGCGCTTGAGCTCGAACGGTCCCGTGGCTACCGCGACACCGCCGTTATCGGTGGCCTGGACCGCATGTTGCGCACGCTCCTAGCCGAGGGAGCGTTGGCGCCCGGCACGCCGGAGCACGAGGCTCTCGCCACCCTGCCGGCCCGCGGCTACGCCGCCCTCTCGCCGGAGCAGCGGGCCGGCTGGGCGGAGCGGGTGTTGCGCCGCCTGGCGCAGCCTCGCGTGAGCGCGGCTCGACCGGTGCCGGAACGGCCAGCGGCGGTGCCGGCCCGGCCGGCCCCTGCGCGAGCGCCGCACGCTGCGCCTGCGGTTGGGCCTCGCCCGCAGCCCGCGTTCACCGTCAGGCGCCCGGCTCCCAGTCGCCCGTCGGCCAAGCCCCACGCCGCTGGCCTCGATGCCCCGGTCACGGCGTTGCCCGGGGTGAGCGCGGCCACGGCCAAGAAGCTGGCCCGGCTGGAGATCGCCACCATCCGCGACCTGCTCTGGCACCTACCCTACCGCTACGACGACTTCAGCCGCATCCGCACGGTGAGCGAGCTGGTGCCGGGCGAGGAGCAGACCGTGGTGGGTGCGGTCTGGCGCGCCACGGAGGTCACACTGGGCAAGGGGCGCAAGGCCACCGAAGCCATCATCGGCGACCACACCGGCAATCTGCGCGTGGTCTGGTTCAACCAGCCCTGGCTGGCGCGGGAGCTGCGCACCGGCGCCCGCGTGGCCCTGTCCGGCAAGGTAACCGTGTTCCACGGCGTGCGCCAGATGGAGTCGCCGGAGTGGGAGCTGCTCGAGGGGGGCCTCTCCGACGCGGTGCACACCGGTCGGCTGGTGCCGGTCTACCCGCTCACGGCCGGGCTGCCGGCGCGCACCCTGCGCCGGCTGGCGCGGCTGGCGCTAGACACCTATCTGCCCTTGGTGACCGACCCGTTGCCGGCCGAGATCCGCGCTCGCCACGGCCTGCTGTCCCTCCAGGAAGCGCTGGCGCAGGTCCATTACCCGGATGATGCGCGGCGGGCCGAAGCGGCGCGCCGGCGCCTGGCGTTCGACGAGCTGCTCGTGCTACAACTGGCCGTGCTCCGCCGGCGCGCCGAACGGCTGGCCGCGGCGGACGCACCGCCGCTCGCCCTCCCCGACCAGACGCTGGCGGGCTTCCGCGCCGCCCTACCCTTCCGCCTCACCGCCGCGCAAGAGCGGGTGATCACTGACATTCTCACCGACCTGCGCCGGACGGTGCCCATGTCCCGCCTTGTCCAAGGCGACGTGGGCAGCGGTAAGACGGTGGTGGCGGCAGCGGCAGCCCTGGCCACCGTGGCCGGCGGCTACCAGGTCGCCCTGATGGCGCCGACAGAGATCCTGGCCGAGCAGCACTTTCGCACCTTCTGCCGCCTGTTTGGCGGGGTAGAGGACGAGGACGCGATGTGCACGTGCACACCCCCGTTCCTGGACCGGCCCCTGCGCATCGCCCTCCTGCGCGGTGGGCTGAGCGCGCGGGAGCGGGCGCGCGCCCAGGAAGCGATCAACCGCGGCGAGGTGGATGTGGCCGTGGGTACCCATGCCCTCATTCAGCCCGACGTGCGCATCCCCCGCCTGGGCCTGGCAATCGTCGACGAGCAGCACCGCTTCGGCGTGGCGCAACGCGCTGCTCTGCGTGGCCAGCAGGGAAACGTGCATCTTCTGGTGATGACCGCCACGCCCATCCCGCGCACGCTGGCCCTCACCCTGTACGGGGACCTGGACGTGTCGGTGATCGACGAGCTACCGCCGGGCCGCCGGCCGGTGAAAACCTTGGTGGTAGGGGCACATGAGCGCGACGCCGCCTATGCGTTCGTCACCGAGCAGCTCCGCCAGGGTCGACAGGCGTTCGTTATCTGCCCGCTGGTTGAGGAGTCGGAGGCGTTGGAGGTGCGCGCGGCCACGGCAGAATACGAGCGGCTTAAGGAAGTCTTCCCCTCCGCCTCGCTCGCCCTCCTGCACGGGCGTATGCCCGCCGCCAAGAAGGACGAGGTGATGCGCGCGTTCCGGGACGGGCTGTACGACGTGCTGGTCTCCACCGCCGTGGTAGAGGTGGGCATCGATGTCCCCAACGCCACGGTGATGATAGTGGAAGGGGCCGAACGGTTCGGGCTGGCGCAGTTGCACCAGTTCCGCGGCCGCGTGGGCCGCGGCGAGCACCAGTCCTACTGCTTCCTCATGGCCGAGAGCGCCTCCGAGGAGGCACAGGCACGCCTGCGCCTGATGGAGGAGATCGCCGACGGCTTCCGGCTGGCGGAGGAGGACCTGCGCCTGCGCGGCCCGGGCGAGTACTTTGGCACGCGCCAGTCGGGTCTGCCCGAGCTCAAGATCGCCGGCCTGGCCGATACGCGCCTGCTGGAGCAGGCGCGGGCCGAGGCCGCGCGCTGGCTGGCCGACGGCGCCACTTTCGCGGAGACGGCGTTGGCCGGCTACGCCCCGCAGGTGATGCGCCTGCTGAGCGGCACGGGCGGCGACGTGAGCTGAGGCGGCCCCGTCACGTTCCGCCTCCATCTTGCTCCCCCTCGGCACGCAACGCCTCCACGAAGCGCACCGGGTCGGTCGGGCTCACGCGCAGCCACTCGCCGCCCACTCGCAGGAACACCTCGGTGTCACGGCGATTGGCGAAGGAGCGGGCCGAGGAGATGCCCGACCAATCCAACGCGCCGTTCGGACCGCTGCCGGGGTAGCGCGGGCGCACGATGTGCTCCACCGCCCGCGCGGCGAAGGTGGCGGTGGCGCGGCCGCGCCGGAGGGTAACGTGCCCCCGGGCCATCGTGTAGCGAACGCGGAACAAGGAGCGCGCGTAGCCCGCGCTCATACCCGCGGCGGCAGCCGCCAGAAACACCGCCGGGCCGGCAAACACCCATAGCACCGGCGGTAGAGCCAACACGCCTAGCCCGGCGATCAGCAGGCCTGCGCTGGCGAAGAAGAGCGTCATCAGCACCGGCACCGCCAGCGTGCCCAGGTCGGGAGACGGTCGATCGTCATACACCTGTGATCGTAGCGAGGCGGACAGCCGTGGAGCGAACGGCAGGGCCTGATATACTGGCCGTGAACCGGGCTGTTCGGCATGGGCGGCCCGCCGCATCGCGTGCGGGCCGTTCGCCGTTTCTGTCAACAGCTGCCGGAGCAGGACTGCGGATGATGATCAGGGACGAGCTTGCGCAATTGGTGGAGCAGGGCGTGCGGGCGGCGATGGCGCAGGGTGACCTACCGGAGGTGCCCCTGCCGGAGGTCACCGTCGAGCGACCGCGCCAGCCGGAGCACGGCGACTACGCCAGCAACATCGCCCTGAAGCTCCAGCGCGCCGTGGGCGGCAACCCGCTTGCCATCGCCGAGAAGATCGTAGCCCGCACGCCATCCTCGCCCATGATCGGCAGCGTCGAGGTCGCACGGCCGGGGTTCATCAACCTGCGCCTGAGCGACGCCTGGCTGGCCCAACAGGTGGACGAGATCCTGGCGCGCGGCGAAACGTTCGCCGATTCGAGCGTCGGCGCCGGCCTGCGCGTGCAGGTGGAGTTCGTGAGTGCCAACCCCACCGGCCCGCTCACGGTCGGCAACGGCCGCGGCGCGGTGATCGGCACCGCTCTGGCGGCCGTGCTGGAGGCCACCGGACACAGCGTGGAGCGCGAGTACTACGTCAACGACGCCGGCACGCAGGTGGAGACCTTCACGCAGACGCTGTACGCCCGCTATCAACAGCTCTTCGGCCGTCACGTTGACATCCCACCGGACGGCTACCCCGGCGAATACATGGTCGACCTGGCGCGGCGCATCCGCGACGAGTACGGCGATCGCTTCCTGCGCCCGCCCGGCGAGCCCGCCCCGGACGAGTTGGGCCGTCTCGGCATCGACCTGATGCTGGACAGCATTAAGGCCGATCTGGCTTTGCTCGGCGTGCGCTATGACGTCTGGTTCCGTGAGCGCTCCCTGTACGAGCAGGACAGCCTGTACGAACGGGTGATGGCCCTGCTGCGTGAGCGAGGCTACATCACGGAGAAAGAGGGCGCCGTCTGGTTCACCAGCAGCGAGCTGGGCGAGGATAAGGACAACGTGCTGGTGCGCTCCACCGGCGCGCCTACGTACTTTGCCTCGGATATCGCGTACCACTACCACAAGTTCGCGGTGCGCGGTTTTGACCGGGTGATCGACATCTGGGGCGCCGACCACCACGGCCACGTGCCGCGCATGAAGGCGGCCGTCCAGGCCCTGGGCATCGCTCCTGAGCGGCTGACGATCCTGCTCTACCAGCTCGTCACCGTGCGCCGCGGCGGTGAGGTCGTGCGCCTGTCCAAACGGGCGGGCGATATCATCCTCCTGCGCGACCTGGTCGAAGAGGTCGGCGTCGACGCCTGTCGGTTCTTCTTCCTACAGCGCTCGCCTGACTCCACCCTCGATTTCGACATCGACCTGGCCAAGAGCCAGAGCGAGAAGAACCCCGTGTACTACGTGCAGTACGCGCACGCGCGCATCGCCGGCATCCTGCGTACCGCCGCCGAGCGCGGCCTGACGCCGGAGGGCGGGGACGTATCGCTGCTGCGCCACCCGGCCGAGCTGACGCTGATCCGCAAGATGCTGCAGTTGCCGGAGCTGCTCGACCTGGTGGCGCGCACGCTGGAGCCGCACCACCTGCCGTATTACGCCATGGACCTGGCCACCACGTTCAACAGCGACTTCTACCGCGACGTGCGCGTGATCTCCGAGGACCAGGCGCTTACGCGCGCCCGCCTTAAGCTGGTGGCCGCCGCCCGTCTCGTGCTGGCGCGCACGCTGCACCTGATGGGGGTCTCCGCCCCAGACCGCATGTGAACGGCGGCCGTTCGCGCCGCTCACGGACCGCCGCGGAACAGGGCGCGGGCGAGGTCCCAATAGCGGCGGTCGCCCTGCCGCTCGGCGGCGAAACGCCACCACTCGGCGCCCCACAGCAGGATGCGCTGCGGTCGGCTGCGGCGCGCAAGTGCCAGGTTGGCCACGATGCGCTCCGGCGAGACGCTGCCCACCGCCGTAGGCGGCACTTGCCGGATGTCGCCCCGCTCCCACGGCTCTGCCTGCAGCTCGGTGATCCACCAGCCCCGGCCCAGCCGCCGGGCAGCGTGCGCCTGGGCACGCAAATTGGGCGCCAGCGGCCCCCAGGCATAGCGGTTCCAGTACCGCCAGGGCAGCCCGCGCGGCGCCGGCACGCGCGTGTACACATCCTGGCCGAGGATATCCGCCAGGGCCAGGGCGTCGCGCCATCCGCCGTCCAGGGCCGTAGCGCTGGCGTGCGTCACCACGATCGGCCGCCCGCGCGGGTCCACCTCGCGCACGACCTCGATCTCGCGCGCCAGCAGCGCGGGCGAAATGCGCCAGCCGACAGTGCGACCGACCGCGGGCACGAACGGCTGGTTTTCTACCTGCCAGGCCTCGATCACGTCGTAGTCGGCCAGGAAGGCGGTGACCCGCTCCAGCATAAGCAGGAGCAGCGTCACCAGACGTGGCTGGCGGTCGAGCGCGGCTCCCGGGGGCGGTGCCGTCGGCCACAGCCACCGCGGCGGGTAGAACTCCGGGTGGCGCTGAGCTTTGAGGCCGAGGGTGATCGTCACCCGCGCGCCGTCGGTGGCCGCCAGCTCTAGCCAGGGGCGGACCGGGTCGAAGGTGAGCCGGGAGGGCTCCGGCGCGATCTCGTCCCAGTAGACGGACAGGCGCAGGCAGCGCACCCCGACGTCGGTGAGCAACGCACGCAACGTTTCATACGGGTCGAGGCCCAGCCAGGCAGCGTACCGGTGGCTGAAGCTCACCCCGAGCAGCGGGCCGACCGTCATGGCTGGCGTTGGTGCAGGTGTCGGAGCAGGTAGCCGACAAACTCGTTGTACAGGGCCAGTCGGTCCTCTAACCGTTGCAAGTCGCGGTGATGCATCTCACCGGGACCCACGCGCAGCAAGGTGTATGAGGGGCGCAGCGGTGCCGCCTCACGCGCCTGGGCGAGCGCGCGCACCAACCGGTCCCGCTCGGCGCTGACGCTGCGGAACAGGCCCTCGTAATCGTCGGCCTCGTGCACGCGACCCAGCAGGCGCACGCGCAGGGTCCCGTCCGGAAGCGCCTGCACGCGCGGCGGGCCGAACAACAGGTTCCATAACTTGCCTAAAGCCGCCCGTACCACCTCGTGCCCCACCGAAAGCGTCACGGTCAACCATCTCCACGGGCGTGGACGGGGATCCACTCCCGCAATAGCTCGAACAGCGCGTCCTTGCACTGCACCAGCGAGTGGCCGGCCTCGGCGTACAGCACCAGCCGCTTGGGCTCGGCCGCACGCTGGTAGATGATCTCGCTGGCCACGGCCTCGAGCACCTGGTCCTCCATGCCGTGCACGAGCAGCAAGGGCCGCGGCGCCAGTTCGGCCACCTGCTCCGTGCCGTGGAGCTGACTGGACATGGCCACCACGCCGCTCACGAGCGGCGACAGCGTGCCGGCCCGGATCGCCACCGCCCCGCCGAAGCTGTGGCCGACCAACACCGCACGCCGCGCCCCGACGCCCTTCAGAAACGACAGGGCGCCCAGCACGTCGAGCAGGCACTCGTCGAACTCGCCGGGCCAGCGGTAGTGCAGGCGCAACGTGCTCACGCCTGCGTCGAGCAGCGCCGGCGCCAGGCGCGCGTAGATGCCGTCGGCTGGTCCGTCTAGGCCGCCGCTGGCGCCGCCAATCATCACCGCAGCGCCGGGCTCCCCCTCGCACACGTGGAGCAAGCCGAAGATGTCGCCCCGCGTGGTGCGCAGCAGCAGGCGGTAGGCGCCCTCGGCCTCGGGGGCAACCGCCGCCTGGAGAATGCTCAGCTCGAGCTCGCCCTCGGTCTCGGACGGTTCATCCCAGGGTGAGGTCATGGGCAGCGGCTCCGCGGGGATGATTAGACCATAGCGGACGCGGGCCGCGATGCAAAGCCCGCCGCTACGAGGCGGTGAGCGTAAGCCCGGCCAGCACCTGAACGGTACGCCACGCTTGGTCGGCGTCGGTGACCTCGGCGAGCCGGACGAAGAGCGCGTAGCGGCGCTCCGGAGCCAGGACCGCCACCAGCGCCCTGGCCGGCGCGCCGGCGGCTATCACCATCTCCCCAGGATCCATCTCCAGCGCCATCAGGTCCGGTGGTGCCGGCGCCTCACCGGCCGGGGCGAGGGTGACGTCATCCAACGGCGGCGGGAGCGCCGGATCGGCAGCCAGGGCGTAGCAGGTAACCTCCTCCAGGTCAATGAGGTAGACGGCGTAGCCGCCTACCGCGCCCTGCATCAGCTCCTGCACCGCGACCGACCGCTCGCCGGCGTCGTCGCACGGCGTCAGCGCCAGCGCCGCAGGCACGGGCGGCGGTGCCTCCAGGGCGGCGATGGTCTCGCCGCCCGTCAGGGCCACCGGACGCAGCGATCCCAGCACAACGGCGGTGACCGCCAGCGCCACGGCGGGCAGGGTAAGCGTGCCGACCGCCCGCACCGGTCGCGGCAGCGGCACGCGCGGGCGCGCTCGGCACGCGCACGCGTAGCAGCACGAGGTCAGGCAGCACCCACACCAGGGCGAACGCCAGCAGGGCGGTGGCGAACCTCGCCAGTACGTCCACCACGTAGTGCTCACCGAGGTAGACGAGGTTGAAGCCCATAGTGAGGGCGTAGAGCAGGCAGGGTGCCGCGCGCGAGCCGTAGAGGCGCATGAGCGCCGACGCCGTGAGCAGCGGCAACCCGGTGTGGAGGGAGGGCATCGCCGCTACCTCGTTGGCCGACAGGTGGGCGTAGGCCAGGCTGAGCGGCGCCGTCGGCCCCAGCCGGCCCAGCGTCTCTGGCGCGATCCGGTGCACCGGCGGGATGGCATCGGCCATGCCGGCCGTCCAGGCGGCGCTGCCGGATAGAGCAGGTAGCCGGCAAAGCCCAGGTAGAACAGCACCATCACCGAGAGCATGTACCGCCAGTACGTGCGCCGACGCCGTACCCCGAGCGTCCAGCCCATGGCCACGGGCAGCACGAAATGCAAGCCGTGCTACAGGGTGGCCGCCCAGTCATACCAGCTTGCCCGTTCGTGGTGGAAAGAGCGATGCTGAAGCTCCATGGTGGGCAGATAACCAGCTGTGCCGGCCATCACGGCGATGGCGCGGGCGGCGCGGGGGCTGGCCGGCCCGTAGCCGGCGACACAGCCGCCTCGGCCGGAGGCGGGCGCTGGAGCACGAGCGCGGCGCTGCACGCCTCCAGCGTCTCCACGACGGCCAGACCGTCACGGCCGTCGGTGAGGGGTGGCGTCCCATCGCGGATGCAGTCCAGAAAGTGGTCGCACTCGGCGCGCAGCGGCTCCACCCAGGGGATGTGCGGCACGTGCACGTCGCCGTAGCGGTAGGCCACCTGCCACTGGCCGAAGTCGTCGTAGTAGGGGGCGTGCGCCACGCCCTTGTCGTGGATGCGCAGCTTGTCGTGCGGCTCCACGTCGTCCCACACCGCCATTTTGCGGCTGCCCACCACCGTCATGCGCCGGATCTTGACCGGGTCTAGCCAGCTCACGTGGACGTTGGCCAAGACGCCACCCGGATACCGTAGCTCGGCGAAGGCCACCTCCGCCACCGCTGGGTCGTGGAACGCCGCGCCGTACACGGACCCGACCCGCGGCTGCGCGCCCAGCAAAAAGCGCAGGATGGAGATGTCGTGTGCGGCCAGGTCCCAGAGCACGTCCACGTCCTTGCGATGTAGACCGAGGTTCACGCGCGTGGAGCTGATATAGAAGATGTCGCCCAGCTCCCCGGAGCGGATCAGCCCCGCCAGGGCGCGCACGGCGGGGTGGTACATGAAGGTATGGCCGGTCATCAGCGTGAGACCACGGGCCTCAGCGAGGTGTACTAGCTCTCGCGCGTGCTCCGCCCGCGTGGTGAGCGGCTTCTCCACGAGAACGTGCTTGCCGGCCAGCAGCGCGGCGCGGGCCAGCGGGTAATGCGTTCCCGCCGGTGTGGCGATGACAACGGCGTCGACCCCGTCGTCCAGAGCGGCGGCCGCCGTACAGGTCGTGCGCACCTCAGGGTAGCGGCCGGCGATATGAGCCAGGCGCTCGGGGTTAAGGTCCACCGCCAGCACCACGCGCGCCCGTCCGGAGGCCGAGAAGTTGCGGATGTGCTGCGGGCCCCAGTAGCCACAGCCGACCACCGCCACACGGATCATCGGCTGCCCTCCCGGAGGCCGGCCCTCATCTCCGGCTCCCCTGCTTCCAGGAGCGGCGCCGGGGATGACGACGCCCCGTCGCCCGCCGCGGCGCCCGTGTCCACGCGCTCGCCCCGCCCGATGGCTAGGTAGCGGACGCCAGCGGCCGCGACAACCTGCGGGTCGAGCGCGCCGCGCCCGTCCAGCACCACGCGCAGGCCGGGAAAGCCGCGGAAGTCCAGCGTACGATACAGCGGCTCGGCCGTCTGCAGCACCACGGCGTCCACCGCTGGCGGCGGTGCGAGGGCGGCCGGCTCCAGGCCCAGCGCCCGCAGCTCCTCGGGGGCAAACAGGGGGTCATGCGCCAGCGGTCGAGCACCGCGCGCAGCCAGCTCGCGCGCCAGCGTCAGGGCCGGGGAGTGGGCCGCCTCCCGTACACCGGCACGGAACGACACCCCCAGGATCAGCACCCGCCGCCCGGCGAGCCCGCCCAGGTGGCGCTCCAACACGGCCACGGCGTGCGCTGGCATGGCGTCGTTGATGCGGCGGGCGAGCGCCGCCAGCTCACTGAACGGCGTGCGCTGGATGAGCAAGTAGGGGTAAACCGGAATGCAGTGCCCGCCGACGCCCACGCCTGGGTGATGCAGGTGCGACTGCGGCTGCGAGTTGGCGGCGGGGAACACCTCACGCACGTCCACGCCGCAAGTTTCGGCGTAGAGGGCCAGCTCGTTGGCCAGGGCGATGTTCACGTCCCGGTAGACCGACTCCGCGAGTTTGCAGAACTCGGCCGCCTCGCTGCTGGAGAGCAGCCGGACCTCCACACCGAAATTCTCCGCGTAGAAAGCGGCGGCGCGTCGGCCGCTCTCCGCGTCGATTCCGCCCACGATGCGCGGGTAGGCGCACAGGTCCCGGAACACGCTGCCGGCCTGCACCCGCTCCGGGCTGAAGGCCAGGTGGAAGTCCCGCCGGCCACCCGGCCGCGCCGCCAGCAAGATGGGGAGAAAGCGCCGGCGCGTGTCGCCGACCGCCACCGTGGTCTCCAGGACCACGAGCGCGCCCGGTCGCAGTCCACGCCCGACGGCGGCAAACGCCGTATCGAGCGGGCCGTAGTCCGGCTGGTGGCGGGCGTCAACACCCAGCGGCACCAGCACCAGCACCGCGTCGGCCTCGCCCACGCCCGCCACTGTATCCCTCGTGGCCCGCAGCCGGCCGGCGGCCACCGCCGCCCGCAGCATGTCGGCCAGGCCCGGCTCATATGGCAGTGGGCACTCGCCCCGGTTGACCGCCGCCACCAGCGCCGGGTTGATATCGCAGCCCGTGACGTCATGGCCGCGGGACGCGTACCAGGCGGCCACAGGCAGTCCCATCTTGCCCAGGGCGACCACCGCGATCTTCATACGAGCCCACTGTATCGGGCCTCACCGCCGGGGAGCAATCGCCGGTGCCCGCGGTGGGCAGTCAGACGCAGGAGGCCGACGCCCACCGCACACCAAGGGCCGGCGAACGGCGCCGGCCCCGTGGTGCGCTGGTGCCCCCAAGGGGATTCGAACCCCTGTACCGGCCTTGAAAGGGCCGTGTCCTAGGCCTCTAGACGATGGGGGCATCGGGTCCACTATAGCGGATCGGTCACTCACACGTTCATGAACGAGCGCAGCTCGTCCATCATCACCTTGGGCGCGAACGGCATCCGCATCAGCTCTCGCCCAGACGTCCACTCCCAGCCCACATGGGGCAGCGTGATGCGCGGCGAGCCGGCCACGTGGCGGGCCAGCAGGATGCGGCTGCCGCGCGGCTCCAGGGGTACCTCCGCGGGCGGGTCGAGGAAGCCGCTGATCTCCACCTCCATGCCCGTCGCCTCGCGCACGCGCCGGCGCAACGACTCCTCGCTTTCGGTCTCCTCCACCGCCAGCTCGATGCGCGGGAATTCCACCACGCCTGGCTCCGTCTCCAGCAGAAACACCACCGGGACACCGGCGATGGAGTTGACAAGAAACAGGTAGACCACGGTGTGGGCATCGGCCACTGCCTACCTCCCCTCCCTGGGGCTGTGAGCCCCTGCGATCTTACTGTACCGCACGGTCGTGTTTACGGTTCGCTAACACCTCCGCTCCCCGGCGCACGTATCATGGTGGGCATGGATGCAACGGCGGCGGTGCGGCTGGCGGCACCCACGGATAAGGGGCTGGCTCACGCCTACGCGCGGGGCGAGCCGGCCCCGTTCGAGGAGCTGGTCCTGCGCTACAGCGCGTCGGTCTACGCCTTTTGCCTGCGCATGACCGGCAGCGCTGAGGACGCCGAGGACCTCACCCAGGAGGTCTTCCTCCAATTGCTCCGCGTGCTGCCACGGACGCGCACGGACCTGCCGCTACGGCCCTGGATCTTCGTGATCGCGCGTAATAAGTGTCTGGACCACCTCAAGCGCCGCCGCCCACTCCCCTTCACCCGCCTCTCCGCCTCTGATACCGCCGCCTTGGACGTGCCGGATGCGGCCCCCTCGCCGGAGGAGCGGGTCGAACGGGAGGGTCTACAAGCGGCCGTGCAGCGGGCCATCGCCGCGCTGCCCGAGCGGTACCGCGCCGTGGTCGCCCTCCGCTACAGCACCGACCTCACGTTTGGTGAGATCGGCCAAGCGCTAGACCTGCCGGAAAACACCGTGAAAACGCACTTTCAGCGGGCCAAGGCGCTGCTGCGCGCCGACCTCGCCCCCTTCCTGCGCGAGTGACCGCGCCGCGCCAGCACCGGTGCGATACTGGAGCGGGAACAGCGCGATGGCACACCACGACCAGGACGACCTGGACCGCCTGCTGGCCGAGACGACACCGCCACCGCCACCGGACCTGGCCGCGCGGGTGCTGCGCCGCGCGGCGGTGGCACGCCGTCGGGGTCGCTTGACCGCGGCGCTGACGCTGGACGCGGCCGCCCTCCTCGTCCTGGTGCTCCTTGCCGCTCTCCTTGGGCAGGCTGTCGTTAGCGATGGCCTGGCGGAGCTGCTGGCCTTGGCCGTACAGGATCGCGCCCTTCTGCGTGATCACGCGACGGACCTGGCCTGGGCCATCGTCCTCGCCGCACCCTGGCCGCATGTGCTGGCGGTGGCCGCCGACCTTCTGGCCATCACGGGGCTGACGGCCTACCTGCTGCGCGCGGCACCGAGGGCAGCAACCGGAGAGGACGGATGATAGGCGAGGCCCTTGACCAGGTACTGGCGGCCATCGCTCGGCATCGGGGTGTAGTGGTCTGGATGGTGGCCCTCGCGGCCGGGCTCGCCCTCACCGGCGGGGCTGCCCTGGGGGCCGTCGTCCGCTCCGCCTCCGATCCGGCCTCGACCCCCGCCACCGCGCCGCCATCCGCGGTGCTGGAGACGCTGCCGCCGGGGCGGGCGACCGTACAGGGGGTGGTGCTGGAGGTGCGGCCGCGCGGCCTGCTGCTCCGTATGGGCAACGGCCGACGGACCATCGTGATCACCGATGCCGCCACCATATATCGACGGGACGGTCGCTCGGTGCCGCGCGCGACGCTCCAGCGCGGCCAACGGGTGCTTGCCCTGGGCCACGTGGGCGAGGCGGGTTTTCTGCGCGCGCGGGTGGTGGCGCTGCGCGGCCAGCCTCGCCCCCCGCAGGTAGGTCTGCCGGACCCCACCACGGCGCGCGAACGCTGACCGACTCCCCTGGCTTCGACCGAGCCGCGCCCCGGCCCGTATGATGCGCCTGTGAGGGGAAGGACGGCCCACCTGGTCGCTGGCCTCCTGCTTGGCGTGGTCGCGGTGTCCTGGGCCGCGATCTTTATCCGGCTGGCTGAGGCGCCAGCGCTCTCCATCGCCGCCTACCGGCTGGGGCTGAGCGCGGTGCCGGTGAGCGCCTTCGCCCTGGCACGGCGGCGCGCGGAGCTGGCCCGCCTGCGGCGTGGGGAATGGCTGCTACTCACGGCCAGCGGCGCGGCGCTGGCCCTGCACTTTGCCGCGTGGATCGCCTCCCTCAGCCGCACCACCGTGGCAAGCTCCGTGGCGCTGGTCACCACCCAGCCGGTATGGGTGGCGTTGCTCTCCGCGCTGGTGTTACGGGAGGCGGTCAGCCTGCAGGGGGTGCTGGCCGTGCTGGTGGCCACCGCCGGCGGGGTGACTATCGCCGGCGCGGACATCGCCCTCTCCGGCGAGGCGTTAGTGGGCGATGCGCTGGCCCTCGTGGGCGCGATCTGCGCGGCGGTGTATTTCATCGTCGGGCGGCGGGTGCGGCCGGCGATGTCGCTGGCGAGCTACATCGGTGTGGTGTACACCGTGGCGGCCGCACTGCTCCTCCTTGCCGCGCTCGCCATGGGCACGCCGCTCAGCGGCTTCTCCGCCCGCACGTGGACAATGTTCGTCTTGCTGGCCTTGGTGCCGCAACTGCTCGGCCATTCTGCCCTGAACTGGGCGCTGCGCTACCTGTCGGCACCGTTCGTATCCGTCACCGTCCTGGGGGAGCCCATTATCTCCACCTTGCTGGCCATCCCCTTTCTCGGTGAATGGCCCGGCCCGGTGCGGGTGGTGGGCGGAGCCGTGACGCTGGCCGGCGTCTACCTGGCCGTGCGCGAGGAGGCGCAGCTCGCCCGCCGGCGGGCCGAGCTCGACGCGGCCGCGCCGGCGTGAGCCCATGCGGACCCCTGGTCATCGCTCGCCGTTGCGCAGCCGTTTGACCGCCTCCACGACCTGCGGCAGCAGCACGCCGGAGGGCCCGCGCAGCACCACGGCGGCGTGCGGCGTGAAGGGCGTGTCGTCCACGTTGGACTCGATGAGGGTGCCGCCCTGCATCAGCACGCGCACGGGGTAATCGGCCGCCGGGTAGACGGTGCCAGACGTTCCCACCACCAGCATCACATCGCACAGCCTGGTCTGCCGCTCGCACTCGGCCAGGGCCTCCGGGGGGATGGGCTCACCGAACATGACGGTGTCGCTCTTCACCAGGCCGCCGCAGGCCGGGCAGCGCGGCGGCACCTCTTCCGGGGTGAAGGCGCGCACCGGCTGGCGCTGGCCGCAGGCCACGCAGCGCAGCTTGGTGCGGTTGCCGTGGATCTCGGTGACGTTGACGCTGCCCGCCTCGAAGTGCAGGTTGCCCACGTTCTGGGTGATCACGTGCTTGAGCAGGCCCAGGCGCTCAAGCTCAGCCAGTGCATAATGGCCGGGGTTGGGGCGGGCGCGCTGGATGGCCTCGGCAAACTCCGACGGGCGTTGGCCCTCCTCTAGGCGCTGCAGCCACCAAGCGCGTGGATCGGCCAGGAAGCGCTGGTACTGGTTCATGGGCGGCTCACCAAAGCGGGTCCATAGGCCGCCCTCTCCCCGGAAGGTGGGAATGCCGCTTTCGCGGGACAGACCGGCACCCACCAGTGCCACCGCGTGGTGGGCGCCAAGCAGGAGTTGCGCCGCCTGGTACACCGCCTCATCCATCGCCGGTCCTCAATCGCGCACGGGCGCGAAGTAGCTACACGCGAACCGCAGCCAGGCCGCGAACTCCTCGTCCGTCAGCCGGCGTTCTGCGCCACCCGACAGACGCAAGGCGGCGAAGGCGTCGATCGCTTCCGCCAGCCGCGCTCGCGTGTGCGGGTCCAGGCCCGACTTGCCGGCGCCGATCCGGTTCAACTCCTGTTCGATGAACACGATCCAGGCTGGCTCCATGGCCCTGAAGATGTCAACCCACTGCGCCTCGGTGCGGGGAAACTGCTGGGCACAAATGCCGCAGAACAGCTCCCGATCAAAGACATACTCGCGATCCTCGGCGCCGTAGTGCATACAATACGGGCACAGCATCGCCGACGTTAAGGCAGGTTTCGCTCGATAACCCGCGCGAGCCGCCGCACCCCTTCCGCCAGCGCCGCTTCCGAGACGTAACTGTACGCCAGGCGCAGGTGACGCTCTCCCCCGCCGCGGGCGTAGAAGGATGGCCCCGGCACGAACTGGACGCCCTCGTCGCTGGCGGCGGGCATGAGCTGCCGCGCGTCCACCCCGTCCGGCAGCGTCAGCCACACGAAGAAGCCCCCGTCCGGCTTGGTCCAGGTCGCAAAGCGTGCACAGGTTTCCTCCAACGCGCTGAGCATGGCATCGCACTTGGACCGATACACGGCGGACATCCTGGCCACGTGTGGCTCGTGGTGGCCGGCCTCGATGTAGGCGGCGATGATGCGGGAGGTGAAGGGGCTGGTTCCGTTGTCGAAGCGCATGCGCGCGCAGGCGTCCACGATCTCCTTGGCCGCCTGGATCCAGCCCACGCGCAGGCCGGTGGCGATCGTCTTGCTGAAGGTGCCGCAGCGGATCACGCCGTCACCGCCGGCCAGGGTGAGGAGGGGGGGAATGGGCTCGCCGGCAAAGCGCAGGGCGCCGTAGGCGTCGTCTTCCAGCACAAGCACCCGATGCCGGGCGGCCACTTCCAGAAGCTGGACACGGCGCTCCAGGGTGCTGGTGATCCCCATCGGGTTCTGGAAGGTGGGGATGGTGTAAATGAGCTTCGGCCGGCGGCCTTCCGCTTCGAGCCGCTCCAGCAGTTCCTCCAACAGGTCGGTACGGAGGCCGTGTTCGTCGAGCGGCACCTCCTCGATCTGCGCCTGGTAGGCGCGCAGGTGCCGGATCATCCCGCCCCATGCCGGCGTTTCGATAACCACGGTGTCGCCCGGGTCCACGAAGGCGTCCAGGATGATCTGCAACGCCTGGGCCCCGCCGCCAGTAAGCATGACGTTGTCGGCAGTGAACCCAAGGCCGGGTTGTGGGTCGACCCGTTGCGCGATGAGTTCCCGCAGCCCGGCATAGCCGTAGCTCCCGCCGTACTCCAGGGCCTGCTTGCCCTCGCGGGCCAGCACCACGCGCGTGGCCTCCAGCAGCTCGTCCATCGGCAGGGTCTCTGGGTCGGGGATACCGGCGGTCAGGGAGATCACGTCGGGGCGGTCTGGTGCCGTCCAGGAGGAGGCAGGAATGGCGCGGGTGCGGCCGCTGAGCAACGTCTCCAGCGCCGCCACGGCCCACGGCGCACCCGCTTCGTGGTGAGAGGTCACGCTCATCCTGGATCCTCCCAACAATCGCCTCCGCCGCGCTGCCCCCGGCACGGCCCGTGAGGGTATGGTAGCCGCACGCTGAGCGCCGTCAAGCGCATGGCTCGCCGCGGGTCACGCCTGGGTCCACGTCAGGTCACCGGTAACCTTTCGGTGACGTGAGGCGTTTCCCAGGTGTACGGACGATGGCGGGATGCCCGCCGCGACGCACTGCATGGTCCCGGCGTTTCTGGGGGCTGACGCCGGGGCCATGCACTTTTTATATCATGGACGGGCGGCAGGGTAGACGGCGGGTGCACGCCGGGGCGGTGATGAACGGTGGTGCGCGGCGGTGTAGGATGGGGACCAGACAAGGCCACCACGCCCATGCCGATGCCCAGGAGGCGAGCTTGAAACCGAGCCACCGCGGTGCCCCGCGCGGCCGCCGGGCCGTATCTCGACGAATCGACGCCATCCCCTCGTCCGGCATCCGTCGCTTCTTCGACATCATCGCGTCGATGCCCGATGTCATCTCTCTGAGCATCGGCGAACCCGACTTCTCCACCCCCGGCAACATCCGTGAGGCCGCCGTTCGCTCCATTGAGGTCGGAGCCACGCATTACACCTCAAACTTCGGTCTGCTCGCCCTGCGCGAGGCCATCGCCGCGCACCTCGAACGCCGATACGGCCTCTCCTACGACCCGCATCGCGAGATCCTGGTCACCACCGGCGTGAGCGAAGGGTTGAACGTGACGTTCCAGGCCCTGCTGGACCCGGGCGACGAGGTGCTGCTGCCCGAGCCCTACTATGTCGCCTATCCCCCCAACATCGTCCTCGCCGGCGGCGTGGTGGTGACGGTGCCTACCCGTCAGGAGCATGAGTTTCGCGTGCAGGTGGCCGATCTCGAGGCGGCGGTCAGCGAACGTACCAAGCTGCTCATGCTCGGCTACCCGGCCAACCCCACCGGCGCCGTGCTCAGGCGCGACGACCTCGCCGCCATCGCCGACTTCGTGGAGCGCCACGATTTGTACGTGGTGTCAGACGAGATCTACGACCGCCTCACCTACGGGGTGGAGCACGTGTCCTTCGCCTCCCTGCCAGGGATGCGCGAGCGCACGGTGCTGCTGGGCGGCTTCTCCAAGGCCTACGCCATGACCGGCTGGCGGCTGGGGTGGGCCTGCGCCCCGGCGGATATCCTCGAGGCGATCATGAAAGTCCACCAGTACGTGATGATGTCGGCTCCCACCGCCGCCCAATACGCCGGGCTGGAGGCGCTGACCGCCGGCGAAGAGGACGTGCGCCTTATGGTAAGCGAATACGACCGCCGGCGCCGGGTGATGGTAGACGGCTTCAACCGCATCGGCCTGCCGTGCTTTGAGCCGCTCGGCGCGTTTTACTGCTTCCCCAACATCTCCTCGACCGGCCTCTCCGATGAGGAGTTCTGCGAGCGTCTGCTCTACGAGGAGCGGGTGGCGGTGGTGCCCGGGTCGGCGTTCGGCGCCGCCGGGGCCGGCCATGTGCGCGCCTGCTACGCCACCGCGCTCTCCGAGATCGAGGAGGCGCTGCGCCGGATCGAGCGCTTTGTCGCCCGTGTGCGCCGCGCCTGGCCCAAGTAGCTCGATCACCGGCGGGGCAGGGCCGGAGAGCCGTGACCCCGCCAGCGCGACACGCCGGCGTTTATCGTGCAGCCTGCGCCCCAGGAACCATTCCCCCGTTCGCTCACGGTTAGCTCAAGCGGTGCGCTACGGTCACGGCGCTTTGCGTTTTCCCGTCCCCTTGCATACGATGACAGCAGATGCGCCCCGGCCCTTCGGGGCGGTTGTGCCTGACGAACACGTCCTGGTCGGGACCGGAGGAAGAGCAAGACCCATGGCCAACACGAAGTCCGCCGAAAAGCGCTGGCGGCAGTCACTCAAGCGCCGTCTGCGCAACCGCGCCGCCATCAGTCGGGCGCGCACCTTTATCCGGGCGACGCTGCGCTCCATCCAGGCGGGACAGCCAGACCCAGAAAAGCTGCGCCAGGCGATCATCGCCCTGGACAAGGCGGCGGAAAAGGGCATCATCCACAAGAACAACGCCGCCCGACGCAAATCGCGGCTGATGAGCCTGTTTGCCCGCGTGACGGCCGGTGCGCCCGCGCCGGTGGCGGAGCGGCAGCGTACCAGCACGAGCCGGGCCGCGGAACCGCAGCGCCAGCCCGGGGTGCGCCCGCGCACGGCCGCGGAGGCGCGCGCCGCCGCCGACGCCCGCGCCAGCCGTCGGTAGCGGAGCCAAAACGCGTGCCGGCCCCTGATCGCCGGGGGGTCACTTATGCGTTCCACCGCCCAGCACCGAGGCGACGGCCGGCAGGTCCCACCGCGCGCCGCGGTGGTGGCCGCGGGGTTCGACCGCGCCCATGAGCCCTGAACGGCATCAGCACACCACCATGCAGCACCGCGAATGGGGGTTGACGAGCCGTGGAGCCGGAATTGCTGGCAGAGTGCGCCGACTGGATCGCCGAAATGCTGGCGGAAGAGGGGATGTGGGTCGATGCCGGCCTCATTGAGGAGGTGCTGCGCCGCGAGGCGGCGGCGCCGCTACGCATTCCAGCCATCACCCATCAGGAGGCCGCAACGCACATCGTCCGGCAACTGGCTGATGACGGCGTCCAAGCGGCGCCCGCGGCCCTGGACGAGCGGCTCGTGTTGTCCATTCTCGAGTGGCAAGACGAGTTCCTCGCCCTTGCCGGCCGCCCGCGTTGCTGACCACACGGAGCGAGTAGCGCCGGTGCCAATGCAATACGTGCCGGATTCCGGGGAACTTTACGCACTGGCGCACGTTCGCCTCGGTCCCGCACCGGCAAACGCGCCCCAGCCCACGTTGCACCTCGGCAACGAGCCGGGTGTCCGGCTACCCCTCCATCTGCGGGCGGACACAACGGCCGAGATCGTCCTGCGTCTGCTACGCTCCGAGGACGCCGAGAGGCTCCACCAGCTCACCGCCGTGACCAGCGCCCACTTTCAGCCTGGCCACCTGCTGGCCATGTGGGCGTTGTGCGAGCCGGCCGACGCCTTGGCCCGCGCCGAGCGCCTGGAAGATGCCGCGCGAGCCGCGGAGTTCGGCGTCCGCCGCTCCAGCGAGGCCGTGCAGGTGGCGTGCTTCCTTCGCGCATACCGCGAGGAGACCGGCATCACCGACGATGCGGAGCTGTACCGGGCGTTATTGCCCCACATCGGCCGCCTGCTGGACCGCCCCAAGGACTTCGATCTGTACTGGGTCGGCGAATACTCGGATGTGATCCAGTCCGACAGCTTGCTCGGCTCCGGCGCGGTGCAGGTTGAGGTGTTCGACGAGATCGACCTCACCGTTATGTACACCCCGCTGCGCCTGCACGACATCACCCGATACAGCGCTACGCCGACTTTCCGCCTGCTCACCGTACGCTCCGAGAACACGTATATCCTGGAGTACCGCCGGGAGAGCTGGGTTCAGTATCGATCCCGCCGCCCTCTGCCGCGGCTCGATCTGGCGCCGCTGGCCCACCGGTTGAACCTGTTCGAGCGCGCCCCGGGACGCTGGCGTGCCGACCCGGTCACCCTGCCGGTGCCGCGCATGTATCTCGACGCGGGCGATGGCCGCCCTGCCCCGAGCTCCATTGACGCGGCGACGGTGATCGCGGAGACGGTGGAGTACCTGCGCCTGACCGCCCGCCGGCGAGAGCTGCACTGGTCGCCGTACGCGTCCGAGGGATGATGGGATGACCCAGGCAGATACGCTCACGCGGATCGGCGCCGCCTTGCGCGCCCTGGCCGTCGGCGACGCCCTTGGACGCGTCACCGAGCATTACGCCCCCGAGGAGATCCTCGAGGTCTACGAGGACATCATTACCGACTTCGTGGAGCCGGTGCGTCTGTTTGACGAGGAACAGTGGGAGGCGGGCGAGATCGGCCCGCCCACCGCGATCGTCCTGGAAGCCGTCGAGCGCGGCGGTGTGTGGCCAGGTGCCACCAGCGCGAACGTTGCCCACCTATCCGCCGGGGTAGCCGTGGGCCTCTCCCGGCCGCTGGCGCCGCTGCTGGACGAGATTCACGGTGACGGCCCGCTCGCGGCCGTGGCGGCGGGCACCGCCGCGGCGGTCGACGGGTATCCGTTTATCGAAATCGTGGCGGCCGCCGCGCGCGCCGCCCGCCTGGCCCACGATGACGACCTGGCGGAAACGATCCTCCAGGCCGGCGGCCTGGGCCAGGCGTCGGGGGGCCGGCTGGCCGGTGCGGTGCTGCGCGCTCGGTTTCCGCCGGATGGTGGAAGCCGCTCTGTCGTGCCGTTCGTGTTTGGTATCGTGTACGCGTTGCAGAGCGCGCGCCGCGCCATCATTGACGCCGTCAATCAGGGCGGTCACGCCCCGGAGACGGCAGCGATCGCTGGAGCGGTGTGCGCTGCGGCCCTGCCGGTAACCCTGCCGCCCTCCTGGTGGGCGGTGGTGGCGCAGGCCAACCCAAACTTGGACCTGGAGCGCGCGGCGCGGCGGCTTGTCGCCCTGCGCGAACGCTACTCCCATCCGACATGAGGAAAAGCGAATGGCATCAGCAATCCCCACCGGGCTGACCCACGAGATGATGGCGACCGTGACCGAGGACATGAGCCCACCCCACCTGAAGGGTGCCGCCGTGCTCTCTACTCCCGCCATGATCAGCTTGATGGAGCAGTGCGCCTTGCAGGCCATGCTGCCGTATCTGGACCCGGGAGAGACCACGGTGGGCACCGAGGTGTGCGTGACCCACGACGCCGCGCTGCGCGTCGGCCAGCAGGTGACCATCCGCGCCCGTTTCCAGGGCGTTGAGGGGCGCCGATACGTGTGGGAGGTCGAAGCCCTGGGCCCGGACGGGCGGCGTATTGGCGGCGGCACGCACAAGCGGGCGGTGGTCAGCCTGGCGCGCCTGGGCGGCCAGGGCGGCTGACGTGCTACCCTGGGGCCAGCCCTGATGAGCGGGGCATCGCCATGCCGCAGATCACCGTTCTCCCCCTAGGCGTCACCATCGAGGCGGAGCGCGGCCAGACGATTATGGATGCCGCGCGCGCTGCCGGGTACTACTGGCCCACCACATGCGGCGGTAAGGGTGAGTGCACGACCTGCGCCGGCCTGATCGAGCATGGACTGGAGAACCTCTCGCCAATGGGCCGCTATGAGGAGTTCAACATCCGGCGCCAACGCGGCCGGGCAGCGCTGACCACCGCCTTGCGCCTGTGCTGTCAGGCGCGTGTGTACGGCGACGTCCGGGTGCGCAAGCCGGGCGTCAAGCCCTGGTGAGCATCCGCTCCACGCCCGCTGGGACCACCGACCGGGGAGAACCTCGCTGTGCCTTCGGCGATCGCCGAGCCATGCATCGGCGTCATCGACCGCCCGCGTGGACGTCCGTCCCGTGACCGGTATCGAAGGGG